>Ga0302324_100008960_pt1 | contig 21040 bp, 15 predicted proteins | sample Palsa_T0_1_FD_201949 | JGI IMG/M metagenome (GOLD analysis project Ga0302324, IMG submission 201949) | Peat permafrost microbial communities from Stordalen Mire near Abisko, Sweden - Palsa_T0_1 | ecosystem: Environmental > Terrestrial > Soil > Palsa > Peat permafrost | place: Sweden: Abisko...
GTAAGCGCGTGCCGACTCTGCCCGGGAGGAACAGGAACACAGCCATCACCGCCACGAGCGCGGCGACCGCGGCGGACGCCGGGTGGATCCAGCGTCCGAGCAGCGCGCCGAGCTTCCACGCCACGAGACCCCACCCGACCCCGCCGAGGACGACTACGAGCGCTCCGCCGATGATCAGGTAGCGCTCGTTACCGGAGAATCCGATCTGCGTCATCGCCGAGATCTCGACGAACCAGAGGACCGCCGACAGCGCCAGCACGAGGACGATTCCCGCGGGGCGATGGGCCTGCTCCCGGACCGCGGCTCCGAGGCTTGCCCCGCGGCGACGCAGCGCCCGCCAGACCGCGATCGCAGCACCCGCCGCCAACGCTCCGGTCAGGATCTTCACCCGCCACAGCGAGAGTCGCGATGCGGCCTTCATCTCGGTGCAGAACGGGCACTTCGTGAACGTGGGCGTGCCGCGCCGGGGGTGCAGTGCGCGGGTCACACCCCGGAACAGGTGACCCGACCCCCACAGCTCCGGCAGGAACCACAGTGCGGGCACAAGCGCGAACAACGCGACGATCAACTTGCGCGCCCCTGGATCGCGGCGCCACAGATACAGGCCATACAGCCCCCAGAAGGCCCAGGTCTCTGGGCGATCGAGCGCCGGAAAGAAGCCGATGATGAACGCCTGGCGCGGCTTATCGTCCAGGTGGCGGTCGACCGCGAGCAGCACCAGCCCCGCCCCCAGACACTCCGAGTAACCGAGCGCCGCGTCGCGGATATATTGAGGCGAGATCAGCATGCAGAGCGCCGCTACGCCGCCCGCGAGGACGGCCGGCCCGTAGGCGATCAAACGCGAGACGCCCTCGCGCCCAGCCGGGCCGGCGCCGAACCAGATCGTCAGGCGCGCGGCCAGCCTGAACGCCATCGCAACGGCAAAGATGGCCCCCGATCGCGCCACCGCCAGCCACAGGTCCGGCTGGGCCTTCCCGAACAGCGCAAACGGCACCGTGAACAGAACCGGGAACGGCTTGAACGAATTGGCGCCGACCGTGTTCAGCTTCAGATGGAGGATCTCGCGGCCCCACAGGAGCCACCCCCACGGGTCATAGCTCGGCGTCGACGGATAGAGCAGCGACAGCGACCCGAGCACCAGCGACCCGAACGCAAGCACCGCGTAAAGGCGCCACGAGGTCGAGCGCGCCCCGCCCGCGCCGCTGGGCTCGGCGTCCCGGGGAGCGGACACGGTCAACTGAGCGGTCGAAATGTGGGACACGGTTTTGGGGCCGCCGCCAGCCGGGCGACCGGAGAACCCGGATCGGATTCTAGAGGCCCGATCCGCCGGCGGTGGCGCGGGGTCCAACGTCGCGCCGATGTGCTTGTCTACTCCCGATGGATTCGTTCGAGCCGAGGGCCCGCCGCGTGGAGCGATCGCGAGCGAGCCGTAGACGCGCCGCTCGACGACGGTCGGTGCTCGCAGTGCTCGTCCTGCTGGTCTCCGCGGTCGTGATCATCGCGGTCCTGGCGAGTGGCGGTGGCGGTGGTTCGCCGGCGGGCGTGAGGCGCCCGCGCGTCGCAGCGACGCACCCCGCGCGTGCCGCGCGTGCCGCGCGCGCCGGAAGCGCAAAGGGCCATGTCCTCACCGCGGGCGCCGTGATCTCGACGGTGTCGCCGACCGCGCGTGGCGGCGCCCCTGGCACGACGCCGGTTCCGGTGCTCATGTATCACGTGATCGCGCCGCCACCCCCCGGCGCCCCGTTTCCTCTGCTCTATGTCCCCCCGGCCGAGTTCGCCTCGCAGATGCAGGCGCTGAAGGCGGCGGGCTGGCACGCGGTCACGCTCGACCAGCTCGAGGCCTACTGGTCGCGAGGCGTGCCGCTCGGACCGGGGAAGCCGATCGTGCTGACGTTCGACAACGGGTATCACTCACAGTACACCGGGGCCTTCCCTGTCCTCAAGCGGCTCGGCTGGGTGGCCGACGAGAACATGCAGCTGACCGGGCTGCCACCTTCCCAGGGCGGCCTCACGAACGCGCAGATCCGGGCGATGGTCGCCGCCGGCTGGGAGCTCGACACGCAGGGCATCAGTCACGCCGACCTGATCACGCTCGACTCCTCGGAGCTCTACGACCAGGTGGCCGTCGCCAGAAAGATCGTCCAGCGGCGCTTTCACGTGCCCGTCAACTGGTTCTGCTACCCGTCGGGCCACTACAACGCGACGGTGATCGCAGCCGTCCACGCCGCCGGCTACGTGGGCTCGACCACGGTGATGCCCGGTTGGGCGCATCCGACCGACGATCTCTACACGCTGCACCGGCTCCGCGTATTGGGCGGAACGAGCGCGGCGGGACTGCTCGCGCAGATCGCCGGAGCACGCGAAGACCCGCCCTCGCCAGCCTCGTACTCGGGATAAGGTCCACGCAGGCCCGCCGGCGTGCCGCTACCAGAGATCGCCGCGACCCGCTACGTCTCGCCCCTGCGCGAGGGCGGATCGCTGCCCGGTCTGCTCGAGGCGGACGACGACGGGATCTATGTCGTCAAGTGGACCGGCGCGGGCCAGGGGCCGCTGGCGCTCGTGGCCGAGGTGATCGGCGCCGAGCTCGCGCGGGCTCTCGGCCTCCGCGTCCCGGAGCTCGCGCTGATCGAAGTCGATGCGCGGCTCGCCGAGGCCGAGCCGGATCCCGAGATCCAGGACCTGCTGCGGGCGAGCGCGGGCATCAACCTCGGCGTCGACTTCCTCCCCGGAGCGGTACCGTTCGAGCCGCCCGCATCGCCGTCGCTCGCGGCGGACGTCGTCTGGCTCGACGGCTGGCTGATGAACGTCGACCGCACGGCGAGGAATCCCAACCTGCTCAGCTGGCACCGCGAGATGTGGCTGATCGACTTCGGCGCCGCGCTTTACCCGCAGCACGCGACGCACGATCTCGCCGCGGAGGCGCTGCGGCCGTTCCCGGCGCTCGGAGAGCACGTGCTCGCCGAAGCGGCCGAGCCGCTCCGCGCGGCGCACGCGCGGCTCGCGGCGCCGGCGATGGCGGCGATCGACGACGCTGTCGCGATGGTGCCCGAGGGCTGGCTCGTCTCGCATCCGCGGCAGGCCTACGCCGAATTCCTGCGGGCGAGGCTGCAAGCCGCGCCATGGCTCGGGGAGGCCTCAGGTGAGTGAGGCATACCAATACGCCCTCTGGCGAGTCGTCCCCGACGCGCAGCGTGGAGAGTGCCTGAACGTGGGTGTCGCCTTCTACAGCCCCCGCCTGCGATTCCTCGGCGCCCGCGTCGCGATCGACGAGTCGCGCATCCGCGCGCTCGCGCCGGAGATCGACATCGCGGCGCTCGGCTCCACTCTGAAGCACCGCGTGGCGATCGCCGCAGGCGACGAGACAGCCGGCTCGGTGGCGAAGCTACCGCCCGGCGAGCGCTTCGGCCTGCTGGTGGCGCCCGCGAGCACGCTCGTCCAGCCCGGTCCGGTTCACACCGGACTGTGCGAGGACGCGGCGGTCATGCTCGAGGACCTGTTCTCCCGGCTCGTGCTCCCGGGCTGACGCGACCAGGCGCGCCTCAGCGTTGTCGCGCCCGTCCCCGCTTGCGCCGGCGACGTTCCGCCGGGCTCGGCTTGCGCGTCTTCGGCTTCGGCTTGCCGCCACGCGCGCTCGAGCCGGCGGTCGTGGTCACGGCGCGGTCGCGGACCGGGGCGCGACGGCGCGCGTCGTGCCAGATGAAGAACGAGATCCCGCCCAGGAGCGCGAACGCGCCGATCGCTACCGCAATCGCGTCTCCGCCAGTGAAGCCGCTTCCGGACGAGGACGTCGTCGTCACCGGAACCGTGGCCGCAGGCGTGGTCGGCGCCGGGGTCGCGATCGCCGGAACACCAGGGGTGAGCGCGCTTGACGGCGCCCCGGCGACCGCCGCGGCCGGCGCGAGCGCGGCCAGCATCGCGGCAACCGAGAGCACTAGCGCGATGCGACGGGTCATCGGTAGCCTCGCCTACCGCTCGGACGCGAGCGGCTGCTCCATCGCGGGCGTCTCGGGCGCCTCTCGATACGGCTGCTCGTCTGTCACGTCCTCCTCGTGATAGACGCTCTCGGCGTTGACGGCCCAGATGTCGTGCTTGGTTCCGAGGAGGATGTTGTCGACCGCGCGCATGGCGGTCAGCATCGAGTGATCGGAGTTGTTGTAGCGATGCAGGCCGTTGCGCCCGACCTGGGTCAGGTTCTCGATCCCCTCCAGCCAGCCGCGGATCGTCGCGACGCGCTCGGGGTACTCGACGTCGTACATCGGGTACGCCTTATGCACGCGAACGGCGAAACCGAACTTGACATCCGCGGCGCGCGCGAGCCCGAGGTGCTCGATCTCGCGCGACGCCATCGCGACGAGGTCGTCGTCGGACATGCTCCAGGTCTCGTCGCCCTCGAAGCAGAAGTACTCCATGCCGAGTGAGGTGTCGGTGTCGTTGGGCACCAGGAATTCGCTCCAGGAGCGGAAGTTCTGGATCCGCAGGACCTTGACGCCCGGCTGGTGGATGTAGATCCAGTTGTCGTCCCACGAAACGGGCTTGTTGATCACGAGCGCGACGGTGAGGAAGTCGCGGTAACGGAGGCCGCGCGCCGCGTCCCGGACATCGCCGGGCGCCTCGGGATCGGCGATCCCGACCGTCGTGCGCAGGGGCAGCGAGGAGATCACGTGCGACGGAGTCAGCGTCTCGCCACCGGCGACGAGCTCGACGACGCGCCCGCCCTCCATCCGCAGCCGCGTGACGGGAGCGTTCAGGCGCACCTCGCCGCCGTGGGCCCGGATGTCCTCGGTCATCTGCTCCCACATCTGGCCCGGGCCATAGCGCGGGTAATTGAATTCGGAGATCAGCGACTTGATCTTGTTGCCCTTGTTCCCGAAGAAGGCGGACTTCGCGGCCGCGAAGAACGACAGGCCCTTGATCCGCTGGGCGGCGAACTCGGAGCGGATCTCGGTGCACGGCACGCCCCACAGCTTCTCCGAGTAGGTCTTGAAGAAATGCTGGTAGAGCCGCTTGCCGAAGCGGTTGGAGACCCAAGCCTCGAACGTGTCCTCGCGGCCCTTGGGCTTGACCGCGGCCCACGCGTACGACAGGCCGCAGCGCGCGAGCTCGACCGGTCCGAGCTTGCGCATCACGTCCATACCGTCGAGCGGGTACTCGAGGAACTTGTTGTTCCAGTAGATCCGCGACTTGCGCGGGCGCTTCAGGAACTCCTCTTTCATGATCTCGTGCCAGAGGTCGTCGACCTCCTTGACCTTCGTGAAGAAGCGGTGGCCGCCGAGGTCGAAGCGGTAGCCGTCGCGGACCTCGGTGCGCGCGATCCCGCCGACCTGGTCGGTCGACTCGAGCACGATCACGGGGTGCCCCTGCTTGGCGAGCAGATAGCCGGCGGTCAGGCCCGCGGGGCCGCCGCCGAGTACGACGACGGGGCGCTCGGTGGTGATCCCGGCGACCGGCGGCCGGGGCGGTCCGGCGGCCTTGATTGCAGCGTCGTCGGCGGGGATGGGCTGATCGTCAGGCATGTGAGTTCAGGAAACCTTCTGGTAGAGAACGGCGCTGTTGGAGAGGATGGTTGAGCCCGGGTAGGCGAGCGGCGCAAACGCGACGGCTTTGAGCTGCTTGTCGGTGGAGAACAGCTCACCCCACTGGGCGGATCGCCTTCGCACCAGCTGGGTCCACGGCGCCTCCCAGTTCTCTGCGCCTTCGGTCAGCGGGCGCACGAACAGTACCCGCTGGCCCGGCTTGACTTCGGCCATCAGCCGCGTGAACGTAGCTGCCGGGTTGGCGTTCTGAAGGCGCTGGAGCGCGTTTACCCAGTTCATATAGCGCGGGTCGGAGACCGGTCCGATCGTGCTCGCCCAGCGCAAGCCGCCGGGCATGTAGTACCAGGTGACGGCGATCTGGTCGGGCTGGCCGCTGATCACGAGATCGCCGGGGCGCAGCAACCCTTTCAACTCGCCGCCGATGTCGCGCATGTTGCTCTTGTACTTAGGCGTGTAGGAGGCGACGTTGATCAGGAACAGGCAGGCGAGCACGAGCGCCACCAGGCCGCCGATGCCGGCGCGCGCGAGGCCGAGCGCCGCTAGCAGCAGGGTCGCGCCGAGGATCGGCGCGAAGTACCTCGACACCCATGCGGGCGTGACCTGCGATGCGATCCACGCGAGCAGTAGCGTCCCGATCGGCAGCGCCAGCAGCGCGAACATCGCGGTCGCCTCGCGCGTGCGCCGGTAGGTCTTGGTGAACAGCGCCGCGAGACCGATGGCGGCGCCGAGCACGAGCACGCCGGTGACACGGTCGCCGCCGAGCAGGTCGCGCGAGAGCTGGACGGGAGCGCCAAACCGGGGCGAGGAGTCCCACGGCGCCCCCGTGTGGGTCGCCTGATAGATGAAGTTCGGCAGCCAAGGCAGGAACAGGACGAAGGCGCCGGCGAGCGCCAGCGCTGCGTCGCGCACGACGCCGCGACGATCGTCGGTCACGTACCAGACGGGCACCAACGCGAGCATCGCGCCGACCCCGAAGAAGATCCCCCAGGCGTGCGTGTAGAGCATCAGCGCCAACGAGACGGCAAACAGGATCAGGTACTTCCGCCGGCGGTAGACAAATGCGTGGACGAAGGCCGCCGCACCGATGATCCCGAGCAGGCCCATCAGCGAGTACATCCGCGTCTCCTGGGCGTAGGAGGTCAGGAACGAGCTGAACGCGAACAGCACGGCCGCCATCAGGCCGGCGCGGCGGCCGAACAGGCTCCAGCCGGCCCACAGCCCAACCGGGATCGCGAGCATCGAGAAGACCAGGGAGAGCGAGTGGGTCTCGGCCTCGCTCGATCCGAACACCTGCATCCAGACGTGCAGCATCAGGTAGTACAGCGGCGGCGAACCGTCGTGACGGAGCACGCCCGGGATCGCCGACAGCGAGTGCGAGGCGATCCCCACAGTCAGCCCCTCGTCGTCCCAGAGCTGGCCGTGGATGTAGCGCGTGCGCAGGATCAGCGACACCACGATCAGCAGCGTCAGCCCGACCCCGATCGCCAACCGCGAGGGGATCCGCTGGAGTCGCGGCGGCAACCGGATCTCGGGGACCGGTGGCGCGGGCGGGGCGGGAGGCCCGGGGGGAGGAGCGGTGACCGTCGACATCGGCAGCCCAGGTTACCTGCAGTGCTCGAACAGCCGGTACGTCCGCTGCGTGATCTCGGTGTAGTGGACGTGTGGCGGAACCAGCGGTAGCAGCGTCGCCGTGCCCGTGTCGCGAGTCTGGAAGATGACGTTCGGGGCGTCCTTGTCGGCGACCGACAGAGGGATCTCGTCGGACACGTCGACTGATTCGACGCCGAGGTACCACGCGACCATCGGCACCTGGTAGTTCTCCGTTTCGACCCGCCCGCAGGCGAGCACCGCCTTAGCGCCACCGGCCTCGTGGATGATCGCGTTCACGTCGTGACGCAGCTCCGCCTGGTAATGGAGCGCGCGGTTGAGCTGGTGGGCCTTGAGGTGCGTACCGACCCAGCCCGGGAAGAATAGGAAGAGCGCCGACACGGCCGTTACCGCAACCGCGGCGCCGGGTGCGGGGCTGATCCACCGTCCGAGCAGGTCTCCGAGCTTCCAGGCCGCGAGGCCCCACCCCACCCCGCCGACGACCACGATCATCGCTCCGCCGATGATCAGGTAGCGCTGGTTCCCCGAGAATCCGTACTGCTTCATCGCCGCGATCTCGACGAACCAGGCCACGCCGAGTACAGCCAGCGCGAGCACGATTCCCGCGGGCCGGCGGGCCTGCTCGCGAACCGCCGCCGCGAGGTCCGACGTCCGCTCGCGCAACGCCCGCCAGATGGCGATCGCGGCGCCCACCGCCATCAGGACGGTCACGATCTTGACGCGTGACAGAGAGACCTGCGATGCCGCCTTCAGCTCGGTGCAGAACGGGCACTTCGTGACCACGGCCGCGGGGGCGCCCTTCGGAGGGTGCAGGTCGTGCGTAACACCGCGGAAGATCTGACCCGATCCCCACACCTCCGGCAGGAACCACAGCGCGGGCGCGAGCGCGAACAACGCGATGATCAGCTTGCGCGCTCCGGGATCGCGCCGCCACAGATACAAGCCGTACAGCCCCCAGAACGGCCAGACCTCGGGGCGATCGAGCGCCGGGAAGAAGCCGATGATGAACGTCTGGCGCGGCTTGTCGTCCAGATGGCGGTCGATCGCGAGCAGCACAAGCCCTGCGCCCAGGCACTCCGAGTACCCGATTGCGCCGTCGCGGATGTACTCGGGGGAGATGAGGATGCTCAACGCGGCGATCGCACCGGCGAGAACGGCGGGGCCGTAGGAGATCGCGCGGGAGACAGTCAGCCGCCCACCCGTGGTGATGCCGAACCACAGCGTCAGGCGGGCGGCGAGCCTGAACGCCATCGCGATCGCGAAGATGGCTCCGGCCCGCGCGACCACCAACCACAGGTCTGGCTGAGCCTTCCCGAACAGCGCAAATGGCAGTGTGAACAGAACCGGGAGCGGCTTGAACGAATTGGCGCCGACCGTGTTCAGCTTCAGGTGGAGGATCTCGCGGCCCCACAGGAGCCACCCCCACGGGTCATAGCTCGGCGTCGACGGATACAGCAGCGACAGCGACCCGAGCACCAGCGACCCGAACGCAAGCACCGCGTAAAGGCGCCACGAGGTCGACCGCGTCGTGCCCGCGCCGGCTTGCGATGTGCGCTCCGCGTCCCGGAGGCCGGACGGGGGCAGCCGAGTCGCCGGGACCGACGCCTGCGTGCTCAAACCAGGTCCACGGTCGCCCGCGGGGGGAGGAGCGCGCCAAGAACGCGCGGCGGGACGCCGAGGCCGGCGATCGGTACAGGCGATGGCAAACCTACCCCTTCACTCCCTGGTCGAGGCACTTCTCGATCGTCGAGAGCTCCGTGTCGGGCGCCTGGTGCACGTACAGCAGCGCGGCCCCGATCACCTCGGCTCCCTGGGCCTGCAAGCTGGTCATCTGCTCCTGCTGCGCTCCGCCCGGCGTCGACGCGAAGTCGATCGTCGGGCCGGCCGGTAGCGCGCCCACCTGGAGCACCTCGGCCGGCGACGCACCGACCTCGGCGACCGGTAGGCCCGCGGCGCGGAGACATGCGAAGTAGGGCTCGCGGGCCTGATCGGCGACGCCGCGACCAAGGCGGAGCGGCGAGGCGGCGGGAACCGTCGAGCCCGCTACGGGCGTTATCTGGCTGCCGCAACCGGCCAGCGCCGCCGCAACCGTGCAGGCCAGCGCGATCGCACGCATGGAGCTGGTCAACCTCATGGACACGCGGGGACAGGGTAGAGGATCGGGTCATCTAGACTGGCGCCCGCCAATGCCCGCGTTCGCCGCGCTCACGGGACCGCTGCCCAAGGCCGGCGTGGTGATCCTCGCAGCCTTAGCCGCTGCCGTGCTGCTGGCGCAGGACCCGCGGGCTCGGGCACGGGCAATCGCCGGCACCGTCGTGCTCGCGCCGATCCTGCTGCTGGCGGAGATCTGGCGCTCGCCTCAGCTCGCGTTCGTCCATCGTCATCCACTGTTCGCCCTCGTCGGAGGGGCCGTCGCGCTGGCCCTGATCGTCGGACTCGCGATCATCATCGGGCGCCGGCCGAGCGTACTCGCGGTACTGGCCGTGGCGGCGCTCCCGTTCCGGGTTCCGATCGAGTCCTCGGGCACAACCTCGAACCTGCTCGTGCCGCTCTACTTCGTCGTCGCAGCGGGCGCGATCTCGGCGATCCTGCAGGGGCTGCAAGTGCCGGCGCCGAAGCGGGCGGCCGACCCCCGGGTTCCCGAGAGCACGCTCGTCCCGCGGACGGCCCGAGCCCGCGCGGCGCGATCCGCGCGATCCGCGCGAGCAGCGCGTCCGAGCGACAAGCCCCCGGCGGCAGGCTGGCTCGAGCGCCTGCTCGCGCTCTACATCGTGCTTTACGCCGTGCAGGCGGTGTACTCGCCCGGCTTCGAGTCGGCGCTCAGGAACATGGTCTTCTTCTACGTGCCGTTCACGCTGCTGTTCGTGCTGCTGTCCCGGCTCGACTGGACCCCAGATCTCGTTCGCCGGTGCTTGGCGGTGATCGTCGGACTAGCGCTCGTGTTCGCGGCGATCGGGTTCGTCGAGTACGCAACGAAGACGATCTTCCTCAACTCGCAGCTGATCCTTGCCAACAACCTGCACACGTACTTCATCGTCAACTCGGTCTTCCTGGACCCGAACATCTTCGGCCGCTTCCTGATGCTGGTGATGATCGGGCTGGCCACCGTGCTCCTGTGGGACCGCCGGCCGCGCGAGCAGGTGGCGGCGACGCTGTGCCTCGCCGTGCTCTGGGCGGGGCTGCTGCTGACGCTCTCACGATCGAGCCTCGCGACGCTGCTGCTCGGGCTGGGCGTGATCGCTGCATTGCGTTGGGAGATTCGACGCGCCGTCATCGTCGCGGCGGCCGTCGTCGCGGTCGGAGCGGCCGCGATCCTGATCTCACCGACGACCTTCGGCCTCAACCAAGGACTGGATAACGCCTCGAGCGGCCGCGCGAACCTGGTCACCCGCGGAGTTCACCTGTTCTCGCAGCGACCGGTCTGGGGCTACGGCTCCGGATCCTTCGAGGCCGAGTACAGGTCGCACTACCACGGCAATGCCCAATCGGTGTCAGCGTCGCACACGATCGCGATCACGATCGCAGCCGAGCAGGGGCTGATCGGCGAGCTCGTGTACCTGGCCCTGGTGATCGTGGCGGTGATCCGCCTGCTGAAGGGCGCCCGCTCCGAGCCGGCGCGGGTGGCGATCGCGGCGGCCTTCATCGCACTGCTCTTGCACACGCTCCTGTACGCGGACTTTCTCGAGGACCCGCTCACGTGGGCCCTGCTCGCAGTCGGCACCGCGCTCGCCCGCTCAGCGAGCATGCGCGCGCGACCGGCCCGGCGCCGGCGTGCCGACGCCGCCGCGACCGTCTGAGCGGGGCGCTATGCCGGCCCCGCGCCGCCGGCGACCGGTGTGGCGGCGCCGGCCTCGGCAAGCGGCACGACGTGGACTCCCTCAGCGGCGAGTGCTGCGCCTGGCACGAGCTCGCGCGCTTCGTCTTCGAACACTTGCAGATCGGCGTCGAATGGAGGCAGATGGATCAGCAGCAGATCCTCGACTCCGGCATCGCGCGCGACCGTCGCCGCCTGGGTGGCGGACGAGTGGATGTCGGCGTTGCGGGGTCGCGCACGCGTGAACCAGGACTCGTGTGCCAGCAGCGAGCATCCGGCCGCGAAGCCAGCCGATTCGGGGTCGTAGGCGGTGTCCGTGATCCAGGTGAGCTCGTCGCCGAGGCGCAGGCCGAGCGTCGGAGCCGAGTGGCGAGTTTGCACGCGCAGACGGACGTGGACTCCGCCGAGCTCGAGCTCGCCGGGCGGCAGCTCGCGGACGTCGATCCCCAGATCCTCGAGTGAGACGGGATGGAACGGCTCGTGTGACATCGGCGCGAGCAGCTCTGCCGTCGGGACCCCGTAGAGCTGGCTGCCCGGCCCCCAGATCGTCGCTTGCACCGGGACTCCGATCGCCGACAGGTAGGCGAGTCCGCAGATGTGATCCAAGTGGAAGTGCGTGAGGAGGATGTCGAGCCTCTCCACGCCCGCGAGCAGCTCCGGACGCTCGACGAGCCGGCCGAGGCCGGTGCCGGCGTCGATCATGATCGCGGCGTCGCCGTGACGCCACAGCGCGCACGCTGTGTGCCGACCTTGTGCCGGAAACCAGCCGCCGCCGCCGAGGATCGTCAGCCGATGCTGCATCGGGTCCCCGAGCCTACCTCGTAGGGGCGCCCGGAACGGAGAATTTCGTCACACTCGAATTAGCGGAAGGGGGGCAGGCCCCCCTCCCGGCCTCCCCCCGGGGCGGGTCGGGCGTCGGTCCGGCAGCGCCGGCGCTCGCGAACCCTCGCTGCCCGGCCCCCTGTGGGTGAGCCGGCACCCGGGTAGTAGTCACACCGGAGATGTGGGGTAATTCACTACCCGCGCCAGCGGATCGACGGGCGTCAGCGCGGCGGCTGGGGAGGGCCGGGCTTGACCGTCCCGGTAACCGGCCGCGCCAGCCACCGGGGGGGACGACCCGTCGGCCGTCCGGCCCACGAGGGACGCGCCGCGCGATTAGCCTTGGAGGACTTCCGCTTGTTGCCACAACAGCTCATGCTCGTTTCCTCTCTGTTCGACAGTCGGTAACCGCTCGCGCGTCGCTTGCTCGAGCAGGCAGGCCGCGCCCGAGAGCGCGAGCCAGGTCATCGGCGTGTCGCGTAGACGCTTTGCGGTCATCAGCGCGATCGGAGCCGCTACCCAGACGCTGAGACAGTAGAAGCAATCCAGGAGCTCGCCGAGCCAGCCTTCGCCCACTCGGTCACGCAGACGCACAACGGCGTCAGCCGGCCCATCCTCCTCTGCGACCAGATGCGTGACTCGCCAGGTCACGAGCGTTCCCAGGGCGAAGCGAACGCCGACGCTGTCGTCGCTCAATTAGTGCCCGCAGATACAGAAGGTCAGTGGGTTGGGCATGGCGTCCCTGTCATTTATGCCGGTGGTGACTCCCGGTCTGGTTGTTAGCGTGACCACGTACGAGCAGTTCTCCCAGCTAGTGGTGTTCTCCGGGATCGTGCCCGCCGCTTCCCTGGGCCGGAGGGTGACGGCCCCGCCGGCGGTCGACGTGCCGATCCCGCCGCTGCAGCCGGTGAACGTCGTCCCGGTGGTCCCGGTGTAAGACACCAGGCCCGTGACGCCGGCCACCTCCAGCTCGCCGCTGGTGGGGAATCCGACCGTCGAGGCGACGTCCAGCGTGCCGGTCGGGAAGACTTGGGCGCCCGAGGTGGTCGTGGTTGTAGCCGGGGGAGTGATGTCACCGGGAGCCGAGGGACTGCAACTCGTGATCTCCAGCGACCACGCCCCCGCGTCCAGTTCCTCGTGGTCGACGGTGTACTCGACGTCGAGCGCGTCGTCGATCGGGCTACAGCAGTCGCCCGTCACGAATTCGGTGAAGTCCAACTCGTTGACCTCGCCCCAGTTGTTGATCAGGATCTTGTTCAGCGCGTTGCTGAAGTCCACGGTCGTGACGGTGACCCGGGTCGCCTCGAAGGTGATCGACAGGTCCGTCCCCGTTCGCTGGTTGGCGACGGGCACGGCAGTCCCAGCCGGCACGCCGGGGAGCGGATCACCGCCCGTGACGGCCTCAGCCGTAGCGAATCCAATCAGCGTGGTGAAGCCCTCGCCGATGACCGTCTGGTCGACCGCGACCCAGCCCTGCGGGTCGGGGGCGATCACGTGCGCGCCGGGTCCGTACCACGGCGCGCCCGTCGCCGGTGGAGTCGGATCCGACGCCGTTTTCACGATCGATATCGTCTGGAACGTCGGGGTCGTAGCCGCTTGGGCGATTCCGGCAACATTGGCCGGCCAGTCGACGAACCGGCTCCCGGCATTCACGACGCTGACCAGATCACCGGTGATGGGGGCCGGTCCGCTGCCGTCGTCGTAGAGGAAGCGGTACTGCATCGCTACCCCCGCATATACGGGCGAGGTGATCGGACAGAACCCGCCGAGCTGCAAATCGCTGAAGAACGCGAAGCTAGGACCGCCGCCGTAGCCCAGGCTGGGGTCGGGCAGGCCCTTGTTGGTCCTCCCCGTAGTGGGATCGATGTCCGCGTAGATGTCGAAATATCCGACGGTGGTGAACCAAGGATCGAGCTGCGGGTTCGGGCACACGCAGTAGCAGAACTCCCGGCAGGTGATCACCGAGACCCAGTGACAGAGCTGGATGCAGAATGGCTCGAGCTTCAGTTCCCTTACGACGGTCGTGAACGACTCCGCATCCGCCGAGGCCACCGCGACGCTGAGCCGCTCCAGAGCCTCCGGCTGGTCAGCCAGGCGACCTACCGCCGTCGCGAACTCGAACGCCTCGGACAGCGGGTTCTCGAACGGAGCGACGGGGAATGCCCGGCACAGCAGCAGACACACCCGGATGCAGCGCCAACTGCAAATCCACTCGCAGATGATCTCGCACTGACTAGCCAGGCCGGCCTGGCCGATCGCGGAACCCAGATCTTCACAGTCACCAGCGACTGCCGCCTTCGTTGCGAGCGCGAATGCGTCCTCATCCGCGGTCAAGCGACCCAGGACCTGGCCGGCGGTGACCAGCTCGTCGACAAGGTGGATGCGAGGAAGCCGTTCGGCCGAGCACACCACCCTGCAGATCAGCCGACCCCGAATCGCACACACCCAGTGACAGAGAAGGTGGCACAAGCGCTCAATCTCGAGCTCGCTCACCAACGCGCGAAATGCGTCACCATCGCGCTCGGATACCGCCAACGCCAGCCGTCCGACCAGCCGCTCCTCGCTGGTGATCCTCTCCACCACCTCCGCGAACTCACGTAGGTCCGGCAGCTCACCCTCGGGAGGCGGACCACACAGCTCCAGACACATGAGTACGCAATCCTTGCTGCTGATCCACTCGCACACCAAGTCGCAGCGGTCCGCGATCTCGAACTCGTCAAGTAGTCGCTGGAACGAGTCAGCGTCCCAAGCCCGGTACGCATCGAAGGTCGCCCGGAAGTGCTCCTGGTCGACCGATATTGCAGAGATTGCCTCTGCGACGAGTCGAAGATCCGCCCCAGCGTCGTCAGCGTTAATCGCCACAACGCACCCCTTTCCCTACGTTGGCTGCCTCTTTACCCTTGGGTCCCTATAGAGGTCTTGCCGAAACCTACCTAAGGCCCCTCTCAATTCGCCATTCTTACCAGGCGCGCGCGAGAAGTCAAGCGCGCGATAGCGCCCACACAGCGTCCCCGAGCATGAGTCCCCCGGTCGATTCGAGCTGCGCCACGGCCCGACATACTTAACACTTGGCCAGTCCCCGCAATCGGCGAGGCGTGTGCCGGATCTTGTCGCGCTGCGAGATTGCTATGGCTCTTGGGCAAAGGGCGATGCCCGAGTTGCGAGGAGCGCGTTGGCGAGCGCGAAGAGCTGGCGCTGGTCGAGGTCGGAAAGCGGGGCTAGCACCGTCTCGAGCTCGGCATAGACATCGGCGGCGAACCGGGCCGCGAGCGCAGTCCCCTGCTCGGTCAGGCGCACGTGCACGGTGCGGCCATCGGGGTGCCCTGCGGTTCGGGCGACCAGACTGCGACGCTCGGCGCGGTCGATCAGGCCGCTCACGCTGGATTTCTCGAGCGCCAGGTGGTCTCTGAGCTGACCCATTGTCGGCTCACGGCCGCGCAGGGTGCCGAATAGCCGTACCTGAGTGACCGAGACGTCATGGCGCGCGGCCACTCGCGCGAGGAGATCCTGAACGGCGAATGAGAGCTGCACGAGCGCGTCGAGGTTCCCCGGCTCACTCGACGGTCGACGTGCGGCGCGCTCCGGAGGCATGGTCCGAGAGTCTATTTGACTTTGTTCGCCTCAGGAACTAAGTTGTTCGCGTCAGGAACTATCTAGATCTAGAACGAAAGCGCCGCTCAACCAGATGCAGACGACCTGGAACGGACCGATCGCGCCCGGCCAACGCATAGTCTTCGTCTAGGTAGCTCCGCAACCGGCGCTACCTACGCACCGGCGCATCGCCGCACGCTGGTTCACGCGGATGATCGCGCCGATGGTGATCGCCGGTGCCCGGTTCGACCATCGCGAGAAGGCCTGCCGTGGTAAATGTTGCCGTAAATGTTGCCGTCACACGGGCGCAGCGGCGATCGCGCGGGCGGCTCCGAGGCCGGTCTCGAGCGCGCCCTGGATCCATGCGTGCCACAGGGAGCAATGCTCGCCGGCGAAATACACACGCCCCTCGGGCCTGCCGATCTCCGGATGCAGCGTCGTCTCCTGTCCGGGCTCGAACAGTGCGAAGGCGCCCACCGCGTATGCGTCGTCATACCAGGCGTACGACACGCCCCCCTCGCACTCGGTCAGGATCTCGGGATGGATCTTCGCGACGTCGCGAACCGCTCGCGCGATCCGCTCGTCGGGGCTGAGCGCTCCCCAGCGCGCGGCGTCCTGTCCCCAGGTGTAGCTTGCGAGCAGCACTCCGCGCTCATCTCCCTCGGCCGGCGCGTGCGACGGGTAGACGATCCGCCGGATCGGGAGATCGGTGACCGTCGAGCCGCCGACGATCCCGTGACGCTCCCAGAAGCGCGTACGGACCTGAAGCAGGATCTTCGTCGACGGGTTGTAGTTCAGTTCACGGATCGCCCGGTATTTCCCGCGGGAGAGACCGGGTCGGAAGTCGATGTGCACCCCGAACGGCGCCGTGCAGACACAGTAGTGGGCGTCCACACGCTCGCTCGTGCCGTCCGGGCGGCGGTACTGAACCGAGACTCCTTCGGCGTGCTGCTCGACGGCGTGCACGCGGGCCGAGAACCGGATCCTCGGACCGAGTTCAGCGTAGAAGCCGGCCGGAAGCCGGTCCATGCCCCCGACCACCTCCTGCATGTCGTCAAACGCCCGGCCGACCACCTCCCGCAGGTGGTCGACGATCGAACACCGCATGTTGCACTCGCGCGAGGTCATCAGCCCGTACAGCTCGAGCGCGGCCTCAGAGAAGCCACGGTCGGTCAGGAAGTCGCGGATCGAGTAGCGATCGAACTCCCGTCCGAGCGATTCGAGGGTGGACGCGCCTCCCTGCTCGTAGCAAGCGTGGATGTCACGCGTCGCGTCCGACCACATCTCCTGCCACGTGTGCTCACGTTCGTGCTCAGCCAGCTTCAGCGGCATCAGGTCCGGGTCCCGGGCGATCTCGGCGAGTGTCGCCCGCCGGCCCGCCAGGTACAGGGGCGCCTGTTGGCACTCGATCAGAAACGGGCGCAACGCCAGCCCGAAGCGATGGCAGTAGTCGAGAGTCAAGGAGTGCACCCGCGGGATGCGCATCGCGCCGGCCTCGGCGTAGAGCCCCGGCGCGAAGTCACGGAGCGTCAAGATCCGACCGCCGACGCGCCGACGGGCCTCGAGCACGATCGGATCGTGACCGAGGTCGGCCAGCTCGAGTGCGGCCGCCAGCCCCGCCATCCCCGCGCCGATGACCACGACCTGCTTACGATCCCCGGCGGCCGCCCCAGCGGCCACGTTGTCACTCATGCCTCGCGTACGATACTCACGGGCGGGCAGCGACGGGACACGGAGTGGCCACATGGCCAGCGCCGATCATGGTCGAGATCAGCGCTATGGACCCCGGCTGACACCACTAGTAGCCTGAGTCCATGAACCGGACCGGGGGGGTGGGGCAAATGCCTGCAGCTGAGTTTGACCTGCTGGGACCCTATGTCCCATCGCTCGTGGTCGACTGGCTTCGAGACGATCCCGGGTCGCGCTACCGCGCGCTCGACGGAACATTGGTGTTCGCCGACGTGTCCGGTTTCACGCGCCTTACGGAGATGCTCGCGCGCGCCGGGAAGATCGGCGCGGAGGAGATGGCCGGGATCATCAACGCGCTGTTCGAGCAGCTCCTTTCAGCGGCCTACGAGTACGGCGCGGGGCTGATCAAGTACGGAGGCGACGCTGTCCTCCTGCTGTTCGACGGGGATGGTCACCTCCAACGGGCTTGCCGAGCGGCGGCGAACATGCAGACGGTGATGCGCCGCGAGGGTGGCCTCCGGACCACTCGCGGCCCGCTGCGGCTGCGGATGTCCGTCGGGGTGCACACGGGCTTGCTCGAGTTTCTGCTCGTCGGAGGACGCCATCTAGAGCTGATCGTGACCGGGCCGGCTGCGACCACGATCAGCGAGATGGAAAAGGTGGCGGAGCCGGGGCAGATCGTCGTCAGCCGGGCCACAGCGCAGGCTCTCGCCGACTCGGGCCATCGACGACCGCAGGTGGCTTGCCAGGACGGATTCCTGTTGGGCTCGCCACCGCCCGCCGATCCGCAATGGGCTCCGATGGGCATCGAGGTCAGTGACCTCGACCTCGGCATCACGATGTGTGCGTCGCTGCGAGAGCACATTCGGAGCGGCTCGATCGACCACGAGCACCGACGCGTAACGATCGGCTTCGTCAAGTTCAGCGGAACGGACGCGGTGCTCGCCCGTGACGGTCCGGCAACCCTCACGAATGCCGTCGCACGGGTCATGTCAGCCGCGCAGGATGCAGCGAGCGCCAACGGTGTGACCATGCTCGGGTCGGACGTATACCCCGACGGAGGCAAGCTGCTGATGATCTCGGGCGCCCCCCGTCAGGTCGGCCACGACGAGGACCGGATGTTGGCAACCGTCCGGTCGGTGATCTCTTCCGGGGGGGCTCTGCCCCTCCGCGGCGGGGTTAACTCCGGACAGGCGTTCACCGGCAACTACGGTCCACCGTACCGCCGCACCTACTCGGTCATCGGCGACTGCGTCAACCTCGCCGCGAGGCTGATGGAGCACGCGCCGGCGGGCGAGCTGCTCACCACCGGCAACGTGATCAAACGAGCGACGGGGAGCTTCGTGATAACGGCGCTGCCACCGTTCCCGGTCAAGGGCAAGAGCGAACCGATCCAGGCCTTCAGCGTCGGGCACTCGGTCGATCGCCGCGACGCGGTGGGGAGCCGCGACCCGCTGGTCGGTCGCGAAGCCGAGCTCGAAGCGCTGATCGCCGCCTCTAGAGCGGCGGCCGCCGGTACCGGACGCGTCGTCGAGATCGTCGGCCCGGCTGGGATTGGCAAATCACGGCTGGTCGCGGAGCTTCGCGCCGTCGTGGTCCCTGACGCTCTTCAGGCCGACGGCGACATCTACGCCACCGCGACACCCTATGCGCCGTTCGAGCGCCTGTTCCGCGAGCGTCTCGGCCTAGGCGATGCGCCGGCACCGGTCGTCGTCGCCGACGCACTCCGGGCGCGATGTCGCGAACGAGCGCCGCACCTGATCCCTTGGCTGCCACTGATGGCGATCGTCGCAGGGCTCGACCTCCCAGCCACCCCCGAGGTGCAGCGGACCGACCCTGAGACTCGCAAGCATCGGATCGAGGCACTGACCAGCGAGTTCCTCGCAGCGGTGCTGGACGGGCCGCAGACGCTGATCTTCAACGACGTGCACCTGATGGACGACGCCTCGGCCAACCTGATTTCCAGGCTCGTCGCTGACGCCGCCCGGCGACCGTGGCTGATCGTGCTCACCCGCCGTCCCGGGGAGGATGCCGAGCCTGCGCGAGACGGGGTCACCCGCCTGGAGCTGCAGCCGCTCGGGCCGCAGGTCGCAGAACAGCTGCTCGCTCAGATCATGGCCGCCACGCCGCTGCCGGCATACAAGCTGTCCGTCCTGGTGCGACGAGCCGGTGGAAACCCTCTCTTCCTCCGCGAGCTGGTAGCTCGCGTCGCCGAGGGCGGCGATCCCGAGGACTTGCCAGAATCGGTCGAGGCAGCGATCGCGGCCAGAATCGACAGACTGCCCCCACACCGGCGGCGAATGATGCGGGCGGCAGCGGTGCTCGGCGTGATGGTCGACGTCGAGGTCCTCACCGAGGTGCTCCAGGAGGAGGTTGACAACGGCGGCCCGGCCACGCTCGACGTGCTCGAAGAGCTCGACATCCTCGACGAGCTGCTCGAGCCGGTCGATGCCACACACCGTCGGTTCACGCACGAGCTAGTCAGGACCGTCGCCTACGAAGGCCTGCCGTTCCGCCGCCGCGAGGTGCTGCACGCGCGCGCCGCGGCCGTGATGGAGCGGATCGACGCGGGCGAAACCGACCAGCACGCCGACCTGCTCTCGCTCCACTGCCTTCATGGCGCTCGGTACGAGTCGGCGTGGCGCTATGCGCGAGTCGCCGCCAGGCGAGCACGAGCTCGCTACGCCACCGCCGACGCCGCGGAGTTCTACCGCCGGGCGCTGGCGGCGGCGCCGAAAGTTGCGGGGGTCGACCTCGCCGAGCTGGCTGAAGTCGATGAAGCGCTTGGCGAGGTCTACTACCACCTGGGAGAGCTCCACGCCGCGGAGACGTCGCTCCGTCGCGCCCGCCGGCGAGCCGCTGAGCATCCGCTGACCGCAGCCGGGGTCGATATGAAGCTGGCTAAGCTCCGCGAGACCGCCGGCCAGCACGACGCAGCATTGCGGTGGATCTCGCGGGCGGTGCGGACTCTTGACGGCGACGAGCACCCCGGCGCGGCAAAGTTGCGAGCTCGGCTGATGGCCCGCCGCGCGCGCATTCGCTACCTGCAGGGGCGGGTGCGCGACGCCTTCAGCGTGGCGAGCGAGGCAGTCACGCTCGCCGAGCACAGCTCCGACCTGCCGGCGCTCGCCGAGGCGCTCGAGTATGCCGATGTCGCCGAGGTTGCGATGGGCGTCACGAACGCCACGGGGCGCAGCGAGCGCGCCCTCGCCATCTATGCCGAGCTCGGTGACCTTCGTGGCGTGGCACGGCTCAGTAACACCCTCGGAGCGTTGGCGTACTTTCGCGGGAACTGGCCCGATGCGCTCGAGCACTACCGCGCCGCCGAGGAGGTGTACGAGCGCTGCGGGCAGAGCTGGGCCGCAGCGACCAGCATGTGCAACCTCGCAGAGGTACTCATCGACCAGGGCTGCCTCGACCGGGCGGAGACGAAGCTCGAGCAGGCGATGCAGGCCCTGCGCGGAGTTGGTGTGCGGTCCGAGCTCGCGTTCGCCGAGCTGCAGCTGGGACGCTTGGCCGCGCGCCGGGGTGATACTGAGGAGGCGCTGCGGTCGATGGCCTCGGCCCGCAAGTTCTACGCCGCCGCCGGCGAGACGGCCGAGGAGATCAACGTCGATGCGCGCATCGCGGAGGCGCTGGTGGCGACGGGGGAGCACCGAGCAGGTCTGGAGCTCGCGGATCGGGCACGGGCACGGACCCGAACCGTCGGGGCTGGGTCGACTCCTCTGCTCGAGCGGGTGCGAGGCATCGCGCTGCTCGGACTCGGCCGGTGCTCCGACGGCGAGACCGCTCTACGGGAGAGCCTTGCGGCGGCGCGCACGCGCGCCGCGCCACACGAAATCTCCTTCGCACTGCGGGCGATGCTCGACGCGCCGTTCGACGTGGACGTCGACGAGCGGTCGGCCTGGCGTGAGGAACTCGCGAGGCTCGAGGATCAACTCGGCCTGGTTGCCTGAGCCGCCATCTCGACGAGCACTCGGTCCGC
>Ga0302324_100008962_pt1 | contig 21037 bp, 23 predicted proteins | sample Palsa_T0_1_FD_201949 | JGI IMG/M metagenome (GOLD analysis project Ga0302324, IMG submission 201949) | Peat permafrost microbial communities from Stordalen Mire near Abisko, Sweden - Palsa_T0_1 | ecosystem: Environmental > Terrestrial > Soil > Palsa > Peat permafrost | place: Sweden: Abisko...
TTCAAGGGTCTCAATGTGACCGTCGAGCGGGTCATCATCACGGAGTTGAAAAACTCGACCTACTTCGCCCGCCTGATTTTGAAGCAGGAAAACGAACTGGGCACCAAGATTGTGGAAATCGACGCCCGCCCCAGCGATTGCCTGGCCCTGGCCACCGCGCAAAAACGCCCGATCTACGTTGCCTCGGCCCTCTTCGAGCAGGTCGATGACATGAGCGAGTATCTCGAACGCATCAGCGACAACACCGGCGAATCCGAGGAGTCGGAATAGGCGCGCGCCATGCCCTCCGCTTCCAGCGCCAAGTCTCCCGTCCTGCTTGTTTGCGGCGATGACGATTTTGGCGTCAAAGAGCGCGCGCGAGAGGTGTTCCGTCAGTGGTCCGAGGAAATTGGCGGGCAGGACCACGAGATGATCGGCGCCACCGCCAGTAACAGCGGTGAGGCGCTGGCGGTCCTTTCCAAGCTGCGCGCCGCGCTGCAAACCCTTCCCTTCTTTGGCAGCGGCAAGGTCATCTGGCTGCAAGACTGCAATTTCCTGGGGGAAGAGCGCGCCGCGGAGGCCCAGGACGTGACCGAGGATCTTTCCGAGCTGGCCCAGGAGCTGAAAGCTTTCTCGTGGCAGAATGTCCGGCTGCTGGTGAGCGCCGGCAAGGTGGACAAGCGCAAGATTTTCTACAAAACATTAGAAAAGATCGGGTCCGTCGAGATATTCGCCGGCTGGTCGGCCGAGGGCCGTGATTGGGTCGAGCAGGCGGAAAGTCTCGCGTCGCGGTTATTGGGTCAGTTGGGCAAGGAGATTTCGGGCGAGGCGTTGTCGCTGTTGGTTACCTACACCGGACCGCATTCTCGCGCGTTGCGCAGCGAGATCGAAAAGCTTTTTATTTATGCCGGCGCGCGGGCGCGCATCGAGACGGAGGACGTCGAGACCATTGTGACCCGGCACAAACAGGCGCGGGCCTTCGCCTTGGGGGACGCTTTGGGCGATCGGAATTTGCCGCGCGTGCTGCGCTGTCTGGATGAAGAGCTTTGGCAAATGCGCGGCGATTCGCAGCGCAATGAGATCGGGCTGCTTTACGGCCTGATCAGCAAGGTGCGCAGCTTGATCCTGGTGAGGGAAATGCTGGCGAGGAAATGGATCCGGCCGGGGAGCGATTTCGGCCGATTCAAGGGGCAGTTGGCGGGGATTCCGGTGGAGGAGTTGCCGGAGGACAAAAAATTCAACCCTCTGGCCATCAATCCTTATGTGCTGTTTCGGGCGATGGGCCAGGCGCCCAACTACACGCAGGCGGAACTGATCGCGGCGATGGAGCTGCTGCTGCAATGCAACCAGCAACTGATCTCCCGCAGCCTGGATCCGGCCCTGGTTTTGCAACAGGCCTTGGTGCGCATCCTCAGCCGGCCCGGCGGACAAGATTTGTCGGCTGCGGCTTGACTACCGGCACGAGCGACCGGATATTACCTGAGCTGACTTATGAACGAGTCCCTGGCAAAATTGATGGTGGCGGTTTGTGATCAAGTGGTCTGCATCAAGATCAATGGGCGGGGGGATTTTAACCTGAGCCTGGATTTGCGGAAATTGATCGATGAACTGCGCCAGCGCGGCTACCGCCGGTTTATCTTTGAATTGTGCGACTGTTCGATGATGGACAGCACCTTTTTAGGGATACTATCCGGCGAGGGATTGAAGTCGTGCGCCGCCAACCAACCGCAAGGCGCGGCCTTGGAACTGATGCACCCCAGTGCGCGCATTGCCGAAGTCCTGGAAAATTTGGGTGTCGCCCACCTCTTCAAGATCACCCAATGTCCGGATTCCCTGCCTGTCAAGTACGAAGCTCTGTCGCAAACGGAGGACAAAAGCAAGGTCGAGGTCACGCGCAACTGTTTGGAAGCCCACCAGACTTTGATGGACCTCAATGGAGCTAACGTCAACAGATTCAAGGATGTGGCAGAATTCCTGGCGCAGGACCTGAAACGACTGGAATTGGCGGAGAAAAAGTGAGCGGGTGTCCCAAAAGTGCGCTCCTAAGGGAATAAATTGCCGCTTTTCTAGGCTGTAGCCCGGGCAAAAGATGCCCTCTGCCGTCGGTCTGGACGGCCTCTTCAAAAGATCTATCGTCAGGATTACCTCGGAGATTAAGCAGTTTCTTCGCGTCCGGCGCTTCCCCGCCCAAACATGGCAACGGTCTTGCTCATGGAGATTGACCGTGAACTTTTATGAAATCATTACTGCTGGTCGGAGGATTGATGGGATGGGGGTTGGGCATGGGAACTAGCTATCTCCAGGGCAGCGCCTGGCCGACCTGTCTTTGGCACGGTTGCGTGGCGGCCTACTTGTGCGCACTGTTGATGCGCTGGTGGGGCCGCGTCTGGCGAAAAAGTCTGGAGCAATCCGTCCAGGAACGCGAACGGGCAGAAGATGCCACCGTAGCAGCAACCAACACTCCGAAAGCTTCAAGAACATGACCGCGACTTTGTGCGAACTCGAATCCCCTCCCTCCACTGCCGAGCAGCGTCGCTCGACGCAGCAAGAATTATGGCGTCTCTACAGCCGCAACGGCCCGGGGAGTTTAACCGAGAACAGCCTGGTGGAGGAATATCTGCCGCTGGTAAAAACGGTTGTTGGCCGTCTGGCCATGACTTTGCCCACGCATGTCAATGGCGATGATCTTTACAGCGCCGGCCTGGTCGGTCTGCTCAACGCCATGCGCCGATTCAATCCGCAGAACGGCACTTCCTTTGAAACCTACGCGCGCGTGCGCATCCGCGGCGCCGTTTTTGATGAGTTGCGGCGCCTGGATTGGGTGCCGCGCTCGATCCATGAAAAAGCCAAGAAGATTGAAAAGACGATGCAGGAATTGATGCAGCGCACCGGCGCTGTGCCGACCAACAGCCAGATGGCCAAGGCCATGAAGATGCCGGTCGATCACTACGAGGAACTGTTGGAGGAAATCCGGCCCACGACCTTTGTCTGCCTGGACTCGGTCCTGGGCCACGATGGGGATGGGGGATCGGTCTATGATGTGATTGCCGACGACACGCAGACCAGTCCCGAGCAATGGACCTCGGTGCGCGAAATGGCCGGACTGATCGAGCAACGTATGGAGGCGTTGCCGGAGATGCAGCGCAAAGTTTTGGCGCTCTATTATTTTGAAGATCTGCGTTTGCGGGAAATCGCGGAGGCTTTCGGCGTGACCGAGTCGCGCATCTGCCAGATTCATTCGCAGGCCATCCTGGCCATCAAGGCGCTATTGCAGAAGGAAGACCCGGAAGTTTTTAACCATCCGTTGTGACACGCGCATGATAGTTATTTTAGGAGCACTCATCGTCATTGGATCCGTGGTGGGCGGGTTCATCATGGCGGGCGGCAACACCTTGGCCCTGCTGCATCTCTCGGAATTGGTTATCATTGGTGGAGCGGCACTAGGCTCCCTGGTGCTGATGTCCCCTTGGAAAGTCCTGATGGATCTCTTCAAGCAGATTTTTGGCGCTCTGAAGGGTTCGCCCTACTCGCGCAAGGCCTACGACGAATTGTTCAAGGCCCTTTACGAATTGTTCATGCTGGGCCGCCGCGGCGGGATGGTTTCGCTGGAGGAACACATCATGGCCCCGGAAACCAGCGCCATCTTCAGCAAATACCCCGGCTTCCAAAAAAACAAGCACGCCCTGGAATTCCTCTGCAACGGACTGCGCCCCATCATCGACGGCAAGATCAAGCCGGACCATTTGCGGATGCTGCTGGACATCGAAGTGGAGGCGATGGCGCAGGAGCACGAGCGGCCCATTGGAGTGCTGACCAAGGCGGCCGACGCCATGCCGGGCTTCGGCATTGTGGCGGCGGTGCTGGGCATTGTCATTACCATGGCCTCCATCGCCGGCCCCATCGAGAAGATCGGTGAGAAGGTGGCCGCCGCGCTGGTGGGAACGTTTCTGGGCATTTTTATTTCCTACGGCTTTATGAACCCGCTGGCCGTGAACATGGAATTTATCAGCATCGCGGAAATCGCCTACATCCGCTGCATCGCCGCCTCGGTCATAAGTTTCGCCAGCGGCATGTCGCCGATCATGGCCATCGAAGTGGCCCGCCGCGGCTTGTCCAGTGAGGTCAAGCCCAGCGCCGACGGGTTGGAAGCCATGTTGAAGGCGATCAGCCAGACGCCGTCAAAATGAACACAAAATGAGCGACAAGAAACATCACGGTGGCGCGTGGAAAGTGGCCTACGCCGATTTCACCACGGCGATGATGGCGCTCTTTATCGTGCTCTGGCTGACCTCCCAGGACCAGCGCATCAAAGAGGCCGTCGAGCGTGCTTTCAAAAATCCCTTTTCCTCCATCACCAAGGAATCCGTCGGCATCATCCCCAACAAGGAGATGCAGGCCTCGCGCGAAAGCGGCGGCAATGCCAACATGGCCTCGGTCATGGAACTGACGATGTTGCGCCGCATGAACCAGGACCTGGCCAAATCGCTGCAGGTCGAGGACGACGCCCAAAGTTCGGTCAAGCTGGATATGACGTCGGAAGGTCTGCTCATCAATGTATTTGACCGTTCGCGCAAACCGATCTTCGAACCGCAAAGCACACGGTTTACCGTCTATGGCGACTGGGTTTTCTCGACGCTGGCCTGGGAGATATCGCGCTATCATGGGTTCACCATTGAACTATCGGGCCACACCGAAAGCGGTAATTCGCCCATTCGCCCAGACTACGGCGATTGGGAGATTTCCTCGGATCGGGCCAATGCGGTGCGTCGCAAGCTCATCGAGCACGGCGTCAGCGCCGCGCAAATCACCAAAGTGGCCGGATTTGGCGCCACGGCGCCGATGCCGGAATACGACTCGACCAACGAAGTCAACCGCCGGGTTTCGGTTTTGCTCAATGTACAATCCAACAAGAAGGCCTGACCACTGCCATGTCTGATCCCTTTGTTCCATTCGTCAACGCGCCGGTATCCGCCGGGGAAATGGCCCCGTTTCAATTGAGAGTTCTGGCGCAGGCCGAAGCCAACGCTGTCTTCCACCCGCTGCCCGAGGGCGGCAAGCCGGAGCCATCGGCCAAAGCCTGCGGGCGCCCTTCGGTCTCCTTGCATCGGCAGGGCGAGGTCGTCTCCGGCATTCGCATCGAATGCGGATGCGGGCAAGTGATTGAATTGGCCTGCGCTTATTGACCCTGCGCTTATTGACCCTGCGGTCGGCATTTTTCTCCGGTTTCAATGGCAAGTTTTTCCCTCAATGGCGCCGCGCCTGTCACAAACCCTTGTGCCTGAGCGCTTTTGAGTCGTGGCACGCTCGTTGCTGAACAGTCTCTTTGTGAACGTGAGTTTATTCCAGGCCGCGGCAGCGTTGGACGCCAATGCTCGATGGCAGGAAGTCATCGCCGACAACCTGGCTTCCAGTTCGGTGCCCGGCTTCAAGCAGCAGCAACTTTCGGAATCGGCCGTGCAAGCCGGTTTGATGCCGGCCTACGGAGCCCAAAGTTTGCCCCGCTTTTTTTCCATTTCCTCGACCTCCACCTCAACGGACTTCAGTCCGGGGGAGCTTAAATACACGAACAACGGCAGCGATGTGGCCATTGAGGGCAGCGGGTTTTTCCAGGTCCGGCTTCCCAGCGGCGCGACCGCCCTGACGCGCGACGGCGAATTCAAAGTCAATTCGCAGGGCCAACTTGTGACCAAGGAATCGTATCCCGTACTGGGGACCAATGCTTTGGGCCTCGGCGTCCCGATCCAACTCAGTCCCGACCATTCCGGGGCGCTGTCCTTTTCCTCCACCGGCAATGTCAACCAGGGATCCCAAACGATAGGGCATTTGGCGGTGACGGATATAGATAAGCCGCACTTGCTGACGCACATCAGCGGTGGTTATTTTCTGGCGCAAAACCCCAAGATCATCCAGAGCCCGAGCAAAGCCAATGTGCGTGAAGGTTACCTGGAGAGCTCCAACAGCTCCACCTTGATGCAAATGGCCAGTATGATGACCGCCTCGCGCGGGTTTGAGGCCAACCAGAAAGTCATTCAACTTCAGGACGATCGTTTGAACCGCACCATTACTGAGCTTGGCAATCCCACCTAACTTATGTTACGCGCTTTGTATTCTTCCGCCGCCGGCATGGAGTCGCAGCAACTGAATTTGGACGTCATCGCCAACAATTTGGCCAACGTCAACACCACCGGCTTCAAGCGGAGCAAGATTGAATTTCAAGACTTGCTCTACGACACCACGCGCTCCGCCGGGGCCGAGCAAAGCAACGGCAATCAATTGCCCACCGGCCTCCAGATCGGACACGGCTCACGCGCGGTGGCGACCTCCAAGGTGTTCACCGAGGGTGAATTGACCAATACGGGCGCCCCGCTCGACATGGCCATCCAGGGGGATGGATTCTTTCAAGTCACCATGCCTGACGGCACGCTGGCCTATACGCGCGACGGCGCTTTCAAGACCTCCTCCAGCGGCCAGATCACCACCAGCGACGGCCTTTCGGTGCAAAGCGGCTTCCAACCCATTCCCGTCGGCACCACCAACATTACCGTGTCGCCCGACGGCACCGTGTCCTTGGTCAGTTCCAGCGGCACGACTTCGTTCCAGGTGCAACTGAATCGTTTTGCCAATCCGGCCGGCCTGCAGTCAGTGGGCCGCAATTTGTATATCGAAACACCCGCTTCCGGCACGCCGGAAACCGGCACGCCCAACCAGGCCGGCTTCGGCAGCTTGCAGCAGAACTACCTGGAAATGTCCAACGTCAAAGTGGTCGAGGAAATGGTCAACATGATCGTGGCCCAGCGTGCCTACGAGGTCAATTCCAAAGCCGTCCAGGCGGCCGATGAAATGATGCAACAAAGCAACAACCTGCGCCGGTAATGAAGAGAATGGCCCGATTTATTTTGCTTTTTGGCCTCGCACTGGTCTGGGTGCCATTGGCTCACCGCGCCTGCGCCCAGGAGCCGGCTGCTTTGCAATTGCAGGCCGAGGCCAAAGTCGATGGCACTGGCGTATTCTTAAACCAACTTCTGGCGCCGCCCTTTCAAACGAACCTGCCCAAACTTCGTGTGGCCGCCGCCCCGGCTCTCGGTCAAACCAACTCTCTTTCACGTCAGCAGATCATTGCCCTGGCCAAAGACGCGGCCCCGGAATTGGACACTACCAATTGGTCCGGGCCGCAGTTGGTTCGCATCAGCCGCCGCGTGCGGCTCATGTGCGAAGCCGAAGTGGCCGAGATGCTGCGCGCGGCCTTGCAACGCGACTACGTGGGCGGACGCGGCGCGCTGGAAATTCATTTCACCCATCCCTGGTCCTTGGTGACCGTGCCCGAGGAGCCGGTCTCCCTGCAATTGACCGATCTTCCGCCCGCGGGCGTCCTGCATAATCTGATGGCCGGCTTCGAGCTGTGGTGCGGCAAGGAGCGGATCGGCTCCTGGCAAGCGCCGCTGCAAGCGCGCGTTTGGCGCGACATTCCGGTGGCCCATTCACCCATCTTGCGCGGCCAACTGCTGCGCGAGGCCGACATCACTTTGGAACGCCGGGACATGCTCAGTCAACACGAAGCTTGCATCGATTTTCCGGTCACCGACCACTGGCTGGAGGCATCCGCCAACATCCAGGCCGGGACGCCCGTCGGCAGCGGCCTGACCCGGGCTCGGCCGATGATGCGGCGTGGACAACTGGTGGAGGCCGTTTTCCAGGAAGGCTCCATGACCATTTCGTTGAAAGTAGAAGCCCTCGAAGACGGCGCGCTGGGACAAACGGTGCGTGTGCGCAACCCCAAAACAAGACGTGAACTCTATGGAAAAATACAAAATGAAGACCTCGTTTCTATCGCTCTGTGACGCCACTCACCTGGCCATTGTTCTTTTTATTTTGCAATTGACAACTCTGGGGGCCGATTCCCTGTGGAAGGAAGACGCCGCGCCCATGTCCATGTTTGCCGATAAAAAGGCCCACCGGGTGGGCGACATTGTCACGGTGGTCATCCAGGAAAACAACGGCACGACCCGCAACAACAACACCACCACTTCTCGCACTTCCGGGATCGATGCCACCGTCTCGAGCATGATTTACCCGGCGACGGTCAGCGGGCTTTTGACCAAGGGCGGACAGTTGCCCACCGTCAGTATGAACGGCAAGAATACGTTCAATGGCGGCGGCCAGATTGCCAACCAGGAGACCATCAACGCGCAAATCGCCGTTAAAGTCATTGACGTGCTGCCCAACGGCAACCTGGTCGTGGAAGGACGCCGCCAGACCGCCTTCTCCGGCGAGAAACAAGAGGCCGTCTTGCGCGGCACCGTGCGGGCCGACGATGTCACCGCCACCAATACCGTCTTCAGCTACAACATCGCCGACGCTTCCATCCAATACATATCGCATGGCGCCCTGACCGACAGCCAAAGCAAGGGCTGGTTCACCAAAGTCTGGGACAAGGTCTCCCCGTTCTAAGGTTTGACATGCGTCAGTTTTCGATTTTGTTGGTTCTGATCCTGTTCCTGGGCGGCGCTCCCGCCTCGCGGGGCGATGGCTCGCGCATCAAAGACCTCGCCATGGTCGCCGGCGCGCGCGATAATCAACTGGCTGGCTTCGGCCTGGTGGCCGGTTTGGCCGGCGACGGCGACAAGAACCCGGTCGATACCATTCAAACCATCGCCAACCTGCTGCAACGCTACGGTCTGACTGTCCCGGCGGCGACCCTCTCGGCCAAGAACGTGGCCATCGTGATGGTCACGGCCGACATTCCCGCCTTCGCCAAGAAAGGCACCCGCCTGGATGTGGTGGTCTCCTCGATGGGTGACGCCAAGAGTTTGCAGGGGGGCGTGTTGATCCAGACTCCGTTGCTGGGCGGCGACGGCAAAGTCTGGGCCGTGGCGCAAGGAACCCTTTCCATCGGCGGCTTGTCCGCCAGCGGCGCTGATGCCAGCGTGCAGAAAAATCATCCCACCGTCGGCACCATCATCAACGGCGCCCTGGTCGAGCGGGAAATCCCGGCCACTGTCGTGAGCGACTGCCACCTGGAATTGCTGCTGCGCGATCCCGATTTCACTTCCGCCTCGCGCATGGCGGCCGTGCTCAATGCCAAATTTCCCGCCAGCTCCGTCGCGGTCGATTCGACCACCGTGCGGGTGGGCATTCCCAAGACCTGGAGCGGCTCGTCGGTCGATTTTATTTCACAAATTGAATCGCTGGAACTCACGCCGGACGTGCCGGCGCGAGTCATCATCAATGAGCGCACCGGCACCATCGTGGCCACCGCGCGCATCCACATTTCCAATTGCGCCGTTTCGCACGGCAACGTGACCATCAGCATCGCCACCACCCAGGATGTTTCCCAACCCAACTCCTTGAGCCTGGGTTCCACCCAGGTCACCTCCCATACCGACGCCAAGATCAAGGAAGACAAGGGCTCCCTGGTCGCCTTGCCCGAATTACCCACCGTGGAGAAGGTCGCCGCCGCCCTCAACTCCCTGGGTGTGACGCCGCGCGACATGATGGCGATGTTCGAAGCCATGAAACAGGCCGGCGCGTTGCAGGCCGAATTAATTATGCGCTAACATGGATATCCTGGCCACCCAACCCCGTCTCGACGCTTCCCAACTGCCCTTGGAAACATTGGCCGCCAATGCCCACATTTCCGACGCGGACAAAGTGGCCGAAGTCGCGCGTCAATTTGAAGCCGTCTTGCTGCGCCAGATTTTGCAGGACATCCGCAAACCGGTCCTGGCCCCCGCCCAGAGTGATGGCACCGCCAACGGCATTTATGCCGATATGATCAACAATCAAATGGCGGACAGCATCAGCCGTTCGGGCGGTTTCGGGCTGGCTAAAATTCTGACCGCCCAATTGGCCCATCAGGTGCTGCCGCATTCTGGGGCCGCGTCGGCAACGGGCCTGGCACCCGCCCAAACGGCGCCAAAACCGAAACTTTTACACCCATGATCCCATGATGAAAACCATCAAACTCTTGATCGACGCCTTGCGCGACGAACTGCAAAATTACGGCGAAATGCTCGCCTTGTTGGACCGCCAGCAGGAATATCTCATCACCCGCGCCGCCTCCGAAGTGTTTCAATCCATCAGCCTGATCAAAGCGCAAGGGGGGGCCATCTTGCAGGCCCGCGACCGCCGCGAAGAATGCCGCCGCGCCGTGGCCCAGGATTGGAGCCAGCCGCAGGAGGCGAGCTTCACCGCCCTGATTCCCTTGATGCCCGCCGATTACCAGCCGCTCCTGAAGGCGCTGGTGGACGAGAACAACGAGTTGCTCCTGCGCGTGCGCCGTCGCGCGCGGCAGAATCATCTCATGCTGCGGCGCTCGGTGGAACTGATGCAGGAATTGCTCAACAGCTTGCTGCCCTCGCGCCAGGGTTCGCTCTATGACGTCACCGGCAGTTGTCCGGCCAGTGCCGCCGCCCCCCGCCGTTTCTACGAGGCCGTAGGCTGACTTTATGATCTCGCTCTTCGGAACCTTGGACATGGCCGCCAACTCGCTGTCGGTGCAGCAGGAGGAAATGACCATTACCGGCCAGAACCTGGCCAACGTCAACAATACCGCGTATGCCGACGAACAACTCGACGTTTCCGAGTCCGCGCCCGTGGAGACCGCCGCCGGCGATGAAGGCACCGGCATCCAAGTCAACGCCATAACTGAATCCCGCAATCCGCTGCTGGACAGCCAAATCCAGGCCGAGACCAGCACGACCGGCTCCCTGACCGCGCAACAAACTAATCTGCAAAACGCCGAGGCTTACCTGGACGAACAAATCACTTCCACCAGCTCCTCGGACGTACCGGATAGCCCCAACGGGCTGGCGGCCGGTCTGTCCAACCTGTTCAATTCCTTTCAGAGCCTTTCCACCAACACAGGTGATAACCCAAATGGTCTTTCCTTGCGCCAGGCCGCGGTGCAGAGCGCACAGGACGTGGCCGCTCAATTCAATCAGGTTTCCACCCAGCTTTCCACGGTCCAGTCCAATCTGAACACCGACGTCAAAAACGATGTCGCCAGCAGCAACCAAGACCTGAACACCATCGCCACCTTGAACGAGCAGATCGTGGCCGCCGAAGCCGGCGGGGGCACCGCCGACCAGTTGGTCGATCAGCGCGAACAAACTTTGGAGAACCTCGCCGGCCTGGCCAATTTCTCGACTACCGCCGAGGCCAACGGCGCGATCAATGTGAGCATCGGCGGCGTCACGATGGTTTCCGGCGGCGTCGCCGCCGACCAACTGGAAACTTACGACCCCGGCAACGGGCAACTGCAAGTCCAGGCCCAAAACGCCGGCACGCAGATCACCTTGACCGGCGGCAGCATCGCCGGGGAAATCACCGCGCGCGATGGCGCCCTGGCCAGCCTGCAGAGCGGCCTCAACACTTTGGCTTCGCAACTCATCACCCAGGTCAATAGCATTTATTCTCCCGGCTACGATCTCAACGGCGACACCGGCCAGGACCTATTCACCGGCACTGGCGCCGCCAACATGGGCGTCAATAGCAACGTGGTGAACGACCCTTCCCAATTCCAGGCGGCGGGCGTGCCCGGCGCGGCGGGCGACAATAAAGTTGTGCTGGCCCTGGCCGCATTGGGCAACCAACAGTTGGCCGGCTTGAACAACCAGACCATCAGCTCCAATTACGCCCAAACCGTGTCGGACCTGGGCAATGCCATTTCCTCCGTCACCGATAAACTCAACACCAGCCAGGCGGTCAGCCAGATGCTGTCCAATGATCGCGCCGCCACCAGCGGCGTGTCGTTGGATGGCGAGATGACCAACCTCATTCAATACCAGAAGGCTTACGAGGCTTCCGCCGAAATGATCACCACCTTGAATGAAATGCTGCAAACCGTCGTGGCCATGAAAACCACCTAAATAAGACGCCAACCCTATGCAAGTATCCACCACCTCCTTCTCGAATAACTTTCTCTACCAAATCGGCCAACTGCAGAGCCAGCAGACCACCTTGCAGGGCGAGGCCTCCTCCGGCCTCTCCGTCACGCTGCCCGAGGACAACCCCGGCGTCATGAACCAGGTCCTCAACCTCCAAAGCGAGGCCAGTTCCGGCGCTCAATACCAGAATAACATTGCGCAAATCCAGACCTCCGCCGATAGCGCTTCCGACGCCCTGAACAACCTGCAGAGCCTGGTCGAGCAAGCCGGGGAGATCGCCACCGAATCCAATGGCGTCGATTCTTCCACCCAACTTTCTTCTTATGCCTCGCAAGTCGGCGAATTGATCAATCAAGCTTTGCAGATCGCCAACACCCAGAACTCCCAGGGCAATTACATCTTTGGCGGCACCGCAAACGGCAGCGCGCCCTTTTCCGCGACGACCGACGCCAGCGGCAATGTCGCCGCCGTCACTTACAGCGGCAACGCCTCGGTGGCCGAAAGCGAAATCGCTCCCGGGCTCACGGTCTCCGCACAAAGCCCCGGCGAAAACAACACCGGCTCAGGCCCCGAAGGGGTCTTCGCGGACAGCCGGACGGGCGCCGACCTTTTCAGCCATTTGATCGCGCTCCAGCAGGATTTGCAGTCGGGCAACACCACCGCCATCTCCTCCACCGACGCGCCCAATTTGACCAAGGACGAAGACAACGTGGTCACGCAAATCAGCGGCAACGCCGTATTGCAATCCACGCTCACCACCGCCGGCAACATCACCCAACAGCAAGTGACCAGCGAGAATTCGCAAATGTCCAACGACACCAGCGCCAACATGGCCCAAACCCTGACGCAATTGAGCCAGACCCAAACCGCCTACCAGGCCGCCCTGGAAAGCGGCACCATGATCATGGGGCTGTCCCTGATGGAATTTCTGTCCTAGACGGCGCGGTCGTTCGGCGCCGCCCAGAGTCCGCCTTCGGCGCACCCGCGCGCTCCGGCGCATCTCTTTGAGGTTGACTCCAACCCGTGCTGCTCTTAATGGATGTTATACATGAGCATGAGGTTTTCAGCCGGCCGGAGCAGGTCCTCCACGACGGATTCCTCGGTGCGAAATGCAGGCATGGCGCGTCTCCAGTGGAATTCCTTGCTCTTGGTCAGCACGCTGTTGGCCGGTTGCTCCGGGGGGGTGGGCTGGGAAGAATCCTTTGCGCCTCAGACCATCCACTTCGATTCCAGCGAAACCGGCAAGTTGCCACCCGACTTCTCGACCGCGCTGACCGGCGGCGGCGGTCCCGTTTCCTGGGTCGTCCGTGAAGACGCCAGCGCGCCGGACGGCAAGAGCGTTCTCGTTCAGGAAAGCTCGCACGCCACGAACTATCGTTTTCCGCTCTGCATCTATGAGAAGACTGTCGCGCGCGATGTGGCGGTCGAGGTGCAGTTCAAGCCGATTTCCGGGAAGGTGGATCAAGCGGGCGGCATTGTGCTGCGCTACACTCTGGAGAATTACTACATCGCCCGGGCCAATGCCCTGGAAGACAACGTGATTCTCTTCAAGACCGTCCGAGGCAAACGATCCAAGATCAAGGAGGTTCCAGTCAAAGTCACGGCGGGCGAGTGGCACACGCTTCTTTTTCAGGCCAAGGGGCCGCACCTCAAGATTGTCTTCGACGGCAGGGTCGTCATCGAAAGGGTTGACCGAACGTTTTCCCAACCCGGCCAAGTCGGACTCTGGACCAAGGCCGACAGCGTCTCGGCCTTCACCAACTTCAAAATTGAGCGCGCCCAATGATGAGCAGCACGGCCGCCAGCGATTCAAGCCGAAGGAGCACAGAATGAAAAAACAGGAATTAACCCGACGCCAATTCATCGCGACCGCCTCCGCCAGTTCGTTAACAGCCGTGGCCTCGACCGCCTTGCCCGCCTACGCGGACCTCACGCGCAAGGAGTGTCCTGGTGTTGTTCCCCAGAAGTTATATGACGGCACCGCCAGCGGTTCTTTCTACATGTACGCCATGAGCTACAAAGCCGACATGGACGACATCGCGGACGCGGTCCTCAAGATCTACCAGAACCGCGACAAGCTGAGCGCGATCTAATGGTTGAACGGATTCGGCCACAGCGAGTCAAACCAATCCCGATGAATGCCTGGACCAGACGAGAGTTCGCCAAAAGCGCCATCCTTGTCGGCGCGACGACTGCCTTGGGCGCCGTGCGCGCGGCGGGCGCCAACGAGCGGGTGCGGATTGGGTTCATCGGCCTGGGCAATCGCGGTGACCAGGTCCTGGATGCCTTTCTGAGCCATCCCGACACGGAGATTGTCGCTCTGTGCGATTTGTCGCCCGCCTACATGGATGCTGCCGCGCAAAAGATCGGCGGCTCGCCGCAGCAATTCAAAGATTACCGGCGCTTGCTTGCCATGCCCGACCTGGATGCGGTGGTCATCTGCACGCCGGACCATTGGCACGCGCTGCAAACCATTCATGCCTGCGAAGCCGGCAAGGATGTTTATGTCGAGAAACCGCTTTCGTTGTGCGTGGCAGAGGGGCGGCGAATGGTGGAGGCGGTGCGGAAGCATCAGCGCGTCTGCCAGGTGGGCATTCACCGCCGCTCCGTGGAGGTTTGCCGTGAGGCGGCGGAATTCGTGCGCCAGGGCGGACTGGGCAAGGTCACCGCGGCGCGCGCGTTCCACATCCAGAATGAGTGGCCGAACGGTATCGGCCATCCGCCGGACGAAGACCCGCCGGCGGGCTTCGATTGGGATGCGTGGCAGGGCCCAGCGGCGATGAGACGTTACAACAAGAACCGCACTTTCTACCGCTTTCGTTGGTTCTACGATTACAGCGGCGGGCAGGTCACAAATTTTGGCGTCCATTACATCGATTTCATTCAATGGGCTCTCGGCGCCGACGCGCCGCTCTCTGTCATGGCCATGGGCGGCCAGATCAGCGGGATGACGGACAACCGTGAAATACCGGACACCCTCCAGGCCGTGTGGCAGTATCCCGGTGGGACCCTGGTCAACTTTTCCCAATTCAACGCCAACGCCGGTCAGTGGAGCCTGCCCGGATGCGAGCTCGAGTTGCGCGGCACAAAAGGCACCCTCTACTTGTTCGGCAATGGTTACGAGGTCGTGCCCGATAGGATTTCGGAGGACGAATTTCCGGCCAACTCGCCCCTGACCCGGCAGCGCGATTCAACCTATCGGAAAAACGCCCAGCCACAGATCGAGGCTCGCAAGGTTCGGAAATCCTCCACCGCGGACACCGCGCCCCATGCGCGCAATTTCCTGGACTGCGTCAAGAGCCGGAGCCTATGCAATTGCGACATCGAGATTGGCCACCGCAGCACCAGCGCCACGCTGCTGGCCAACATCGCCTTCAAGACACGCAGCGTGCTGGATTGGGACGCAAAGGCCGAGCGCTTTTCCGGGCATCCCGGGGCCAACATGCTGCTGAGTTACAAGTACCGGGCGCCGTACAAGTTCCCTGAGTAACACTTGGGCAGCTTTAGTCCGGACAGCCATAGCCAATTAAAAATCACGCCGGTGCCGTGAAGCGTGAAAGTCGAAACGGTCTCAAATCAAATCGCGAGGAGCCGGTCGTGACCAGGTCGGCCAGCGCTTCGCCGACCGCACTGCTAAACTTGAAGCCGTGGCCGCTGAATCCGCCCGCGATCCACGCGCCTTGTTCACCCGGCAATCGGTCAATGATGGGCGCGCGATCCGGCGAGTTCTCGAAAAAGCAGGTGGCCATGGACAGAATCGGGCCGTCCGCGTCGGGGAAAACTTTCTTGAGGAAATTGCGCATGTCGGCCTCGTCTTCAAAATCCGGCTCGCGCCTCGGTTGGTCGGGATCGTGGGCGGGCGGAGGAATCTCGCGCACGCGGCCCGTCTTGAATCCAGGAATTCCGTAAATCGGCAGGCCGTAAAAATGTCCGGTTTCCGGCCCATCCACAATCCAGACCGGCAATCGGTCCGGTTTGAAATTTTGCAGATTGGCTTTGGGCGAAAACCAGCCCAGCACCACGCGTTCGGGCAGAACCGGGACATGCTGTTCCGCCAGCAATTTGCCGATCCATGCGCCGGCGGAGAAAATAATCTGCCGCGCTTCGTAAGCGGCGCGATCGGTGCGAAGGATGTAAGAGTTTGGGCGCGATTCCCAGCCGAGCAAGCGTTCGTGTCCGTGAATCTCCGCCCCCGCTTCCAGCGCAAGATTGACGTGCGCGCTGATGGCCATCTCGGGCAGCACGAAACCGGAGCCCGGCTGAAAAACGGCGAACATTTCCGGAGAAGGCTTGATGGCGGGAAAACGGCGGTTGGTTTCGACCGCGTCAAGAATTTCGTGGGCGATGCCGAATTTTTCGCAGGCGGCTTTGGAGCCTTGAAAAGTCTGCACCTCCGGGCGCGCCACATCCAAGCTGCCGCAGTTATGAAAAATCGGTAAGCCGCTTTTGCCTCCGAGTTCACGCCAGAGTTCGACCGCGCGTAGCACCAGCGGCACATAGGTCGGCCCTTCGCTCAGGCCGAGCCGCAGAATGCGCGTCACTCCGTGCGAGCTGCCGCGCATGTTCGGAATCGAAAACTGTTCCAGGCCGAGCACTTTGAGTTTGCGCGCCGCGGCCTGCGCCACGATGGCGCTGCCCATGCCCCCGACTCCAATGACGGCCAGATCGTAATTTTCCATTTTGGGAAGGTGGCGTTAGAAGAGTGTCAGGTAATGCTCGGTTTCCCAGCCGGAAACCTGCCGATGGTATTCGTTCCACTCCTGCGCCTTGAGTTTCAGGAATTCGCTTTGAATCGGGCCGAGCGAATTCAATATTACCTGGTCGGTTTGCAAGTCGGCCAGCGCCTCCTTGAGCGACTGTGGCAGCGTGGCCAGACCGCGTTTCACTATTTCATCGGGGCTCAGGTCGTAAAGATTTCCGAGATTAGGTTCGCCGGGTTCCATTTCCTTCTCCATTCCATCGAGACCGGCAGCCGCGTAGGCGGCGAAGAGCAGGTACGGATTGCAGCCCGAAGAAATCGAACGATCCTCAATGTGGCCGGGGCCGCAGATGCGCAACATTTGCGTGCGGTTGTTGTCGCCGTAGCTGATGAAAGCCGGCGTCCAGGTGAAACCGGAACTGGAACTGCAGAGACCGGGACCGACTAACAGGCGTTTGTAGCAATTGGCCGTCGGCGACCCGATGGCGCACAAGGCCCGAGCGTGCCGAAGAATGCCGCCAATGAAATGATAGGCCATCTTGGAAAGTCCAAATCCTCGTTTGTCTTGCGCATCCGCAAATTTATTTTCACCCGTTGCCGCGTCCGCCAGATGATAGTGGATATGCGCCCCGCTGCCGGTGCGGTTGCTGAAAGGCTTGGGCATGTGCGTGGCTATCGCTCCATATTTGGCCGCCACCTGGCTGGTCATCATTTTGAAAAACGTAAAACGGTCGGCCGTGGTCAGCGCGTCGCTGTAGTTGAAATTGACCTCGTACTGCCCGTTGCCGTCCTCGTGATCAGTCTGGTAAACACCCCAGCCGAGTTGATTGCAAAACTTGGTGATGTCCTGAAGATAGCCCAGCGCCGGGGCGATTCCTTTGAAGTCGTAGCAGGGCTTGGCCAGATGGTCCACGTGGCCCGGGTCCCACGGTGAAATGGTGCCATCGGCATTCTTGACGACCAGAAAGTGTTCCGGTTCCAGGCCGAGGTTGAGGACAAACCCTTTTTCGCGGAGTGCTTTGAGCACGCGCTTAAGGTTCACGCGCGGACAATACGGATGCGGTTTGCCATCCACATAAAGATCGCTGGCAAAGCGCGCGACGCCGGTCTGCCACGGCAGCGGCGTGTAGGAATCGACGTCAATGCGTCCCATCATGTCATGCGAATGCGGACCTTGACCCATGCCCCAAAGGGCGGCCCCGGCAAAACCGGCGCCTTCATCCATGAGCAAATCCAGCGATTCCACCGGCGACATTTTTACCTTGGCCGAACCGTGGATGTCCACGAACTGGGTGAGGATGAAAGCAATGCGATCGTTTTCAAACTGCTGTCGAAGCTGTTCGCGACTGCGCACGGATTTCTTTTTCTCTATCGGTTAGTGAAATCTATTGAGTTGCATTCCAAGCAACGCCGGCTAAACTTTAGCCGAACTGAACTCTGGCGCAACTGAATTTGTGCGAACAGAGAATTGGCTTTTGGCGGAGTAATTGTATGTGTGGAATCGTCGGACTTTTTATCAAGAAAAAGTCACTGCAAACGCGACTGGGCGAACTCTTTAGCGGGATGCTCCATTGCATGGCCAGTCGCGGGCCGGACAGCGCGGGGTTCGCCATTTACGGAGCGGCCGTCCCCCCGGGCAAACTCAAGCTCACCTTGCGGCACGCGCAGGAAGATTTTTCGTGGCAGGAACTGGCGATTAGCTTTGAGCGCAAATTCAAAACAAAAACTCCTTTCACCATCAATTCCACGCACGCCGTTTTTGTTCTTCCCGCCAAAGAGGCGGCCATACGGCGTTTTCTGCGCGAGGAATATTCCCAAGTGCGCATTATGAGCGTCGGCCGCAGGATCGAAATTATGAAGGAAGTCGGATCCCCCGCCTCCGTGCTCGACCGTTTCAAAGTCCGCCAAATGCGCGGCAGCCATGCCATCGGCCACACGCGCATGGCGACGGAAAGCGCCGTCACCACGGCCGGTTCGCATCCTTTTTCCACCGGCCAGGATTTGTGTTTGGTGCATAACGGGTCGTTGAGCAATCACAACCGGCTGCGGGAAAATTTGAAGCACGAAGGCATGACCTTTGAGACCGACAACGATTCGGAGGTGGCGGCCGGTTATCTGGCCTGGCGCTTGAAAAAGGGCGACTCGCTGGCGCGGGCCTTGCGGAACGCGCTCAAGGACCTCGACGGCTTTTACACTTTCACTGTCGGTACGCGCGATGGCTTCGCCGTTGTGCGCGATCCCATCGCTTGCAAGCCGGCGGTCATGGCGGAGAGCCGTGAATACGTGGCCATGGCTTCGGAATATCGTTCGCTGGCCGGTTTGCCCGGCATTGAAAAGGCAAAACTATGGGAGCCTGAGCCGGCGGCCGTGTATTGTTGGAGCGGTCAGATTACTGAGTAAGAATTTGAAAACAGTTGATTTGTCCAAGACGAGCGTCAGGAAGTTGAACCAAGCCCTGCACCATCTTCCGGCGCGGACCAAACTGAAGCACTGGCACATCCTCCAACCTCGCGGCACGCACGCCGTTGCCTGCGGATTGAATTTGCCCATCACGGTCGAGATTGACGGCCACGCCGGGTATTATTGCGCGGGCATGAATCAACTGGCGACGGTGATCATTCACGGCAATGCCGGCGTTGGCGTGGCCGAAAACATGATGTCCGGCCTGGTCCACGTCAAAGGCAATGCCAGTCAATCCGCCGGCGCCACCGGCCACGGCGGCCTGTTGGTCATTGACGGCGATGCTTCCGCGCGTTGCGGCATTTCCATGAAGGGCATCGACATCATTGTCAAAGGTTCCGTCGGCCACATGAGCGCCTTCATGGCCCAGGCGGGAAATCTGGTGGTGTGCGGCGACGCCGGCGCGGCGCTGGGCGATTCGATTTATGAAGCGCGCATTTTCGTTCGCGGGAAAGTGAAGGATTTAGGCTCCGACTGCGTGGAGAAGGAGATGCGCGACAAACATCGCGTGCGATTGGCGGAATTATTGGAGGTCGCGAAACTAAAATTCAAACCGAACGAGTTTCGCCGTTACGGTTCCGCGCGGCAGCTTTACAATTTTCATCTCGATCACGCCGGCAAGTATTGATTTTGACCATGAGCATGAAAATGAAACCGGGGCTGCGCGAGTCAGCCACTTTTGACCGCCACGTCATTCACGAAATCCAACGCGCCGCCGAAACGGGAATTTATGCCATTCGCGGTTGGGGCGCCAAACGTCATCTTCCCCATTTTGACGATCTGGTTTTTCTGGGAGCCAGCATGTCGCGCTATCCCTTGGAAGGCTATCGCGAGCGTTGCGCGACCGATGTGAATTTGGGAACGCGCTTCGCCAAAAAACCGATTCATCTCCAAATTCCCATCACCATTGCGGGCATGAGTTTTGGTGCGTTGTCAGCCCAGGCCAAGGAAGCGTTGGGACGGGGCGCTTCGGCGGCGGGCACTTCCACCACGACGGGCGACGGCGGCATGACAGCGGAGGAACGGTGTCATTCCAAAATTTTGGTCTATCAATGCCTGCCCTCGCGCTACGGAATGAACCCGGATGATTTGCGCAAAGCGGATGCAATTGAAATTGTGCTTGGCCAGGGTGCGAAGCCCGGCGGGGGCGGCATGTTGCTCGGTCGCAAAATCAGCGACCGCATCGCGGCCATGCGCACGTTGCCCAAGGGTATTGATCAGCGCAGCGCCTGCCGCCATCCGGACTGGACCGGCCCGGACGATCTGACGATCAAAATCGAAGAGTTGCGCGAAATCACGGACTGGCAAGTGCCGATCTACGTGAAGGTCGGCGCCTCGCGAATTTATTATGACACGGCGCTGGCGGTGAAAGCAGGGGCGGATGTAATTGTCGTGGACGGAATGCAAGGCGGCACGGGCGCGACACAGGAAGTTTTCATCGAGCATGTCGGCATCCCCACGTTGCCGGCCCTGCGGCTGGCGGTCGAAGCCTTGCAGGAATTGGGCATGCACCGGAAAGTGCAGCTCATCATTTCCGGCGGCATCCGGTCCGGCGCGGATGTGGCCAAGGCGTTGGCCATGGGCGCGGATGCCGTTTCCATCGGCACCGCCGCCTTGATCGCCTTGGGCTGCAATGCGCCGCACTGGCAGAAGGAATATGAAAAGCTGGGCAGCGCCGCCGGCTTTTACGACGATTATCAAGATGGCAACGATCCGGCGGGCATCACCACGCAAGACGAAGAGTTGGCCAAACGATTGGACCCGGTGGAGGGCGGGCGGAAACTGGCCAATTATCTGCGCGTCTTGACTATGGAGACGCAAACCATCGCCCGGGCCTGCGGTAAATCTCACGTTTTGAATCTCGAACCAGAAGACCTCGTGGCCTTGACCATTGAAGCCGCGGCCATGGCCAAGGTTCCGCTCGCGGGCACAAACTGGATTCCCGGCGTGGACAAAGGCTTGTAAAATGTCCATAGAAAACTCGTGAACCCGGACCCGAAAGGCGGCGCGGAAC
>Ga0302324_100008964_pt1 | contig 21035 bp, 22 predicted proteins | sample Palsa_T0_1_FD_201949 | JGI IMG/M metagenome (GOLD analysis project Ga0302324, IMG submission 201949) | Peat permafrost microbial communities from Stordalen Mire near Abisko, Sweden - Palsa_T0_1 | ecosystem: Environmental > Terrestrial > Soil > Palsa > Peat permafrost | place: Sweden: Abisko...
GTGTACATTCACGGCCGAAAGCCTTTGGTGAGCAGCTCATCAAGATCATCCGGTGTAGGTGCACCGGTCCTTGTCTTTATTTGTTGTGAAGAAGAAACACTGTTGAGCAAGCCGTACTCCTTGTTATTGATTAATTCACTTTCCTGTTTTTCCTTTACCGTTTCAATGGAGAGGCGAAGTTGTTCACTGATCTGGTTATAAGGTTTACTATACAAGTCCGAGATGCGGGTATGAACATCTACCAAAGTGTTTACGGCGGATAAATTATACTCCCGAGGGTTAGGCACATAATCCACGAAAGTGTGGGGTATCTCATGTTCATCGCGCGAAGAGCAATCCACTTCAACGTTGTCTTCATCTTTTACTTTGTTGAGTCGGTATACACCGGATTCTACAGGCACCCAGTTGAGCAATCGGGTTAACCACCGTGGTGTAATTTTCTGCATTTGCGGCACTGTGCGCGTAGCAATAGCAAGTTGCCTCGCGGCTATGTCGCCTAATGCGGTCTGTTGTTTAGTATTTGTCTCTGCCATGGATTATTGTTGTTTCGTATAAATCCGATGAATGAAGATCTAAGTTATAAAAATCCCACTAATTATTCTTTGACGGAGACATTGTAATGATTCCATTCCCACGTTTTTCCCCTTCAAAGGGTTTTCCACCATATCCTTCAGCGATACAATGCTCAGGAGAATGATGGGCAGGTATTTCATAGTTTTAATTTATTTTTTTCGAGGATAAAGGTTATAATTTTAACCGGATGACAGTGGTCGCTGCCTTTCAAGAATTGAATGCTCAGGAGTGGATAGAAATAAGACCGCGAAAAGCCACGTTCATAAGAGTGAACCCGCCCATTCTAACTCCCCAAAAAATAAACGATATAAAGATCGAGTTCAAGGTGCCGTCAAACCCAGGATTTCCCTATAAAGCAGAACATATCTTACCTTCACTCACTTCTGAACTCCCTTCAACCGAAAAGATTGCCTTGAGAGATGGTGGCTTCCCGGCCGTCCGGCTGGCACCCATTTGGTGGTGGTGGTCATGTACAACGATGATCCCTACTCCACCGTCACCGACTTTGCCAGATTCCTTGGCTGATCGACATTGCATCCGCGTAATACGGCAATATGATACGATAATAACTGTAACGGTACCACCGAAACTAATGGCATCAAAGGCTCCAGCGTAGCCGGAACTTCGATCACAAACTCGGCCATGCGGGGAATGAGCTTGTCGCCCTCGGTGACCACAGCGATCACCCGGCCTTTGCGGGCTTTAACTTCCTGTATATTGGAGACCACTTTTTCGTACGAACTGTCGCGCGTGGCAATAAATACAACAGGCATTTCTTCATCGATCAGGGCGATAGGGCCGTGTTTCATTTCAGCGGCAGGGTAGCCCTCGGCGTGGATATACGAAATCTCTTTTAGCTTGAGAGCCCCTTCCAGTGCAACCGGAAAATTGTAGCCGCGTCCCAGATAAATAAAGTTGGAGGTGTCTTTAAAGGTTTCAGCGATCTCATGGATCTGGTAGTTGAGCTTCAACGCCTGCTCCACCTTGGACGGAATATTTTCCATCTCTACGATCATTTCATAAAATTTCTGTTCCGGGATCGTACCCTTCTTGCGTGCAACGATCAGTGCGATCATATTCAGCACGGTAAGTTGTGCCGTAAACGCTTTTGTGCTCGCCACGCCTATTTCGGGTCCGGCATGGGTGTATGCTCCGGCATGCGTGGCACGCGGAATCGAAGACCCCACTACGTTGCATACACCGAAAATGATGGCTCCCTTGGATTTGGCCAGATCAATGGCAGCTAATGTGTCGGCGGTCTCGCCGGATTGTGAAATGGCAATCACTACATCCCCTTCGCGGATAACGGGATTGCGGTACCGGAATTCAGAAGCGTATTCTACTTCTACGGGCACGCGGCAGAATTCTTCAAAGAAATATTCCGCCACAAGCCCTGCATGCCACGAGGTTCCACACGCGATAATGATGATCCTTTCGGCATTGACGAGTTTGTTTAAGTACTCGCTCAATCCACCCAAGGTTAGCCTCCCCGTCGAAGAATCCAACCGGCCTCTCATGCAGTCTTTGATCGAGCGCGGTTGCTCAAAAATCTCCTTGAGCATAAAATGTTCGTAGCCTCCCTTCTCAAGAGCTTCCAACTCCATGTCGATGGTCTGTATATAAGGAGTCAGCGGAAGGTTGGCAATATTTTTTATTGTCAGCTGACCATGATTGACGATGGCAATTTCCTGGTCGTTAAGGTAAACAACTTCGTTGGTATATTCGATAATGGGAGTGGCATCGGAGGCCATAAAAAATTCGTCTTTTCCAATACCCACCACCAGCGGACTTCCCTTCCGTGCAGCAATGAGCAACTCCGGGTCTTCGAGGGAGATGACGACGATGGCATAGGCGCCGACGACTTTAGTTAAAGCGAGGCGGACGGCTTCGTCCAGGGAACACCCTTCATTTTCCTTAATGTCCTCAATGAAGTGTATAAATACTTCGGTGTCCGTATCACTCAGAAATTTGTGCCCTTTCCTTTTTAAATCCTGTTTCAGCGAATTGTAATTCTCAATGATCCCGTTGTGAATGATCGCCAGTTTCTTCGTCGCCGAGTAATGGGGATGGGCATTTTCATCATTCGGTTCTCCATGCGTCGCCCACCTTGTGTGTCCAATCCCGGTATGACTGTTTAACTTTTGCCCATGAAGAAAATCCTCCAACTCCGATACCTTCCCTTTCTTCTTGTAGATGTTCAGCCCCCCATCGTTGAGCAATGCAATGCCGGTGCTATCATAGCCCCGGTACTCCAGGCGTTTTAATCCCTTAATAATTACTTCTTGTGCCTGTCTGGGTCCTACGTACGCAACTATTCCACACATGTTTCTCTAAGGTAAGTGAGAGGTATAACTGGTCAATCCTACGTTGTAGAGTTAAACTCAATCTTATTCCCAGATCAAAGGTCACTAAAACACCATGAGCTCACAACGAACACGACGAAAGTATATTTATTGAACCAAGCTCGTCGTGCCCTTAGGGCTTTCATTGTTCTTAGTGACCTTGCCTATAGTTCTTTTTGGCGTTAGTTCCAACTTAAGTACGATTTACGCAGCTAAATTTAGGGATTCGGGGTAAAACCATCACTAACTCCATTCAATCCTTTTTACAAAGCAAAAGTAATCCTAGCGATCCTTTAATCCCAAAAATCATAGTTCAGCCAGCCGCCACAACAAAGAACCCAAGCATTTCCGCTTAGGTTCCCAATCAATTTAAAAAGTCTTCTCCGTATAAGCCCCTGGCTGGCGAAAATCCAGCTACGTGCTTATCCCACGAGTTCGTTGTACAGATTATAAAAAGACTCCGTATAATTATCATCCTTCTCAATGGTCTCCACTTTCTTTTCTTTAATCTTCTTGACCAACCCTTCCAGTTTTTTATTGTCGCCGGCCACGGAAACAATATCGGAGAATTGAGCGCCCAGTTTCACAAAGCCTTCATAGTCGGCCGTTTTCAGGTGCCCGAGCATGTTGTCTTCGATGTCGATCATCTTCACTTTGCCCATCAGGTCGCCCTTGAATTTATGAGTAAAACTGTTGTTGTAAATGGTGAAAACCGTTTTTGTATTCTTAAATAGCGGATCATTTTTATACGTTGTTTTCAAGTACAACGGAATAAAGCTGGTGATCCAATCGTTGCAATGAACGATATCCGGTGCCCACCCCAGTTTGCGAACGGTTTCAATCACTCCTTTGCAGAAGAAGATGGCACGTTCGTCGTTATCTTCGTAGAATTTGTTCTCTTTGTCATGGAAAACAGATTTGCGATGGAAGTAATCTTCGTTGTCAATAAAATAAACCTGCAATTTCGCATTGGGAATAGAAGCAACCTTGATGATCAGCGGCTTCTCTTCATCTCCGACAGCAATATTGATCCCGGAAAGTCTCACTACTTCATGCAGCCTATTCTTACGCTCATTGATCAACCCAAACCTCGGCACCAGTATACGGATCTCCATCCCTTTTTCCTGCATTGCCTGCGGAAGTTTCCGGACAAATTCAGAAACCTCACAAGTTTGCAAAAAGGGGTCGATCTCACTGGCTACATAAAGGATGCGGATTTTTGACATGGTCTTGGAATTTAGAACAGTACAGAGAAACGAGGGCACAAAAGTACGCAAAATTCGCCCCTTTATCAACTTATCTTAATTTATAACGGCTATCTTTGCGACCCTTTAGAAACGGCCTGAATGCACATTTTTAAGGAAATTGAGCCGCTCAAAGCCTTTTTGAATCAGAAAAGGGCACAACGTCAGTCCATCGGTCTAGTGCCCACCATGGGTGCCCTACATCCCGGGCACCTGATTCTCGTCGAGTCGTCCAAAGCCGAAAACCAGGTCACCGTCGCCAGTATCTACATCAATCCGACACAATTCAATAATCCGGTCGACCTTGAAAAATATCCCAGGACACTGGAGAAAGACATTGCCCTCTTAGAGGGAGGAGGCTGTGATGTTCTTTTTTGTCCGGATAACGACGAGATGTATGCCCAAACCAGCACCGTGAAATTTGATTTTGGACACCTGGATAAAATATTGGAGGGCGAATTTCGTCCGGGACATTTTAGCGGCGTGGCACTCGTAGTGTCCAAGCTGTTTAATATCGTGCGGCCCGACATCGCGTATTTCGGACAAAAAGATTATCAGCAATTTCTGATCATCTCCCGGCTGGTGGAGGAATTGAAATTTGGAATTCAGCTCCAATGCATCCCCACACACCGAGAGCCGGACGGACTCGCCATGTCTTCCCGCAATCTGAGACTGAGTGAATCAGAACGCGGAAAGGCGATAGTTTTCTTTAACTCATTTTTGGTAGCCCGTGAAAGTATCAAAAGCGGAATGAAAATATCCGATGTGAAAAAACAGGTTAAAAAAATGTGCGAAGCGGAAGAAGGCGTGTTGCTAGATTATTTTGAGGTCGCCGATTGCGAAAACTTAATTCTTTTGGAAAGCGTTAAAGAGCCTGATCAATCGATCATGCTGATTGCCGGGTTTGTTGGCGATGTACGGTTAATTGACAACATGATGGTGGAACAGAGATGAACGTTGAAGTTTTAAAATCAAAAATACACCGCGCCCGGATTACCCAAGCCGAGTTACACTATGTTGGCAGCATCACCGTAGATGAGGCGCTCATGGAAGCCGCCAACCTGATCGAAGGCGAGAAAGTCCAGATCGTGAATATCAATAACGGCGAACGGTTGGAGACCTATGTCATCAAGGGCGAGCGCGCAAGCGGAATGATTTGCCTCAACGGCCCTGCAGCCCGGAAAGCACAAGTCGGAGATATGGTTATTATTATTTCCTACGCCTCCATGGATTTTGAAGAAGCAAAAAAATTCAAGCCAAGACTGATCTTTCCTGACCCCGACAATAAGCTGAAGTAATCGATTTTATGGCCAGGTCATACATAAAAACCGCACTTCAGTACATCGTCATTATCGGGCTGACCGTGGGATTACTTTGGTTTTCCCTTCGCGGGATAGTCGTTGGAGAAGGTCAGAATAAAGCCCAATTCCTGTGGGCTACCTGGAAGAGCGCCAACAAGGGGTACTTGCTTCTGATGGCGGTGACGACGATGGCCAGTCATATCGTTCGCGCCGAACGTTGGAAAATGCTTTTAGTTCCTTCCGGGAATAAAATAAGATTTTCGAGCAGTTTCCTTTCCCTGATGATCGGCTATCTGGTCAATCTTGCGGTGCCCCGCGGAGGCGAAGTTTCGCGCTGCTTTAATTTGTATAAGCTCGAAGGAACTCCGGTGGAAACTTCGTTTGGCACCGTGGTGACAGAAAGGATTGTCGATATTCTTTGTCTTTTGCTATTGATTGTGGTTTGTTTTTTTGTCGAATGGACCAAATTGGAAATGTTCATTACCTCTCTCCACTTAGGCTCCAGCTCCGGATTCAAAATTCCTACCTGGCTGATTCTACTGGGCATCATCGGGGTTCTGGGTTTGATCGTTCTTTTCTTTTTACGCAAAAACAAAAGGCTGAAGAAAGTCCTGATTGGATTTAAGGAAGGAGTGCTTTCCGTTTTTCGGTTGAAGAACAAAGGGTTATTTATTTTTTATTCGCTGACTATTTGGGGATTCTATTTTCTGATGAGCTTCTGGGTGATCAAAGCTTTTTCGGAAACGTCGCACTTGGGCTTCAGTGCCGTCCTTACTATGTTTGCGATCGGTTCAATTGCCATGGCCGCACCGCTGCCAGGTGGAACGGGTTCATATCACACATTGGTTCCGCTCGGATTGGTGATGTTGTATAGCCTGCCACGGACAGACGCTGTCGCATTCACCTTTATTTTTCATGCCTGGCAAACATTGATCATGATCGTGGCGGGAATTATATCTTTGATTGTAAGTTATTGGCTTATCCGATGGAGAACAGCGAAAGCAAAATAAAATCCCTTGCCGAAGCGAAAAAAAAAGTGGCGGAATGGAAAGCAAAAGGCCTGAAAATAGTATTTACTAACGGCTGTTTTGACCTTCTTCACCTGGGACACGTCGACTACTTGGAAAAAGCCAGAGCCATGGGTGATAAACTTGTGCTGGGACTCAATACTGATGATTCGGTGAGCCGTTTCAAAGGCCCTGCACGGCCCGTTCAGGACCAGAATTCAAGAGCCAGGGTTCTGGCGGCTTTTCAATTTATTGATTTGGTGGTTTTTTTTAACGAGGATACGCCCCTGGAATTGATTTCTGAACTTTTACCGGATATCCTCGTAAAAGGAAGTGACTATTTGGCAGAAAATATTGTTGGCGCAGAAGTTGTGAAAAAGCACGGTGGAGTGGTAAAAACCGTGGATTTCGTTCCCGGGTACTCCACTTCGGCAATTATCGAGAAAATAAAAAGAACTTAACTGTAACGAACTATGAGTTTTGGAGCATTGATTATCGGAGGATTTTTTTTGCTCATCGGCTGGATCGTGAGTTCCAGACTTAAGAGCAAATTCAAAGAGTATTCTCAAGTACATCTAACACGCGATCTTACGGGAGCAGAAGTAGCTCGCCTGATGTTGGCCGACAATGGCATTCACGATGTTCAGGTGACTTGTGTGGAAGGAGAATTAACTGACCATTATAACCCTGCAACGAAAATTGTCAACCTAAGTGAGGGTGTATATCATGGACGCAATGCAGCGGCAACAGCAGTAGCCTCTCATGAATGCGGCCACGCCGTACAACACGCACACGCCTACAGTATGCTTCAGCTGCGCTCTGCCATGGTGCCGATCCAAAACGTCAGCGCACGGGTTTTGAATTTCATTTTCATGATGATGATTTTCGGCGGTATTTTTGTTCATGGTTTGTTTTCCTGGAACACGGCATTGTTGGTCATGATTGTATGCTACGGCATTTTCGCTCTTTTTTCAGTGGTCACTTTACCTGTGGAATTTGACGCCAGCAAAAGAGCGCTAGCCTGGATCAAAACCAGAAATATTGTAACTCCCAGTGAATATGACATGGCTCAGGATGCACTGAAATGGGCGTCCCTCACCTACGTCGTAGCCGCTATTGGTGCAATAACCACGCTGGTGTATTACGTGATGCTCTATCTGGGAGGCAATCGCAACTAGAAAAACATCGTGCCAGTTCCCTGGCCTCATCGCAATCATCCTAATCAACAACCCAATTTTGCTTTCTCTCCCAATTCTGACCATTTTAGCAGTCTACTTGAAGATCAGCTAAATCAGTTTAATCAAAGGTCTAAATCACGGCAATCAAAAGTATAAATCAGGAGTATGAACTTCGAACTCACAGAAGAGCAACTTTCTGTCCAGACCGCCGCCCGCGAATTTGCGAGGACCGAACTCCTTCCAGGTGTCATCGATCGCGATACTCATCAGAAATTTCCCGCCGACCAAATCCGGAAAATGGGGGAGTTGGGATTCATGGGCATGATGGTTGATCCGAAGTACAATGGCGGAGGGATGGACACTGTATCTTATGTACTGGCCATGGAAGAAATCTCGAAAATTGATGCGTCCGTTTCGGTTTGCATGTCGGTCAATAATTCCCTGGTTTGTTGGGGACTTGAGCGATTTGGATCGGAAGAGCAGAAAGAAAAATATTTAAAGAAGTTGGCCACCGGACAGGTTATCGGTGCCTTTTGTTTGTCGGAGCCCGAAGCCGGCTCCGATGCCACAAGCCAACGGACGACAGCAGAAGATAAAGGAGACTATTATTTAGTGAACGGCACAAAAAACTGGATCACCAACGGGGGCAGTGCCAGTGTTTACCTGGTGATCGCGCAAACGCATCCTGAGAAAAAGCACAAAGGCATCAATGCATTAATTCTTGAACGCGGGATGGAAGGATTCACCGTCGGCAAGAAAGAAGACAAGATGGGAATTCGTGGATCCGATACCCACTCGCTGATGTTCACGGATGTAAAAGTACCCAAGAGAAACAGGATCGGTGAGGAGGGTTTTGGGTTCACGTTTGCGATGACCACCCTCAACGGTGGAAGGATCGGCATTGCGTCACAAGCTTTGGGGATCGCCGCCGGTGCTTATGAACTCGCCTTGAACTACGCGAAGGAACGCAAGGCCTTTGGTAAACATTTGTCCGATCATCAGGCTATTCAATTCAAACTTGCCGATATGGCTGTAAAAATCGATGCCGCCCGGTTAATGATCTGGAAAGCTGCATTTCTGAAAGATCAGAAAAAAGATTTTGTCAAAGCCGCCGCTATGGCCAAACTCTATGCCTCCCAAATTGCGCAGGAAGTAACGACCGAAGCTGTTCAAATCCACGGCGGCTATGGCTATGTCAAGGAATTTCATGTCGAGCGCCTTATGCGCGATGCTAAGATCACACAGATTTATGAAGGGACGTCGGAGATTCAGCGGTTGGTGATTTCAAGGGAACTGTTGAAGTAGCTTTTGGCCGTTAGCTTTTGGCCCTTGGCGGCTATAGACTTTAACCAACGGCCAACAGCTAATGGCCATTGAAAGAATCCACCTGATCATGCAACCTTTAACCAGGAGAGCTTGTCTTGAATAAAATTCTACCGCATGAAAAAAATAATTCTTCTTTTCTCCGCACTTTTAATGATTAAGTCGATCAATGCCCAAACGCAGGAGGAAACCCTTCCTTCCTTTAAAAAGATTATTGTTTCCCCGCGCATCAGCGTCATCCTTCAGAAGGGAGATAAGGAATCGATCCGATTGTTGTGCAACAACATTTCACCCGAAATGGTGAATGTGCGGGTGGATCGTCATACGCTCCGTCTGTTTTTGGATCGCGCCAGGATTGTCGAAAAACAAGTACCCGATGGAATCCGCCATCACAAAAGAAGTGTCTATTCCGATGTTTCGGTTACGGCTTACGTAACGTATAGAGAACTGAAAGAACTCGAAATACGGGGTGATGGAGAAATTTCCTGCGAAACAGAAATTAGCACCGAAAAACTAAAGCTGAGGGCATATGGAGAAGCTGAAATCCGGTTGGCCTCATTGAAAGCCAGGAAATTCAAAGCCTCATTGTATGGTGTAAACAGGTTGCAGATCCGCTCAGGAGAAGCCGTCACTCAGGTTTACCGTCTTTTTGGTGAAAACAAAGTTGATACCCGCGGTCTGTCAAGCACAACGGCCTCGGCCCGGATTTACGGAGAAGGTAAACTGAGTTTAAACGCCTCGGATAAAGTCAGGTTGAATGCCATTGGAGAGCCCTTTATTATGGTGAGTGGCAACGCAAAGGTGAGCAAGGGGATTACCGTAGGGAGGGTGTCGGTGAATGAAGGATTGTGAAATGGGCCGTTGGCTTTTAGGGGAAGGTAATTATTGAATTGCATCGCCCCTATAGGCTTCATATTTAATATTCTAAATTAGACATTGCGCCCTACGCTGATAGATTCCGCCCCTTCAGGGCTTTAATTTTTTATTTCATTCAGACATAGGGCTTCCGCCCTACGCTGACGGATGTCGCCCCTTCGGGGCTTTATCTTTAATTCTAAAAACCATGTTTACCGCCGCTCGCCCATAAAATATTCAAAACTTCCCCACAACAACTAATCCCAACGGCTAACGGCCAAAAGCCAACGGCACCCAAACCGTTCATTGAATTTTTGTGTCCGGCAATTTCCTAAGCCCTATCTTAGTGTACCTTATCCCAACACCATGAAAAAGATTAATGCCCTTCTCATTCTCCTGCTGGCGTCCACGTTACTTATTGCTCAGCAAACTCAGAAACCACCCCTGCACGGGCGTCACTGGATGGCCGTGACCGGGAAACCTTTGGCTGCCGAGGCCGGGGCAATGACTTTCCAAAAGGGCGGCAACGCCATAGATGCGGCATGCTCTATGCTTGGGGCCGTTTGTACCATGTGGGATGTTTTATGCTGGGGAGGTGAAACCCAGGCCCTCATCTACAATCCAAAAACCGGAAAAATCATTGGTATCAACGCCTTGGGGGTAGCTCCAACAGGAGCAACGGCCGACTTCTTCAAAAGCAAGGGAATGAACTACCCTCCGGAGTTTGGTCCTTTGGCAGCTGTAACGCCGGGAACACCGGGTGGTTTGATGACCATGTTAGCCGAATACGGTACAATGAGTTTGAAAGACGTTTTGGCTCCAGCCATACAGATGGCGGAAGGCTATCCGATTGAAGCCCAGACGGCCAATTCCATGGAGCGCAACAAAGCCAAGATTAAAGAATGGCCTTACTCGAAAGCTGTCTATCTGCCGCACCTTGGCGAACAGCGCGAAGCCCCTGAGGCGGGAGAGGTATTTAAACAAACCGATCTTCTGGTGACATTAAAGAAATTAGTAGAAACGGAACAGCTGGCACTGAAAAAAGGAAAGACCCGTAAGGAAGCCATTTATGCTGCCTATGATCGTTTCTATAAAGGGGATATTGCTAAGGAATTTTCCCGGGGATGCCAGGAGCAAGGTGGACTAATTACCTCTGAAGATCTGGCCAACTGGAAAGTGAAGATCGAAGAGCCGATGATGACCACGTACAGAGGCATTGAAGTTTACAAGCTGGCACAATGGACTCAAGGTCCAGCGATGTTGCAAGCCCTCAACATCCTTGAGAATTTTGATCTTAAGGGCATGGGCTACAATTCTGCCCGGTATATCCACACCGTATATCAGGCCATGAATCTGGCTTTTGCCGATCGCGACTTTTACTATGGCGACCCTGCGTTTAATCCTGACGGACCAATGAAAGGATTATTGTCAAAAGAATATGCCAAACAACGTGCTGGCTCCATCACCATGGACAAGAATAATCCAAAGACCGCACCAGGTGATCCCTATCCGTTTGAAGGAAAGCAAAACCCGTATATGGATTTATTGAATACATGGGGACAGGCTAGTGTAGGTCCGTCGCCTAATTTTCTTTCCGAGGAGTACCTGTATCAATTTCAGCTCGGCACCACCTCCATTGAAGCGTCGGATGAAGAAGGTTGGGCCATTTCCGTCACACCCAGCGGGGGCTGGATACCGGCTTGCATTGCCGGAAAGACGGGGGTAGGCATGAGTCAGCGCATGCAGAGTTTTGTGACCGATAGGAAATTAAATCCTTTCAATGTGGTGGAGCCTGGCAAGCGACCGCGAGTTACGTTGACACCTACGCTGGCGATGAAAGACAAGAAACCTTTTCTGTGTTTCAGCGTGCAGGGAGGGGATACCCAAGATCAGAATCTGCTGCAATTCTTTTTAGACATGGTCGAGTTTGGCATGACTGTGCAAGAGGCGACGGAGGCTCCGAATTTCAATTCCAACCAAATGTATCTTTCCCTGGGCGGCGAGGACCGAAAACCCAAGCCAGGTTCCCTGCTCTTGAACACCAGCATGCCAACCTGGGTACGCAAGGAGTTAGGTTCCATGGGATACAAAATTTACTATGAAGACCGCACGTCAGGTCCAGTCAACGCCATCTATTTCGATGTGAAACACGGTACCTTTTGGGGTGGCTCCAGCAATCATGGTGAAGATTATGGGATTGGATGGTGAAAGAATTATAAGCTTATTCCCTCCCGAAAGCCGAGGAACCGTGGTCTGTGTCCTCACAGACCACCCACCAACCACCAAATCTCTCCGAGCAGAACCCATAAAGTTTTATATTTCGTCATGAAAAAATACTTTTTGCTTTTTTCCTTTTTGGTGATGTCTTGTTCTTCCCGGCATAACCTCACCAGTGACCTTGATCAATATTTTCAAAAACAATTTCCCGCCCATGAACCAGGAGGCGCCATATTGATTGCGAAAGGCGACAGTATAGTTTTTTCAAAGGGGTATGGTCTGGCTGATCTGATCACCAAGGAACCCATTACATCAAAGACACTTTTCAATTTAGGGTCAATCTCAAAAACATTTGTTGCCAATGCCATACTGATGTTGCAAGAGCAGGGCAAGCTCTCCATCAACGATAGTATTTACAAGTATTTTCCGGGTTTTAAAAATAAAGACATTGCACAAAAAGTCAGAATAAAGAATTTGCTTACTCACACCTCGGGCTTACCCGATAACCGGCAAGTAAAGAAGGATACGGTGTTTTACCTCACCGCCATGGATGCGGAGAACTGGTATCCTGTGACCCAGACCGATACGCTTGTATTTGAGCCCGGCAGCAGATATGAATACTCCAATCCTGCCTTCAATGGTCTGGCTTTGATTGTCGAACAGGTCAGTGGAATGAAGTGGCAGAAGTTTATTGAGGAAAATATCTTTAAGCCCTCGGGAATGATGACCAGCACGATAACCGATGGTCCGTACCCCCGGCAAGGAGTTTCACACGGCTATGTAAAAGTGGAGGGTTTGTGGCGTGAAGATGATTATGGTGAGGAACCTACTTTTGCGGCGGCGGGGAATGGGGGAGTATGGAGTTCGACCGAAGAGCTGGTAAAGTACGAGCTGGCCTTGAAGAAGGGCAGATGGCTCAAACCGGAGACCATTGCGCAATCCAGGACGATCTTCAATCCTCCCCAATGGAAAGATTCTATTCCTGCCCGGGTCGGCTGGTCATGGTTCATCGGCAAAACCAAGGAGGGGTTAAAAACCGTGGGACATACGGGAAGTCAGGGAGGCTTTTTATGCAATTACGTCACACTTCCCGAAAAAGACATTCAGTTCATCATTCTTTGCAACACCCCGCGGGACGTACCGGAGTTTACAAAAAAGATTATGAATGCCCTCCGCCAGGAAAACTGGTTAGATAAAACGAATTAGGTTAGCAGCGGGTCATCAAACCACTTTCTTACGGATCTCCTTGGCGTACGTCCGGCTCACGGGGAAACTCTTGCCATTTTGCATTTTCACGACCATTCCCCCGTTAAAATGCCGCTCAATTTCCTTCAAGTAGTTTTGATTTATAATAGTCGAACGATGGACTCGGATAAAGGTATTCGGATTGAGGATCTCTTCCAGTTTGCCGATACCGGAGGAACTGACGAATTGGTCCGTTTTGGTGGTGATCACTGTATAATCTCCGGAGGCTTCCAGAAAAACAATCTCCTCCACCGCCAGGTTAAATAATTTCTCTGATTTCTGCACGAAGATGTGAGTCTCATAGGAATTTTTTCCTTCCAGCTTCAGATCCCGAAGCAATTCCTCGAGGCTCCCTTGTTCGGATTTCTTGCGTTTCAACGCCCTGTCTACCGCAACCTTGAAGCGCTCTTCATCCAGAGGTTTCAGCAGATAGTCGACCGCATTTTCTTCAAAGGCGCGAATGGCGTATTGATCGTACGCTGTGGTGAAAATAACGTAGGGCTCGTGTTCAATTTCAGCGAGAACATCAAAACCGTTCATCCCTGGCATCTGTACATCAAGGAAAATGAGATCGGGCAAAAGTTTATTAATCTCTTTCACCGCCTCACTGCCCTTTGCGCACTCTCCAACGACTTCAATTTGCGGGAACGATTCCAGGAATTCCCGTAACAGGTCGCGGGCCAGTTTTTCATCATCGATAATCAAGCAAGTAGTCTTCATGTTGATCACTATTGATTCAAGTCACCTTAGTACTATCTATAATCCAACGGATCGTTTTTCAAGCTTGGACTCGTTGTTCTGTTTGGGCTGATTGTCCACGTCGATAAAAAAACTCACCGAATATCCCTTTTCATTGGCTCGCACGCGCAACCCTGACTGAGATCCGAAATAACTTTTGAGGCGGAGGTCTGTATTGGCCATACCCACTCCGCTGGAGCTGCCATCCATAATTTTTTTGGTCTGTGTTCCTACCCCGTCATCCTTGATTTCAAAAAAAATAATTTTGCCGGAACGCCTTACCGTAAGTGCAATGGTTCCGCCCTCGTCTTTCGGAGCAATACCATACTTCACCGCATTCTCAATCAGCGGTTGAAGAATCATCGGGGGAATCCTGATGTTCATGCAGGAGGGGTCTATGTCTTTTTGAAAACGCAATCGTTCGCCAAAACGCACTTGCTGAATTCGAACGTAATTTTCGATAAAATTGATCTCATCTTCCAATTTTACCATCTCTTCTCCGTGAGAATCGAGGGCATACCTGAAAATATCCGAAAGTTGGGTGATTACTTTGCGCGCTTGTTCCTTGCTTGAATGAACCAGGGTGCTGATGGAATTTAACGTATTGAATAAAAAATGCGGGTTGATTTGCGACTTTAACAGGGAGATTTGCATTTCCTTGTTTTTCAAGGCGAGGGCACTTTTCTCCTGGTCTTGAAGCTGGAGGCCCTGGAAATAGCGAATGACATAGTAAACCCCCGCTGTGATGATGTATTGATCGTAAAAACGAAGGGCGTCCCAACTCATGAGTCCCAGCATATATTCTTTCCAGTGTTCGAAGTATACTAAGCCATCCAAATAATCCGTTAAAAAGTACCAGAGGGTGCCCATGGTGAGAAAGAAAAAAATCAGTCCGAAAACGTGACCGGCGATTTGCACGACAGAGCCGTAGCGGGCGAGCAGGTGTGACCATAAAAAAATCAGAACAATGAAAACGCAGAGCGCTTCGAACAGAAAAAAGCCGCTCCATAGTACGTAGGTGGCAGGATTGACAAACTTCCATTCGAAAAAGGAACTTACAGCAAAATTAATAGCGTACCATGTGCATATCAGCAAATAGGCGCGTTTCCAGATCTTCGGTATGCGGTCAAGCCAATTCACACAACATTTAAATTGAATGTTAAAATTAACGATTTGAAAACAAAGAAGTCCGGAGTACTGAGTTAATGTCGAATCGATGGATTAGCAGAAGTAGGTCAATTTGAATTGGTCATTGGGCTAAAGGCCCTTTACTGTCTTGAAAATTAACTCCGGTCTAAAGGCCGGACATTACCGTTTGTATTGAAAACAGTATCTTTAATCGACTTTGAAATACATAATTATCGCCGGAGTGTTACTACTCGTATTGGGGGCCGTGCAGGCTCAAAAGATTACCATTTCCTCCAGGGTACTCGATAAGAAAACAAAGGAACCGCTCATATTCGCTTCGGTTTGGATCAAGGGGAAACCCATAGGGACGATCACTAACCTGCAAGGGGAATTTGATTTTCACATCCCCGAAGAATACCGCAACGAGATCATGGGCGTTAGTATGCTGGGGTACCAATCCTTTGAGATTCCTGTCTGGTCATTGATAGATCAGCCGATGGTGATTGAACTCGAGGAGACGATTCAGCTGCTCAATGAAGTAGTAATCGTTTCCGATTCGCTCGCCAGTGGAGATATATTGCGCATTGCACTTTCCCGCATTCCGCAGAACTTTCCCATGGAGCCGTACCTCATGGATGGATTTTACCGCGATACTAAAAAACTCGGAGGTACGTATATTTCGTTGCTGGAGGCGGCAATCAAAATCTACGATGAAGACTACCAATCGCCGCGTAATAAATTTAAACTGCGTGAACGAGTGGCCTTGCTGGAGGTACGCAGGAGCCTGGGATACTCAAGTAAGTTTACCTCGTTTTTTGATGAAGATAACCTGCTTGAAGATTTACTCCTGAACAACAGTGTGAAGTACCGCCAGTTTCCGGAAGAAGATATTTTTTTTAATACCATGAAGCGGGAAAAAAATACCTATCACGATGGCCGGGAAGTTTATGTTGTTACGCAAGAAAACGGATATGACTTGAAAGTGTACATTGACAAGAAAACGTTCAGCATTATTCACATGGAATATGAACGGCCGCAGTCGGAGAAATGGGGCAAACGGCGAAGCCTGGCAGGTAAATTTGTAAACATTCGCAAAGTAATTGATTTTAAAGAATATGAAGGGAAAATGTATCTGAACTACCTCACGGTAGATTCCAAAATTAACTGGTACGATAATAAAACCAATCAATTGCGATTTGAAACCGAACTGCACCAACAGCTTCTGATCAATAAGATTTATCCGAACACCGATGAGCGAATCAGTACAACGGCAAAAATGCGGAACTATGGCTTACAATACCAGGATCTTCCCTACAACAAATCGTTCTGGGACAATTATAACGTAATCAAAACCACACCGCTTGATAAAAAAATTACTGAGGACCTGGAACGCGAGCTGCCACTGGAAAAGCAATTTGAGGATTAGGGATTGAGGAAATTAAACATTCATCATTGAACATTAAACATTAAAGATATTTTCCTTGATTGCTTCCTGCATCAACTCTTCTTTATCAATGGGGACCACACCAACGTGCTGGCAGACCAGTCCGCCCCCAAGGTTAGAAAGCCCGGCAACTAATTTTGGACTTAGTTTCAGTGCGATACACAGCGCCGCGATACCGACTACGGTATCCCCGGCCCCGGAAACATCGGCAATGTCCCGCATGTGAGCGGGTAGTTTTATTTTTTGGCCGTCGAAATCAATGTACACTCCGTGCTCGGATAAGGTTACCATAACGCCTCGGGCCTTGAGTTTTTCCTTCAAGATATCTACTGCGGTCCCTACATGCTTTTGATCACCCCCCGCGATGTCCAGCTTCAACCCCTCCCGGAGTTCCTTTAGATTGGGTTTAAAAAGTGTCACATTCCGGTACGAAAGAAAATTTCTTCTCTTGGGATCGGCCACCGTGGGTATGCCGAGTTGGGCCGCAAGCTGTATTGTTTTTTCAATAAGAAAAGAACTGATTACGCCCTTATCATAGTCCTCAAAAATGACTACCTGACACTGAGGAAGCAACTGATTAATTTTCTCCTGGATCCAATGCCCTTCCGTTTCATTGACTTCCTGATCCGACTCTTCATCGACGCGAACGACGTGCTGCTCACGGGCAATGATCCTGGTCTTTACCGTTGTAGGTCTATACTTACTCGTGACAATTCCGGCATTTGAAATTCCTTTTTCATGGAGGCAGTGAGTCAGTTTTTTTCCCTCCTCGTCGTCCCCGATGAGTGAACATAAAATGGGTTTTGCGCCCAGGGAGTGGACATTCAACGCGACATTCGCCGCCCCCCCTAGACGGAAATCTTTTTTCTTGACGTTAATAATTGGTACAGGCGCCTCCGGGGAAATGCGCTCCACAGCTCCCCAGATGTAACTATCAAGCATGACATCGCCGATAATTAATACGGTAAGGTCACGGAATGACTCAAAAATCTGCGGAAGCGAACGCGTCATCTTATTTCAATTTTGAAAGAGATTCTTTCATCCTTCGCAATGCCTCAACCAGATCTTTTTCGGAAGCCGCATAGGAAAGCCGGATACAGTTGGCGTCGCCGAAGGCATTCCCGGGGACCAGAGAGACATGGGCTATCTCCAGCATGTAAAGACAAAAATCGTCACTATTCGCAATTTTTCTGGCACCGTCTGACTTCCCATAATAGGAACTTATGTCCGGAAAAAAGTAGAATGCGCCCTGAGGATAGTTCGCTTTCACTCCAGGAATTTCTTTTAATAAATTATAGACTATATCCCGGCGGAGGCGATACGCTGCCACCATTTTTCTAGTGGGCTCCAAATCCCCCGTAATGGCCGCTAACGCAGCCCGTTGGGAAATAGAACAATTGGCAGACGTAATCTGACCTTGCACTTTGTTGCTTCCGTCGGCAATCCACTTAGGCGCGGCGATGTAGCCCACGCGCCAGCCGGTCATCGCAAATCCTTTGGCAAAACCATTCACTGTAATGGTGCGGTCCATCATCCCGGGCAGGGAAGCCATGCTCACCTGCTCACCGGTAAAGTTGATGTGTTCATAGATTTCATCGGCGATGACAAGAATATTTTCGTGTATCAAAACGACGCTCGCGATAGCTTCCAATTCTTTTCTGGAAAAAACAGAACCCGTCGGATTGCAGGGAGATGAAAAAATAATGGCTTTTGTCTTCGGTGTGATGGCCTTCTCTACTTGTGCGGCAGTCACCTTAAAATCGTTTTCCAGAGTACCGTTGACAATTACCGGAACTGCTTCGGTTAACCTGACCAGTGCATCGTAACTTACCCAATAGGGAGCAAAAACGATTACCTCATCGCCTGGATTGAGCAACGCCAGCATCACATTGGCGATGGATTGCTTGGCTCCGTTTGAAACCACAATGTTTTCGGCTTGGTAAGGGACATCATTTTCTTTTTGATATTTGACCGCCAATGCTTCGCGTAAATCGGCATAGCCTGACACAGGAGGATAGGAAAAATAGTTGCCTTCATCAATTGCTTTTTTGGCTGCTTCACAAATGTGCAGCGGCGTTTTGAAATCCGGCTCCCCCAAACTGAGGTTGATGACATCAATACCCCTGGATTTAAATTCGCGGGCTTTGGCTGCCATAGCAAGCGTAGCAGATTCTTCAATAGCTTCGATCCGGTAAGAAAGTTGGTGGTTCATAGAAAATCTTAAATGAGCTCAAAGAAAGAAATTAAATCGCCATCAGACAAGAGTTGGCTGTTAGCTTTTGGCTGTTAGCCATTGGCTTTACGAAAATCAAATTTATCATTTGCTAAAGGCTAACGGCCGCTGTGATCCCGTAGACATACTCAAACAAGTCTTCGCAAATCTTAAATCGTTAATCCTTGTTCTTAAATTGTATTCCCCTCTAATTGAAGAGTGTTCTCCCCACAATGCTTCTCCCCAGCGTGATCTCATCCGCATACTCCAGATCACCCCCGACCGGAATGCCCCGGGCAATTGAACTGATTTTTATTGGAAAAAGGACAAGTTTTTTGTTCAGATAAAAAGCGGTGGTGTCTCCTTCCATCGTGGGACTCAGGCCCAGGATCACTTCCCTGACCTCGGTATCCGGTTTGGACACACGGCTTATCAGGGAATCAATCCTTAATTCGGAAGGACCGAATCCGTTCATCGGAGAAATAACTCCACCCAGAACATGGTAAAGCCCCGTGTATTGCGACGTGTTTTCGATTGCCATCACATCCTGACTTTCTTCGACAACACAGATCAGGCTGCGGTCGCGCTTGTGACTTCGGCAGATGGAACATTCATCGCTATCCGAGATATTGTGGCATGTTTTGCAGAACATGATGTTGATCCGGAGTTTGTTCAGCGCCTCGGTCAGTAAAAAAGTTTTGTTTTCATTTTCTTTGACGAGGTGAAGAACAAGACGAAGGGCGGTTTTCTTGCCAATGCCGGGCAATTTCGCCACTTCATGAACAGCTTCTTCGATAAGTTTTGAGGGATATTCCATCCGCCCTATTAGAGGATCTTCGCGTCAATTCCTTTTTCACATATACCCTGCCGCATCGGCCTTAGTTCTTCAAGAGAACCAGTCTTCACTGTGCATTTACCTTTATGATGTATGATCCAGGTACACTGCTCCGCCTGCTCTGCGGTATGCCGACAGATGTTGATCAGGGTTTCGATGACATGCTCAAACGTATTGAAGTCATCATTAAACACAACGAGATCCTTCACATCAGTGACCTCAATAGCGTCTAATACCTCGACTAACTCTTTTTCGCGGGTTGAAGTTCTGGCCATACATTCCCTCCAATTTCAGAATACAGTTCCAAAATTAAAAAAAAATAACAATTTTTAGGCCTTTCCCTTTCCACGGTAGCAGCGGCGTTCGGACAAGTTGAAAGAAATATCCACTTTTCTCGTTAACCATGACTCCTTTTCTCGTTTTATCAATCCTCATTATTTATTTCGCCGCCCTGATCGTTATCTCAGCGTACACGTCAAAGGGGGCAACGTCCGATACTTTCTTTACCGCTAATCGGCAGTCGCCGTGGTACCTGGTGGCTTTTGGAATGATTGGCTCCTCGCTTTCCGGGATTACATTCGTATCCGTCCCGGGAAGTGTGGGCGCCACTCATTTTTCTTATTTTCAGGTAGTATTGGGGTATATGGTCGGGTATGGGGTAATTATTACCTTGTTGATGCCGCTTTATTACCGACTCAACCTGGTTTCCATTTACACCTATCTGGAGCAACGGTTTGATGCTTGGTCGTACAAAACCGGAGCTTTCTTTTTTTTACTTTCGCGGACGATCGGTTCATCGTTGCGATTATACTTGTCGGCCTCCATTCTTCAGTTGTTTCTTTTTGATGCTTGGCACGTGCCTTTTTTGATTACCGTGGCCATCACTATTTTTCTGATCTGGGTATACACCTTCAAAGGTGGAATTAAGACCATCGTATGGACAGACTCGTTCCAAACCATTTTTCTGGTCTCGGCGGTGGTTATATGTGTTTATATTATTTCAGACAGACTGGGATTGTCCTTCACCGGTTTGATCAGGACAATCCAAACCAGTGAGTATTCGAGAATTTTTTATTTCGATGACGTTAACAGTAAGTTGTTTTTCTGGAAACAGTTTTTGGGAGGGGCATTCATTGCCATGGCCATGACCGGACTTGATCAGGACCTGATGCAAAAAAACCTTACCTGCCGGAACCTGAAGGAGGCTCAGAAAAATATGTTCTGGTTCAGCCTGACGATCGCGGTCGTGAATTTGTTATTCCTGACGCTGGGGGCGTTGCTTTTTATTTACAGCACTAAGAATAATTTACCGTTGCCGATGGCATCCGACGGACTCTTCCCGCGACTGGCCTTTAGTGAATTTGGATTGCTTGCGGGGATTTTCTTTTTGTTG
>Ga0302324_100008966_pt1 | contig 21031 bp, 22 predicted proteins | sample Palsa_T0_1_FD_201949 | JGI IMG/M metagenome (GOLD analysis project Ga0302324, IMG submission 201949) | Peat permafrost microbial communities from Stordalen Mire near Abisko, Sweden - Palsa_T0_1 | ecosystem: Environmental > Terrestrial > Soil > Palsa > Peat permafrost | place: Sweden: Abisko...
CGGCGCGGTACTAACCGCCGTTTTGGACGCGGCCTGGCGCGTGTGCTGGCGGCGACTGGCGCACCGAATCGGGGGGTTGTGCGCCGTTCCCTCGGGCAGGTGATCGGCGGAACGCTAGGCATGCGCATTTCAGCCTGGTAGCAGCGCCAGCTGGTCAGTGCGAGCCGGCGGGCCGGGCGTGGCTCGGCAGCAGCGGGATGGCTAGGCAGCTCAGTGCGCCGATGGCGATGACGGTGAGCAGGCTGAGGGTAATGGCGTGCGCCGGGCCGAAGGCGCTGAACGCCTTGCCGATGTGCTCGCGCGGGAAGACCGAGCCCAGTATGGCGAAGCCCTGCGGGATCAGCAGCGCGCCGAACCCGCTCTGGACCAGGCAGGCCACGATGATCGAGAGCGGATCCCAGGCCAGGCCGCAGGCCAGCGCGTAGCTGGCGCCCAGCCACTTGGTCAGGCCCGGACCGCCGTGCAGCTAGGAGCTCATGGTCGGCGCGGCGATGGTGGTGATGGTGATGGTGATGGTGATGGTGATGGTGGAGTCAAGCAGGTCCATGATGTCCGCGACCAGGACGATGGCGAGGACCAGCCATGCCGCCGCGGGCAGCCTGGATGCCTCGTCGGCCGCCCTAGAGGACACGTGTACGGTCACCGGAAACTCCTGTGGCGGGCTCGGCTGTACGTGACGTTCGGGGAGCCGGGGCGGTTCGTCTTCCGGAGCCGGTCGGCTCAAGCTGCTGGCCACGGCTCTGGGCCGGTTCGGGGTGCTGGGCCTGTTCTGTGGAGGTAGTGAGCTGCCGCTTGAGGTAGCGGTAGGTGAAGGCGCTGCCTGCGGCCAGGGCGATGGCGGTGATGGCCAGGGCGAGGGTGTAGCCATTGTCGAAGGCGCTGGCGGCGGCGTCCAACAGGGGGCGGGCTTGGCCGGCCGGGAGGTGGCCCGCGGCGGCGCGGGCTTGGTCGATACTGCCGGCAGCTTGGGCGGAGGCGGTTGCGGGGAGGCGGATCGTGCTGGTGTAGACCGCGGTGAGGATGGTTCCCAGGACTGTGACGCCTGCGAGGCTGCCTAGTTCGTAGGAGACCGACTCGATGGAGGAGGCCATGCCGGCACGGTGCGGCGGGGCGCCGCTGATGATCGCGGCCGAGCCTGCGACCATGACGATGCCCAGGCCTGCGCCGGCCAGGACCAGGCCCGGCACGACCCAGGCCGGGCTCCGGCCGCCGGCCAGCAGGGGGACGGCACCTGGGGTCAGCAGCAGGGTGACCAGGACGCCGAGGGCGCCCAGGAGCAGGCCGCCGCCGATGAGCGGGCGCATCCCCGTGCGGTGGAGCAGGCCGCCGGCCAGCACGCTAACGGGCAGGGAGCCGACCGCGAACGCTGTCACGATCAGGCCCGCGTGCAAGGGCGTCAGGCCCAGGACGAGCTGCAGGCGCTGGGTGAGGAGCAGGTCGATGCCGGCGGTGGCGGCCATCGCCAGTGCGGCCGCGATCACCCCGGCGAGCAGGTTCCGGTTGCGGAACAGGGTGAAATCGATCAGCGGGTGGGTCTGGCGGCGCTGGCGGCGTGCGAACATCCAGCACCCGGCGGCTGCGCCCAGCAGGGCGAGCACGATCGCCAGCGGCATGGGGTCGGGCTTGGCGGCTTCCTGGATGGCGTAGACGAAGCCGGCCAGGGCGATCATGGCCTGCAGGGAGGCGATCAGGTCCCAGGGGCGGTCGCGGTGGCCCGAGCCGCCCGGCACGAGTGCGACCGTCGCGGCCAGGGCGAGCAGCACGACGGGGATGTTGAGGAGGAAGACGGAGCCCCACCAGAAGTGCTGAAGCAGCAGGCCGCCGACGATCGGGCCCAGCGCGGCGCCGAGTACCGCCATGGTGCCCCAGACGCCAATGGCGATGCCGCGCTCGTGGTCGTCGTCGAAGGTGATGCGGATCAGTGACAGGGTTGCGGGCAGCATCGCCGCCGCCCCCACCGCAAGGAAGGCCCGGGCGGCGATCAGCGCCGGCGGGGATTGAGCGAACGCGGCCAGGAGGGACGCGGATGCGAACAGGGCCAGGCCGGTGAGGTACATCCGCTTGTGGCCGATGCGGTCTCCGAGCGTGCCCGCGCCGAGCAGCAGCGCGGCCATCACCAGCGGGTACGCGTTGATGATCCACAGTTTCTGCGCGGCGCTGGCGTGCAGGTCTCTGGTCAGGGTGGGCAGGGCGGTGTAGAGCACCGTCGTATCCACCGAGACCATCAGTAGTCCCGCCGAGACGGTGGCCAGGACCAGCCAGCGTTGTGTCTTGCTCATGGTGCACCTATGGCTTCCGGGCGGAGATGGGCTGTGCTGGGGCCGGGCAGGGGCGCGTCAGGCCGGTGGATCGGTGAGCGCGGCGATCCTGCGGATCAGGGCCTCCTTGACCTCGGGGGCGAGCGGGGCCGGCCTGGTCGCCTGGAACAGCCACAGGCCGTCGGCGGCCAGCCGCGCGAGGAACAAGTCCAGCTGTGCCTGATCGGGCACCGGCGGCTGGGGCACCCAGCGCGCCATCAGGTCGTTCCACACCTGCGCCAGCTCCGGGCTGGTTGCCGACTCCACCATGAACGCCAGGTCCGCCTTGCTAGCTGAGCCGTGCGCATTGACCCGCAGATAGGCCGCCGCGCGCTCCTGCGCCGTCGACTGCTCCAGCGGCTTGCCCAGCTCTGTGAGCAGCTGCTCCTCCCACGTTTCGGTCAGGTGCCGCTGGATCGCTATCAGCAGGTCGTCGCGGGTGCGGAAGTGGTACATGAGCCCGGGCTTGGTCAGGCCGGCCTCCGCGGCCGCCGCCTCCAGGGTCAAGGCGGTGATGCCGTGCCGCTCGGTCACCCGCACCGCGGCCTGCAGAATCTGGATCCTCGAACTTGGTCGCATTCCATAACTATACCATCCGGAAGGTAAAGTTACTGCCCAGGGCACGCGGCCCCGCCCGGCTACCGAAGCTCGGCCGCCCCAGACTCGCGCAGCTGCCGCAGACCCCCAGGGCGGGTCGGGGAGTTGGAAGGAGTGCCGAGCATTCTCACGGTGACCCCCTTGATGGCGGCGCGAGTGATGAGCATCAAGCGGTCGGCGAATGAGCAGATGCCGCGGCAGCGATCTGGTGCCAGGTCGGGCTAGGGCTGCGTGCGCGGGCCTGACTCCCCGCCGCGGGCGTCACCGAGACGACCTTGCGCGGGCCGGATATCAGCGTGGTCGGGACTATGACGGCAAACACGACTGGATAGAGCCCAGAAAGCGAAGCAGTTACAGCGCAGGAGAGACGGCGCCAGAACTGGCTGTCCCGCGCCGCTCGGCCGCCGGTGCCTCAACCGTCAATAGCCAAACGCATAGTCGATCTGGCTCAGACCGTGGCCGCCGTCAGACCAATGCTTTCGTTGTGCCGCCGATCACGGCGAGGCCGAGGAGGGCTTGCAAGATGTATGCCCGCAGAGACCCGTGACCTGGTTGCAGCGTGACTCAAAGTCGCTAAGTCTCAAGGGCCGGCGCGCGGGCTGCCGGGGCCTGCTGGCCAGCGAGCGCGACGGCCTCGATCTCGACCAGCTGATCCGTGTAGCCAAGCGTTGTGACGCCAAGCAGCGTGCTCGGCGCATCGTGTGACCCGAATGCGTCATGCACGACGTCCCACACGGCGACCAGGTCAGCCTGATCCGCGGAGGCTACGTAGACCGTGGTCTTGAGCACGTCCTCCAGGCCCGCGCCGGCGGCGGCGAGCGCGGTGACCAGGTTCGCCACAGTGTGCCCGGCCTGCGCGGCATAGTCGCCGGGAGCCGCGACCGTACCGGTCTCGTCGATCGGGCATGCCCCGGCCGTGAAAATGATGCTTCCCGGCGGCGCCACGGCGGCGTAGGCATAGGGAGCGCCGGGGAAAAGCCGGTCGCTGCGGACGAGACGCGGGGGCATGTGCGGGATCATCCCGGGCCGTCCGGGCGCGGACAACCAGGTTTTGCTCCCGCCGGTGCGTCAGGTCCAGATAGCGCAGTCGATCCGGTCACTGAACCGCTCCGGCTGGGCTGGCAGCCGCCGGGCCGTGCCGCCAGCCACCCGCTGCGCGCTCCAGGCGACCGCCGCGGCGTCGAGCACATCGTCGACCGCGGCCTGCCAGCCGCCGAGACCAAGATCCCCGGTCAGCACGAGCCCGCGGCCGGCCAGCAGCGCGCGGCGCCGCTCGGCCCCGGCCCAGGTGGACTTGCTGTCGGCGAGCGGCGCGCCGGCCATCTCGGCGAAGCTGAGCTCGGGATGAATCTCGGCGACCGGGCACGGCGCGGCCGGCAGCCACCGGTCGACCTGCAGGATCTTGTCGCGCAGGCTGAACGCCTGCCGGGAGATGCCGCTGCCGGTCAGCTTCCGGTTCAGCTCCGACGCCTGCCGGTGGTCCGCCTGTGCCAGCGCCGTGCGCACCGGCGTCACGAAGACCGATGCCCACCGCGGTCCGGCCGCCCGCCTGGCGAGCAGGTCGGCCTGCCGGTAGCCGGCGTCGGCCAGGCCGATCGGGATGTCGATGCCGATGAGCGCGAGCGGCCCGGACCCGGATGCCGCGGCGACCAGCCCGGCGATCTCGGCGTGGATATGCGCACTCAGTCCCTGGTCCGAGATGACGATGCCGACCCAGCCCGCACGGCAGGCATCAGCACCGAGCACTCGCAGCGCCGTCATGACGCCATGCTCTCAGCGACAGGGCGGCATAGGCACGCGCTAAATGCTTTGCCGGCGTGCGACTCGCCAGGAGACACTCGGCGGATGGCTGCCTCGACGGATCAGCGCCGTGCTCCCGCGCGGCTGCGCTGCGGGATCGTTCTGCACGTTCAGGAGGACACCTGCCAGGTCCTCAGGGAGGGGCAGCTGTCCGCTGTTCCGTATGCCAAGCCCTTCCCCTCACCGCGCACGGCACGGGTGTCGCCCGGCCACCTGGTAGCTGTCGCGGTCGCGGCGGACGGCACTGAAGCGGTGGTCTGGCGGTGGTACGACGCCGTTGTGCTCGGCGAGGAGGCTGGCCTGATCCGACTGTGGGAGCCGGCACATGGCGAGGTTGCCGCGCGCCCCCGCCGCGCTGGGCTGCGCTGGCAACCCGGAACCAGGGCCTATGCGTCCGCCGGGCTGCCCGGCGCCGGCTGGTGGGTTGCCGGCGCCGCGGTGGCGAAGGCGGAGGACGCCGACGTGGAGCTGGATGAGGTCGGGCGCTTCTGCACCGCGCATGGCCTGTGGCCGGGCCTGTCGTGATCGGGCCCGTTACGCGAGGACTGCCCGCTCCCGGACCGGCGCGATAACCTCGCTGGCCAGCCAGCGGGCAACGTTGTCCGGGGCCGGCGGCCTGACCGCGAGCACGATGTGCCGAAAGCCCAGCGCGACAACGTCGCCGACGAGGCGCCGGGCGGCACCCGCGTCGTCGCCATGCAGGATCAGCTGCACCGACCGGGTCAGCCCGCTCGGGTCGCGGCCGATAGCGGCGCAGTGCTGATCGAGCACGGCGCTGCGCTCGGCCAGGAACTCCAGGCTGCCGTGCGGAGGGCCCGGCACGTTCCAGATGTCGGCGTGACCGGCGACCAGCCGCAGCATCCGCGTCCCCGTCCCGCCCACCAGGATCGGCGGCCCGCCCGGCTGCACCGGCTTGGGCTCGTTCCTCGTGCCGGTCAGGGAGTGGTGCTGCCCGGCGAAGTCGAACACGTCCTCGGTGAACATGCGGCGCACGATCGTGATCGTCTCGGCCAGTTTCTCCAGGCCTGCCGCCGGCGTGGTGACCGGCAGGCCGTAGGCGAGGTACTCCGCCATGCCCGGATGCTGGTCAGCCGTCCGGGGCGCGGCCGCCGGCAGCGTGCCGCCCGCACCGAGCCCGAGAACCAGGCGCCCGCCGGAGATCACGTCCAGGGTCGTGGCCATCTTCCCGAGTACGGCCGGCTGGCGGATCTGGTTGTTGGTCACCAGAAGCCCCAGCCGGAGCCGCCGTGTCTGGGCCGCCAGAGCGGTCAGCAGCGTCCAGCCCTCGTAGACCGGGCCGTCCTGCGGCCCGCTCAGCGGCAGCATGTGGTCCCACAGCCAGGCGTGTGCCAGCTCCGGCACCTCGTCGGCCTGCTGCCAGGCGCGCAGGATCGCCTGATAGCTGGTGTGCATGGGCGACGTCTTCAGCCCGAAACTCAGGTCGCCTGCCATTGAGGGCGCGCCTCCACCGTCAGATCGTCAGTATAACTGATCATCAGCATAGCTGAGTATCAGCGCACCGGTACAGTAGCGACATGACCCATGAGGTCCCGGACCTGCTCGCGGGCCGCCTCGGCTACCTCCTCAAGCACGCGCAGCAGCAGCTGATGCTGGCGGCCGGCCCGGCTCTGGCGCCGTTCGGGATCGACGGCCGCGAGCTGACGGTGCTGACGGTACTGGCGGCCGTTCCGCTCTCCCAGCAGGAGGCAGCCGACCAGCTGGGCGTCGACCGGACCACGATGGTCGCGCTCGTGGACGCGCTGGAGGGCAAGGGACTGGTGGGCCGGCATCGCTGCCCGGAGGACAGGCGCAAGAACATCGTCGAACTCACCGCCGCGGGCGAGAACTGCCTGCGACTGGCCAGCCGGGCGCGCGACAAGGTCGAGCGCGAGTTCCTCGCGCCGCTCGGCGACGAGCTCGCCGGGCACTTCCTCGCGGCGCTGAGAACTCTCGCCGTCAGCCCGCCCCGCTAGCACCAGGCGGTCAGCCCAGCAGCATCGAGATCGCGTTGCCGTAGAGCAGGCGCTTGTGCTCCGCGAGGGTCCGGCGGTCCTTGCCCGCCAGGCTGGCAGCGATCGCCACAGCCGCCGGCAGGACGTCATCCTCGCTCGCCACCTCCTGAACGATCCCCGCGTCCAGCGCATCGCGGCCGCCATAGCGCTTCCCCGTCACCAGCGCCTCGTGCAGGGTCCGTGCCGGCAGCCGGGTCTGCAGGAGGCTGAGATACTCCGGAGTCAGCGGCAGCCCCAGGTCGGCTTCCGGCATGCACCAGTAGCCGCGGTCCGCGCGCATCACCGCGAAGTCGTGCGCGATCGCGAGCAGCGCGCCGCCGCCGAACGCGTGCCCGTTCACGGCCGCCACCGTGGGCGCGGGAAAGCTCAGCACGCGGCCGAGCAGCCGGTAGATAGCGCGCAGGTACTCACCGGCGCGGTCCGGCGCGGTGGCAAGCCAGTCAAGATCCATCCCGTTGCTGTAGAACTTGCCCTCGCCTGTCGTTACCAGGGCGCACGGCCCCTCGATCGCCTGAACCCGGTCGAGCGCCGCGTTGACCTCGTCGAGCAGTTCCATGCTGAACCGGTTCTCGCCGCCACGCAGCCGCAGCACAAACACGCTGCCGTCCTGGTCAAGCTCGATCACGGGCACCTCCGATCCGCCGGGCGGTCCTGGGGTTCCTGGCCCGCTAGCCCTGGCTGTCAAAGTAGGCCAGGACCTGATTCGCCGCCAGCCGCGCGGTCGCGATGCACGCAGGGATCCCCACGCCGTCGTAGGCGGCACCGCAGACTGCCAGGCCAGCCTCGGCCGCGATCCCGGCCCTGATGCTGGCAACCCGGTCCAGATGGCCGACGCTGTACTGAGGCAGCCCGCCGCCCCACCGGCTGACCCGCGCGTCAACGGGCCCGCCCGCGACACCGGTAGCGGCGGCCAGGTCCGCGGCCGCGAGAGCGGCGAGCTCGGTGTCGTCGCGCTGCAGCACCGCGTCCTCGCCGAGACGGCCGACGGAGCACCGGACGATCTGCAGGTCCTGCTCCTGGCGGCGCAGGTGGGGCCACTTGACAGTGCTGAAGGTCACGGCCTTCACCGCGCGCCCGTCCGCCGGCGGGACCAGGAATCCGCTGCCGGTCACGGGCTGCGGGAAGGCCGCCGCCGGGTACGCCAGCGTGATCACTGCCATGCTGGCGTACTTGATCCCGGCCAGAGCGGCCGCAGCCCGCGGTGCGACGCCGGCCAGCAGCCGGCTTGCGGGCGTGCCCGGCACGGCGAGGATGACCGCGTCGGCCTCGATCGTCTCCGGGGCGTGCGCAGAGCCAACGGTGAGCCGCCACCCGGCCGGCGTCCTGGCGAGCTCGCGCACCATGGCCCTGGTGCGCACGACCGCGCCACTGGCAGCCGCCAGCGCCGGCGGCAGCGTACCGAGCCCGCCCGCGAGCGTCGTGAAGACCGGCGCCGGCCGGGCCGGGCCGGATGACGGCTCCGCTGCCGCCGGCGGCGGCGGCATGAGTGACGCGGCCGCCTCGGTCAGCGAGCGGTGGCCGTGTGCTGCCTTTGCCAGCGGCGCGAGCGTGGCCTCGAAGGACAGGTCCTCGCACCGCCCCGCGTACACGCCGCCGAGCAGCGGCTCCACGAGCCGGTCCACGACCTCGGCGCCGAGTCGTCCGCCTACCCGGCTGCTGACCGAGACGTCCTGGCCGGGCTCCTCCTCCGGCAGGCGGAGATCCTCCTGCGCGCGCGCCAGGCCGCCGGCCGACAGGATTCCGCTCGAGGCAAGGTCATCCAGGTCGGCCGGCACGCCCATGAACTGCCGCTTTGGCAGCGGCCGGATCGCCCCGCGGGTCCAGATCCCGGCCGCCGTCGTGCCGGGTACCTCCAGCTGCCCGTCCAGGCCGAGCTCGCTGATCAGGCCAGTGCCTTCCGGGCGGCGGGCCAGCAGCGCCTCCGCGCCGTAGTCCACCGCGACACCCGCAACCTCCGAGACGCCGAGCTTGCCGCCGAGACGCGGCGAGCCCTCCAGAACGGTCACGGCCAGCCCGGCGCCCCGGAGCAGGTACGCGGCTGCCAGGCCGGCGATGCCGCCTCCGACGATCGCCACTGAGCGGCGCGGCGACTGAGGGAGATCGATCTCGGGGAGCGTCACGGGTCCGATTATCGCTGCTGACGGGAACCGGAACGTTCGCGGCCACGTCCGAGGTGCATGAACCGCACTGTCCTCGCCCGGCGAGGTGCGCTTACCAGCGCCGCACTGATCTCAGGCTGCCTGCTGCTCGCTGCGTGCGGCAGCGGCGGCAGCGCCAGCAGCGGGTCCGCAGCATTCCGCGGAACCGTGCAGCATGTCCCCGCCGCGAGCGGGCCCGGCGGGGTCGCCTCGTCCGGGTCCGCGTCCGGGTCCTCAGGCGCCGCCTCCGGGCAGCCTGCCACCCAGACGGCCGATCTCGCGCCGGCCAGCCAGAGCATCATCTACACCGCCAGCCTCACCGTGCGTGCTAGTGATGTCAGCTCAGCGGCGCAGCGGGCCATTGCCATCGCCGTCGCGGCCGGCGGCTATACGGCCGGGGAGCATGTCACCTCTGGCACGCCAGGAAAGACCGGCCGGACGGTAGACCTCACGCTCAAGATCCCCGTTCCCGGCTATCAGGCGGTGCTTGCCCGGCTTTCCTCGCCTGCCCTCGGCAGGCAGATCTCCATGCAGCAGCAGGCAACCGACGTCACGGCTCAGGTCGCGGACGTGAACAGCCTCGTGACCTCAGAGCAGGACGCCATCCGGGCACTACAGGGGCTGCTCGGCCGGGCGGGGTCGGTCTCGGGGCTGCTCGATGTGCAGGAGCAGATCAGCAGCGATGAGTCCACGCTGAACTCGCTGCTCGCCCAGCAGCGGGCACTCGATCACGAGACCACCTACGCGACGGTCACGATGACCCTGGTCAGCCCGCGGCCCCGGCACCATGCGGCGGCGGCGGGACGGCACGGATTCCTGGCCGGCCTGTCGGCAGGCTGGCGCGCGCTGCGGCACGCGACCGCCTGGGTGCTGACGGCGGCCGGGGCGGCGCTGCCGTTCCTCGTCGTGATCGTCGTGCTCGCCGGCATCGGCTACGCGGGCTGGCGCCGCGCCGCCCGGCGCCGGACCAGGCCGACCGCGGCCAGCTGACGCGGCCGCGACGATCCTGTGGTCAGGCTGACCGCGCCGACGCGGTGTGCACCAGGTCGGTCAGCCTGGCCAGGACGTCGGGATCGGTCTGCGGCAGGACGCCGTGGCCGAGGTTGAAGACATGCCCCTCGGCCGTACGGCCCCGGTCCAGAACCTGCCGGGCGCGCTCCTCGATGACCGGCCAGGGCGCCATGAGGATGGCCGGGTCCAGGTTGCCCTGCAGCGCCTTGCCGGGCTCGACCCGGCTGACCGCCTCGTCCAGCGGCACCCGCCAGTCGACTCCGACAACATCGGCGCCGGCCGCGCCCATCGGGCCAAGCAGCTCGCCGGTGTTCACCCCGAAGTGGATCCGCGGCACTCCGCTGGGAGCGAGCGCATCGAAGATCCGCTTGCTGTGGGGCAGCACCAGGCTGCGGTAGTCGTCGGCGCTCAGTGCCCCGGCCCAGGAGTCGAACAGCTGCACGGCACTGGCGCCGGCCTCGACCTGGACCTGCAGGAAACTGATCGTGATGTCGGCCAGGCGGCCCATCAGGTCGGCCCACAGCTCCGGCTGCCCGTACATCAGCGACTTGGTGACCTCGAAGTTCTTGGACGGCCCGCCGTCCACCAGATAGCAAGCGAGGGTGAAGGGCCCCCCTGCGAACCCGATCAGGGGCGTGGCGCCGAGCTCGGTCGTCAGGCTTGCCACGGCCTCAGTGATGTAGGGCACATCGCCCGGCGTCAGCGGCCGGAGCACCTCGAGGTCAGCCGCGGACCGGATCGGGTGATCGACCACGGGGCCTACACCTGGCTTGATGTCGATCCCGACCCCGATCGCGCGCAGCGGCACCACGATGTCGCTGAAGAAGATCGCGGCGTCCACGCCGTACCGGCGGACCGGCTGCATCGTAATCTCGGTAATCAGGTCGGGAGTCGAGAGGGCCTCCAGCATCGCGGTCCCGGTTCGCAGTGCCCGGTACTCGGGCAGCGACCGGCCGGCCTGGCGCATGTACCAGACCGGGGTATGCGGGACTTCCTGCCGCCGGCAGGCACGCAGGAACGCGGAATCGTCAGCTGCTGGTGTCACACCAGGATGATCCCATATCCGCGGGCCGCGCCCGCCCGCAGTCGCGACCGGAGCGGCCGGCCGCGCCGGGCAGGCGCCCTTCCGGCGCAAAAGGCAGGACACGCCGCACCGGGTCCGGAGCCGGCGGTCACTGGCGTGCCAGCATCGCTAGTGAGCCGAAAGGTAAGGAGGTCCGATGATTGACATCATCCGGCACTGTCCTGACTGCGGCCGCGACCGGTCTCTCGCGCAGCACCACCGGAGCGCCGGGTGGTGCCCGGATACCGCGGACGAGTACTGCCCGGAGTGGTACTGCCAGCTCTGCGGTGCTGCCCTGCTGATCGGCGAGGTCCCGGCAGCGCGCCCGAAGGTCCCGTCGGCAGCCATTCGCGATCGCGTGGCATGAGGGTCCCTGGCCCGTGCCGCACGCGCAGACACTGAGGCCCGCTGGGCAGCCAGTGACATCCCAGCCCGGCGAGGACGAGTTCCTGCGAGCGGTGGCCGAGCTTGAGTCAGGGCTGGCTGCCCAGCGCCAGCTGCGGCCTGAGCTGGCCTTCGAGGAGGAGCCGGCACCACGGCGGCTCGCGCCTTTCGCCCGCGCGATCGCGGCGACGGTGTCCGCGGACGCCATGCCAGACAGCTCCGGGCAGCCGCAGGAACCTGACAGCGACGCCGAGATCGGATCGGGCAGGTTCGTCCTGCTATTTGACGCGGCAGGCCAGCAGGGCTGGGATGGCAAGTATCGGATCATCGGGTACGTCCGGGCCGAGCTTGAGCCGGAGATGGCGGCCGACCCGCTCATCAACGCGGTGGGCTGGAGCTGGCTCACCGAGGCCCTGGACGCCCGCACCGGCTACAGGAAGATCAGCGGGACAGTGACGACGGTCGTAACGCAGGGGTTCGGCAGCAAGGAAGACGAGCCCACCTCGACCGGTTTCGAGCTGCGCGCGTCCTGGTCGCCGGCGATCACCGGCACGTCTCCCGAACTGGACGGGCACATCGCCGCCTGGTGCGAGGTGATCTGCATGGCGGCCGGACTGCCGCCGCTCGCACCGGGAGTCGCGAACCTGCGGCCGCAGCGGCGCGGGCCGCGGCCGTGACCGGCCCGGATGCCGACGCGCCGGCGGTCGGACAGGCTGGCCGGGGTGACCCGGCGGCCGGCAGCGAGGATGCCGGGTCAGCGCAGCAGGACGCCGAGGCGGCGGCACCGGTCACGGTGCCGCTGCTCGAGCCGCGCGACGGGCTGCCGCCGCTGGTCGACAGCCCGGCCGCGCTGGAGACCGCGGTCGCCGCGCTGGCCGGCGGAAGCGGCCCGGTCGCCGTCGATGCCGAGCGGGCCTCGGGCTTCCGCTATGGCCACCGGGCGTTCCTGGTGCAGTTCCGCCGCGAGGGCGCCGGAACCGTGCTCATCGACCCGGTCGCCTGCCCGGATCTGTCCGGGCTCGACGTAGCGCTAGCCGATACCGAGGCCGTGCTGCACGCGGCATCGCAGGACCTGCCGTGCCTGGCCGAGCTTGGCTACCGGCCGCGCACGCTCTTCGACACCGAGGTAGCAGGCCGGCTGCTCGGCTGCCCGCGGGTCGGGCTCGCCACCATGGTGGAGTCGATGCTGGGTCTGGGCCTGGAGAAGACCCACTCTGCTGCCGACTGGTCCACCAGGCCGCTGCCAGCCGAGTGGCTGCGGTACGCCGCCCTCGACGTTGAGGTCCTGGTCGAGCTGCGGGACGTGCTCGACGGCCAGCTCAGGGAGCAGGGCAAGATCGAGTGGGCGCGGCAGGAGTTCGCAGCGGAGCTGTCTGCCGGGCCGCCGCCGCCGCGAGCCGATCCGTGGCGGCGCACCTCCGGCATTCACCGGGTCAGGACCCGGCGCGGGCTGGCGGTTGTCCGCGAGCTGTGGACTGAGCGGGACAAGATCGCGCGGCGACGCGACCTGTCCCCCACCAAGGTGCTGACCGACGCGGCGATCGTCGAGGCCGCGAGGAGCATGCCGAGCGGGCCGGACGAGCTGACGGCCGTCCCCGGCTTCTCCGGCCGCGGCGGCCGCCGTCACCTGTCGGAGTGGCTGCGTGCCCTCGGGCGCGCCCGGGCGCTCCCGGACCGCGCGCTCCCCGCCGCGTCGGCGCCGCCGGGCGACGGGCCGCCGCCTGCGCACCGCTGGCACGACCGCGACCCCGAGGCAGCGAAGCGCCTCACCGCCGCGCGCGCCGTCGTGGCCGCGCTTGCCGACTCGAACGGCCTCCCGGCCGAGAACCTGGTGCCACCGGACGCGGTCCGCAGGCTCGCCTGGCAGCCGCCGGCGGACATCAGCCCCGAAGCGGTCGGCGCCGACCTGGCGGGCTATGGCGCCCGGGCATGGCAGGTGGAGCTGACCGCCGTGCCGATCGCCAGGGCCCTGCTGCGGATCCTGGAGAAAGACCCCGAGTAGCGGCCGCGCACCGCTCACGCTGTGCGGCGCAGCACCCGCAGGTCGCACGGGACCGCTGATCCCGGCTGCGGCTGCCCGGCACAGGGCAGCCGGCGGCCCGTCTCCGGATAGTGCGGAAACACGTTCAGCAGCACCTCGCAGTCGCAGCACCCACCCAGCTCCGCGAGCCTGCCGGGCAGCCCCGATGCCTGCGGTGCCCGCACATCCCGCCATCGGATCGCCCACCGGTGCGTGCCGTCGCAGCCGAACTCGTTGAGCATCCTGAGCAGGAAGCAGCGCAGGCACTCCCGCTCGTCCGGCTCAGTTAACGCGCCGGACAGCGCAACGAGCTCGGTCTCGACCGCGTTGGCAATGTCGTCAGTCATCGCTACTCCTGGATCGTGAGAGCGGCCAGCTCCGGGCGGTAGTCCCGGTGGTCTCGCACGGCCGTTCTATCGCCAGCCTCCGACAGTTTCGGCGCGCCGGTTACGGCCCGTCGCTGGCGACCAGGCTGCCGCACCGGCAGAATGCTGAAATGACGGCGCTTGCCTGGGCGTGGCTCAGTACCCCGGTCGGCCAGGTGTCGGTCGGGTGCAGCACCCGCGGCGTCGCGCAGGTCCGCTACGGGGTGCCGCCGGCATCGGCCAGGTCCGGGACAGTCGCTGATGCCGGGCCAGCTGACGACCCGGCTGCTCGCCAGCTCGCCGAACTGGCGCGACAGCAGCTGACGGCCTATTTCCGCGGCCAGCGGACGGAGTTCGACCTGCCGGTCGACTGGTCCGCGACGGCCGGGCCGCAGCGCGAGGTCCTCGCGGTTCTGGCAGCCTCGGTCGGCTACGGGCAGACGACCACTTACGGCGCTCTGGCCAGCCAGGCGGGCCTGGCCGGCAGTGACGGCATGCCCCCGGCGCGGGCTGTCGGCACGATCATGGGCTCCAATCCGGTACCGGTGATCGTCCCCTGTCACCGGGTGCTTGCCAGCGATGGTCTCGGCGGCTACAGCGGCGGCGGCGGCGTCGAGGTCAAACGGTGGCTGCTCATCCTCGAGGGCTCGCTGCCGCCGACGCTCGACTGGCAGCCGATGGACCCCTGAGCCGCCGGAACATCGCGGCAAGGAGGCACCCGTGGCCCTGGTCATCCCCGAGGTATCCCGCACCTTCAACGAGTTCCTGCTGCTGCCGAACCGGACCAGGACCGACTGCGAGCCCGCCGCCGTCGACCTCAGCACGCCGCTGGCGCGCTACCGGATCGCTGACCGACCCGCGCCAGGGCTGAGCATCCCGGTGACTTCCGCGATCATGCAGGCGGTCAGTTCTCCCGCGCTGGCAATCGCACTCGCGCGCCACGGCGGCCTGGCCTTCCTGCATCACAACCAGTCCGTCAGTGATCAGGCCCGGGACGTGCGCGCGGTGGCGGACGCCGCCCGCGACCGCCAGGGGCCGTGCGTCGGAGCCGGCCTCAACACCCATGACTACCGGGAGCGCGTTCCCGCCCTGGTCGAAGCCGGGGCGGACGTGCTCTGCCTCGACTCGTCCGACGGCTACAGCGACTGGCAGGCTGACGCGATCGGCTGGGTGAAAACGCACTATCCGGATGTGCCTGTCGGCGGCGGGAACGTCGTCGACGGCGAGGCGTTCCTGTTCCTGGCCGCGGCCGGAGCCGACTTCGTGAAGGTCGGCGTCGGCGGCGGCGCCATCTGCATCACTCGCGACCAGAAGGGCATCGGCCGCGGACAGGCGAGCGCCGTCCTGGACGTCGCCGCCGCGAGGGATGCGTACTGCGAGCGGACCGGAGAATACGTCCCGATCTGCTCGGACGGCGGCCTGATGCACGATTACCACATCGCGCTGGCACTGGCGATGGGATCGGACTTCGTCATGATGGGGCGTTACTTCGCCCGCTTCGATCAGGCGCCGGGTGCGAAGGTCCACATCGGGGACGCGACGGTCAAGGAGTACTGGGGCGAGGGATCAGGCCGCGCGCGCAACTGGCAGCGGTATGGCCACGGCGGCCGCGAGCTTGCCTTCGAGGAGGGCGTCGACGGCTTCGTTCCGTACGCGGGCGACCTGGCCGACGGACTCGCGCTGACCATCGCGAAGCTCAGGGCGACGATGGTCTCCTGCGGCTCCGCGACGCTGGCCGAGTTCCGCTCCTCAGCACGGCTCACCCTGGTCTCCGCGCAGAGCTTCGAGGAGGGCCGGGCCAGCGTCATCATCCGCGACCCGGTCACCGCGCCAGCCTGAGGCGGCAGCAGCCGGGTCAGCAGGCGCAGCAGCACGGGTCAGCAGCGCCCGTCCGGGTGATAGCGCTCCGCCGATGCCATCGTCCTGGCCGCCCGGTGCAGTACCAGGAACTCGCCCTTGCGCAGCGGCTTCAGCCCGTCCGCCTGGTCCGGTGCCCCGAGCTCCGCGCATGCCGCGGCGAACAGCGCCGGCAGGTTCTCCCGGTGGGCGCAGATCACGGCGGGCTCGTCCGCGGCCACCAGCTCGGCCACGACCTTCGCGGCGGCCGGGTCGAGCGCTCCCTCACCCTTGTCGGCGGGCAGGAGCGCTGGCTCGATCTGCACCTGCGAGCCCACTGCCCGCGCGTACGGCCGGATCGTCGCGAGGCAGCGCTCGGCGGGCGAGCTGATGACGCGGCCAGCCTCGAAGCAGGACAGCAGCGCCGCCAGCAGCCTGGCGTCCTTCTTGCCGCCGGCGTCCAGCGGCCTGGACTCGTCGCTCTTGTGCCACTGCGACTTGCTGCCCGCGGACGCATGCCGGATCAGGATGAGCGGGACAGTCCGCTGCGGCCCGGACCTGAAGGCCGCGAGTGTCTCCACGTCCCGCTGATAGCTGAGGCGGCTGGCAGCGGTGCCCGCCGCGAGCCACGCCACCGCGTCTATCTCGTCGGTCGGCGTGAAATCCGACAGCGCCGCCCGTGCCGTGGCCGCCCAGTAGTCGACTCGCTTTGGCACGCCGGCGTTCAGATACTGCACGGGGGGCAGCCGGCGGCCCAGCGTCACCTGCAGGCCGGTCTCCTCGGCGACCTCGCGGACTGCTGCCAGCAGGACATGCTCGCCCGGCTCGAGCTTGCCCTTGGCGAAGCTCCAGTCGTCGTACTTGGGCCGGTGCACGAGCGCCACCCGCGCGCCGCGGCCAGCCGGGCGCCACAGCACGGCCCCGGCAGCACGCACCTCATCGGCATCCCCGTGATCAGCCATCGCCGCCACGGCTGCGCCTGGTTCTGATCAGCAGCTCCTGAATGTCGGTCAGCGGCTGACCACCGGCATCGAGGTGATGCCGGGTCCAGGTGCCGTCGGCGGCGAGCCACCACGATGAGATCGCCGGGTCCATGGCGAGATTGATGAGACCGCGAAGCTCCGCCCGCTGGGCCGGGTCGGTCACGCGCACGAGCAGCTCCACCCGCCGGTCCAGGTTCCTGTGCATCATGTCAGCGCTGCCGATCCAGACCTCGTCGGGAGACTCGTCGGCGCCGGTGCCGAACGAGTAGATCCGGGAGTGCTCAAGGAACCGGTCGACGACACTGCGCACCCGAACCGTCTCAGAAAGACCGGGGACGCCGGGCTTGATCGCGCAGATCCCGCGTATCCAGAGGTCGACTGGCACGCCGGCCATGGACGCGCGGTACAGCGAGTCGATGATCGCCTCGTCGATGAGGGCGTTGCACTTCATCTGAATTCTGGCCGGCTTCCCCGCCTGATGCAGTTCCACCTGCGCGTCGATCCGCTCGATCAGCCCGGCGCGCACGCCGGCCGGGGCGACGAGCAGCCGGCGGTACTCCGTCCGCCTGCTCAGCCCGGTCAGGTGGTTGAACAGGTCGGTGATGTCCTCGCCGACCGTGCGGTCCGCCGTCATCAGGCCGAAGTCCTCGTACAGCCGCGCGGTCTTCGGGTGGTAGTTGCCGGTACCGATGTGACAGAACCGGCGCAGCGACCCGTCCTGCTCCTCGCGCACGATCAGCGCCATCTTGCAGTGCGTCTTCAGGCCGCGGAACCCCCAGATGACGTGACAGCCCGCCTGCTCCAGCTTGTGCGCCCAGGCGATGTTGGCCCGCTCGTCCCCGCGGGCCTTGATCTCCACGACGACCACGACCTGCTTGCCCGCCTCGGCAGCGTCAATGAGCGCGTCCACGATCTCGGAATCACCGCTCGTCCGGTACAGGGTCTGCTTGATCGCGAGCACCCGCGGGTCAGCTGCCGCCGAGACCAGCAGGCGCGCCACGCTCGCGGTGAACGAGTCGTAGGGATGGTGCACGAGCACGTCCCGCTCGGTCAGCACCTTGAACACGCTGGCATCCCCGCCATCATGCGGCAGGGCGGCCTCGGACGGGACGAATCGCGGGTACTTGAGGTGCCGGAAGTCCAGATCCGCGATCGGGCTCATGCCCGCCAGGTCGAGCGGACCCGGCACCCGGTAGACCGCGCGGGTGTCCACGTCAAGCTCGGTGACCAGCCGCTCCAGGACGTCGTCGGAGATGGACTCCTCCACCTCGAGCCGGACGGCAGGCTCGAACCGGCGCCGCGTCAGCTCGCGCTCCAGTGACTTCAGCAGGTTCTCGGTGACATCCTCGTCGATCTCCAGGTCGGTGATCCTGGTCACCCGGAACGCGTGATGCTCGACGACATCCAGGCCGACGAACAGCTCCCCGAGCTGCGCGGCGATGACGTCCTCGACCGGCACGAAGCGGTTCGGGGACACAATCATGAGCCGTGGCAGCAGCGGCGGAACCTTGACCCGCGCGAACGTGGTCTCGCCGGTCACCTGATCGGCGATCGTGACGGCCAGGCTGAGCGACAGCGCGGAAATGAACGGGAACGGGTGCGTCGGGTCCACGGCCAGCGGCGTCAGCACCGGGTAGATGCGCTCCTTGAACAGCCGCTCCAGCCGCGCCTGCTCGTCGGGCACCAGTTCCTTCCACCGCAGGATCTCGATGCCCTCGGTCGACAGCGCGGGGACCAGCATGTCGGAGAAGCATCTGGCGCTGCGCGCGGACAGCTGGCGCGCCAGCTCAAGCGCATTCTCCAGAATCTCCTCGGTGGGCTTCCCGGTCGCGTTCTCGACCGGCAGCCCGGTTGCCATTCGCCTGATGCGACCGGCGATCCGCACGCCGAAGAACTCGTCCATTCCGCTGGCAAAGATCGAGCAGAACCTGACCCGCTCCAGCAGCGGCACGTTGGGGTCCTCGGCCAGCTCGAGTATGCGCTCGGCGAACCGGAGCCAGCTGTCCTCCCGGTCGAGGTAGCGATCAGGCGGCATCTGGCCCGCCACCGCGTCCCGCCGGGCGAGCTCGGCTTCCCGCTGCTCGCGGGCCGCGGCTCTGCTCCGCGCGCGCACCGCCGCCTGCTGATGCTTCCTGGCACGCTCGCGCGCAGCCTCGCGGTCAGGGTCAGCCGCCGCGGAACGGACTGCGGGCTTCCGGCGGCGGGGAGCAACGGATTCCATGTCCCTATTGTCCCCACCACGGGCGCCGGCAAAAGAGCCGAGGTACTGCTCGCGGCACATCTGTCTCAGGAATTCTCTCGCACGAACCCCGAGCGCGGGTGTTTTGTTCGATCAGGAGGCAAATGCACCCCGGCTTGCGCAGGCGCAGTCTGGCCGGCAGGATCGCTTCAGGGACTGGCGGCAGGCCAAACCTTGTAAGCCAGGGAACGAGGCCCACGGGGCGGACGGAGATCACCATGCGGATCGGTACCTCGGTAGCGGAGCCCACTGGCCCGGACGCGCTGGTCCAGCTGGCCGATCAGCTGCGGGCGGCAGCAGCCGACGGCTTCGCCTCGGCCTGGATGTCGAACATCTTCGGCCTCGAGGCCCTGATCTCCCTGGCGGTCGCCGGCAGCCAGGTGCCGGGCATCGAGCTCGGTACGGCGGTGATCCCGACCTATCCACGGCATCCGGCTGTGCTGGCGCAGCAGGCGCTGACCACGGACCTCGCTCTCGGCGGCCGGCTCGCGCTCGGGATCGGGCTGTCGCACCAGATCGTGATCCAGGACATGTACGGCTACAGCTTCGAGCGGCCCGCGCGGCATATGCGGGAGTACCTGGCGGTCCTGGCGCCGCTGCTGGCCGGGGAGCCGGTGTCCTTCGAGGGCGAGACCCTGCAGGCGAAGATCGGCCTGTCGGTGCCTCGTTCCGGTCATAAGGTTCCGTTGCTTATCGCGGCGCTCGCGCCGCAGATGCTGCGGCTGGCAGGAAGCCGGGCCGACGGCACGGTGCTGTGGATGACCGGGCCTGCGACGGTGCGCGACTACATCGTGCCCTCGATCACCAGGGCAGCCGCCGATGCCGGGCGGCCGGCCCCGCGGGTGGTCTGCGTGCTGCCGGTGTGCGTGACTGACGACGCGGAGCAGGCCAGGGTCAATGCCGGGAAGGCGTTCGCCATCTACGGGCAGCTGCCGTCCTACCGGGCGATGCTCGACCGGGAGGGAGCGGCGGGGCCGGGCGATGTCGCGATCGTCGGCGACGAGGATGCTGTCGCGGCGCAGATCAGGACGCTCGGTGACGCCGGGGTGACGGACTTCGTGGCGGGCGAGTACGCCCGCGGCGCGGACGGGCCGCGGACCAGGGCGCTGCTGCGGAAGCTCATCAGCGAGCTCGGCTGAGCAGCCGCGCTAGCTGCCGGGGTTCAGCTCGGCCGCGCGGGCGGACAGGGCCGCCACCAGGACCGGCGTGAGCTGCTCCTCGGTGATGGCGCGTCCGGCTGCACGCATCACCTCGGCGAGTCGCGGCTCCCACGGACTCTGCTCCGCGTGCCCGGTCAGCGGGCTGCCGCCGGCCGGCAGCGCGGCCTGGTAGTCGGCAGCGGTCATCAGCCACGGCCGGGCCTGCAGCCGCCTCATGGCCGCCGCTGTGCCGCGAAGGCCTGGCCAGGTGAAATCGCCGTGCCAGTACACCGATGTCCCGCTGCTGACCGCGGCCCGCAGCAGCCGGGAGCAGGCCACCGACGGCTGGCCCTCGGTGCAGACGATGGCCGGGCTGCGGGCGCCCAGCTCGTCGGCCGCGGCCCGGACCAGTGCCGTGCTCGAGCAGACGAAAATCTCCAGCGCCCAGGGCAGCACCGGCGCGGCCATGAGCTGCCTGAGAGTCAGCCGGAACGGCAGGCCGGATTCCGCCGCCTCCGTAAGCCAGCGGCCGGCTGGCTCGCCGCCAGCCCGCATGTTCAGCACGAGGACCTGGCTGGCCAGATCGTCCGCGACAACGCCAGCCGCGCTCCACAGCGCCTGCGCGGCCTCCCGGCTCACCGGATTCTCCACGCCTTCCCTGGCCGCGAGAGCCCGCAGCACGAGGCCGGCCAGCGGTCCGTCGCTGAGCGCGCGCTCGCTGCCGGTCGCGTCGGCAGCCAGCGCGGTCAGCACCACGCTGCGCTCGTCCGACCCGCCCGGCAGCCGTTCCAGCACGGCTGTCGCCTGGCCGATGACGGCACCGTGACCCTCGCGGATCAGCCGGGTAACCGTGCCATCGCGGCTGATCGAGTCCAGCCAGTCGCGGTACCAGGGCAGGCCCGACATCCGGCTGGCACGCACGGAGCCGAGCGCGTCGCCCCACCGCTGCAGTCCGGCCGCCCGCTCAGCGGCCAGGTCACGCACCGGCCCGCTCAGCACCTCGATGGCGGCGACCAGGTCCGGGGCGGCTCCGGCACGCCTGAGCTGCTCCGCCACCTCGGGCAGCGGCACGCTCAGCGAGGTGCCGCGTCCTGCCGGGCGGCCGAGCAGCCGACCGACTGCCTTGCGCTGCACGGTCGTGGCGCCG
>Ga0302324_100008970_pt1 | contig 21023 bp, 15 predicted proteins | sample Palsa_T0_1_FD_201949 | JGI IMG/M metagenome (GOLD analysis project Ga0302324, IMG submission 201949) | Peat permafrost microbial communities from Stordalen Mire near Abisko, Sweden - Palsa_T0_1 | ecosystem: Environmental > Terrestrial > Soil > Palsa > Peat permafrost | place: Sweden: Abisko...
TGGTTCGGCAATGAACAGGCGGTGAAACAAAGCAGCGCCCGACGCAGCATGCACGCTGTACGGATCTAACACCTCTCCCTGAAGGCTACGAGGCAGAACCTGCGCTGCGTAGATATGCATCACATCGGCGCCGAACCATACATAGCCGGCGCCCACCAGAACAAGCGTAGCGCAGAGTAAGGCGAAGGCCGGCCGCCACTGCTTTTTCCAAAGGAAATAGAAGCCCAGCAGGAGAGGGTAAATCTTCAATGCGCCGGCGAGAGCAATGCACACACAGCAGGCAATCTGTTTTCCTTGGCGATGGAAGTAGTAGGCGGCGACTACCAGAAGCAGCACCAAGAGGTGCATCTGCCCATACAAGAAGCTGGTCCGCAAGGGGAACACCGCTAATAGCGCTAACAGCCAAATGCGGCGTCTGCCGAGCGAGGTGACGCGGCCCAACAGCTCGATGCTCGCGCCCAGGAACAGCAGATTGGCGAAGATCCATAGCCGCTTGGCGACGATCGCGGGAAAAATGGAAAGCGGCACCACGGGCAGGGCGGAAAACGGGGAGAGGCCGGCGAAGCCGACTAGGGTTTGATCCAAGCCCCAGTGATCTTTGATTCGCTGCAGCCAAATCCAGTCATAGATTCGATCGAGGCTGTAGCCTTCACGCAACAATCGGGCGACGAGATAGTAGTTGGGAAAGTCAGTGTTGAGCACCCGCCACCCGGGAAGAACTCCTTTCCACAGCAACAGCGCGGCGAGCATTGCGCAAGCGCCAATCTCCAGACATGGCAAAGCCACCATCACAGAACGCCTTATCGAGCTTGGCGCACGGGTGCCTTCCATGAACCCAGCTTATCTGTGCCCGGGGGCATCCGGAGGAGAGGGGACAACAAGTTACAAAGCGCTGACATCTGCGTGACAACTGCGCTCCGCCCTGGATCTATTGTCCAAATAGAGCGAGGAGCGCGTGTTGCCCAAGTCCCGCAAAATCGTTTTCTTCTTCCCGTCGTTCGCCAGCTCCGACGCGACGGCTCCGTTAGGCATCCTGGCAGTGGCCACGCCGCTGCTTCGTGCCGGCTACCAGATTTGCCTGATCGATTCGACCATCACCCCGAATTATAAAAAGCGCGTACTCGAAGAAGTGCGCGATGCTCTCTGCCTTGGTATCTCTCTTGTGACCGGTCCCATGATTCGCGAGACGGTGGAAATTGCCCGCGCCATCAAGGAATGGAACCCGGACTTCCCTATCATCCTGGGCGGGTGGCACCCCTCGCTGCTGCCTACCCAGACGCTGCAAGCTCCGTACATCGATTATGTGGTTCGCGGACAGGGCGAGGAATCGCTGCTCGAACTGGTGACCCACATTGCCAAAGGGTCAGCCCCGGACTTTGTTGCCGGAATCGGTTTCAAACGCGACAACAAATTGATCTTTACCGCCGAACGGCCCCTGAGACCTCTGGTGGACATGCCCCCCAAGGCCTATCACCTGGCGGACTTTGACGCGTATGAACGGTTGTGTGGGAAGCGCTGGGCCATGTACACCTCCAGCCTCGCCTGCCCGTTCAATTGTGCCTACTGCACCAACGCCGGTGTTTACGGACGTAAGTGGAATGCTTTGCCGGCGGAACAGTTTGTGGAAGAGACCGTTGATATCAGCCGCAGATACGGTTTGGAGATGCTGTGGATCGTCGATGATAACTTCCTGGTCGACCTTGACCGGGCGCGCGCTATTTCTGAGGGACTGGTGCGCGCGGGCGCACACTTCAAGTGGAGCATACAGGCCACCACCAACCTCACCGCACGCCTCTCGCTCGAAGACCTGAAGCTGCTGCACAAGAGCGGACTGCACCAGATATGCCAGGGCGCCGAATCGGGCTCTCGTAAAGTCTGGAAGGCCATGAATAAAGACTTTCAGGATTTTCCGACGATTTATGAGAGCGCGGCCCGCTGCCTGGAGGCGGGGATTCGCCCCTCGTTCAATATCATCTTTGCCTTTCCCGGTGAAGGAGCGAAAGAGCGCAAGGAGACCATAAATTTCGTGATGGACGTGTGCCGGAAGTTTCCCGGCGCCGAGTTCTGGACCAATATTTTCACACCCTATCCCGGCGCTCCCATCATGGATAAGGTTGCGGAGCTAGGTATCAAGACGCCGGACTCGCTGGAAGGCTGGGTCGACTTTTTTCCCCGCTATACCAAGCTTCCCTGGTTGAACGGTCGCGACCATGAAGAGCTCCAGGTCATGCGCGATTATCTACGCATTGCCTTCGATCGCATTCCCATCTCGGCCGATACCCGCAAACCGATTGTCCGCATGGCACAGAAGTGCATTTCGCTGCCCGCACGCTGGCGCCTCGACCACGGCGCTTACCGCTTCCCCGTCGAGCTGTGGCTGAACAAGAAGTTGAAAGCCCACACTGCCGCCGCCATGAAACCGGCAGTCGATGCCAAACGGCTGGAGCCAAATGTAGTGGAGGCGGCATGCTGAGCCGGGGCAAGGTCATCCTGTTCTACCCGGCTTACGACGGGCCGCCGCTGGGCGCCCCGCTTTGCCTGTTGGCGCTCGCTTCTACTCTGCGGCAGTCGAACTTTGAGGTGGTGATGATCGATGCGGCCATCGATCCCGATTATCGAACCCACATTGAGTGCGAAAGCGTGGATGCGCTGTGCCTCGGGATCTCGGTGCTTACGGGGCCTATGATTCGTGGGGCAGTGGAGATTGCAACTGCGATCAAGAGCGAACAGCCATGGTTGCCAATTATCTTCGGCGGCTGGCATCCGACGCTGCTCCCGGATGAGACCTTGAGCGAGCCCTTTGTAGACATTGTGGTTCGCGGGCAGGGTGAAGTCACCCTGGTGGAAGTAGCCGAGGCTTTGCTCGCGAAGCGGCCGCTGGATATGATTCCCGGGGTTTCGTGGAAACGGAACGGCCGGCGCACGCATAACCTGGATCGTCGCGTGGAGCCGCTGGATGCGCTTCCCGTTCCGGCGTTCGATATGACCGACTTCGATGCCTATGAGAAGCTGAGCGGCGCCCGGAAGATCGGATATGCCACCAGCGTCGGCTGCCCGTATGCATGCAATTACTGCACGGACATGGTTTTCTATAAGCGGCGCTTCAATGCGCTCTCGGCGGAGCGGGTGGTTTCTGAACTCACCGACCTGGTAACCAGGTATCGCATCGAAGAAGTCGCTCTGCTCGACTCAAACTTCCCTGTCCAACTCGCGCGGGCGCTTGAAATCGCTCGCGGCATTCTTGCATCCGGGGTCAAGTTCCGCTGGACATTTCAGGCATCCACCGATTTTCTGTGCCGCATGAGCGAGGAAGACGTGATCTTGCTGGGCAAGAGCGGGGTCTCGCATATGGGCTTCGGCACGGAGTCCACTTCTGAGGCAGTGCTGAAGCTGATGAATAAACGCCACCAACGAGTGGACGAGATGTATGAAACGGCACGTAAGGCGAAACTGGGCGGAATCCGGGTGACGTTCAATCTCATCTTTGCCTACCCCGGGGAAACCGAAGCTGATCGAACCATCACCTTTCAAACCATGAGTGATATTGCGCGGCAGTTTCCAAATGTAAGCTTCTCGCCCAATATTTTTACTCCCTATCCCGGGATCCCTATATGGCCGCAGTTGCGCGAGCTGGGCGTACCCGAACCACACTCCTTGCAGGAATGGATGGAGATGCCGCTGGGCGCGAATATGCTTCCCTGGCTTAAGGGAAAGGAGCTGGCACGGCTGGAACGGATGGTGGAGTACTTCCTGCTGAATAGTCAGATTTGCCGCAGGAACAAAACTTCTTCGCGGCTGGGGCAGGTGGTTCAGTCCGTCATTCGATCGCCGATCCAGTGGCGGTTAAATTCCAACCAGGGCGCGTTTCCCTGGGAGCTTTGGCTTGCAGCTCTCTCGGAGAGATGGGCTCAGCGGCGGTCATTGATCACCGGGCAGGAACTGCCCAAGCTACCTGCGAGTGCGTGTTAGCTAATGGAAGATTTGAGGTAAGTTGTGGCGGATATCCTGTTGGCACATTCCTATCACCTGGCTTACGACCCTAAGCAGGTACGAAAGATGCAACCGTACCCGCCGTTGGGCACGCTCTACGCGGCAACGGCTTTGCGCCAGCATGGATTTTCGGCTGCTGTTTTTGATCCCATGCTGCAAGACCCAAGCAGCGGCTTTCTGGAGATGTTGCGGCAGGAGAAGCCGGCCATCCTCGCCATCTATGAGGACGACTTCAACTTTCTTTCCAAGATGTGCTTGACACGGATGCGCGAGCTGGCGTGGCAACTGGCGCAGACCGGGCGAGACGCGGGAGCGATCGTGATCGCTCATGGCTCGGATGCCACCGATCATGCCAAGGAATATCTGCAGAACGGCGTCGACTTTGTTCTGGTGGGCGAGGCCGAGCAAAGCCTGGTGGAACTGTGTGCGTCCATCCTCTCTGGGTGCGCGCCTCCGAATGAAATTGCCGGGGTGATTCACCTGGGCCTGGTTCAGAGCTCGGTGAAGTCACCGCGAAACGCACAGTGGAAGAACCTGGCCAAGCCCGCACGGGAGCTGATCGATCTCGAACCTTACAGGAAAGCCTGGACAGCCGCGCATGGCTACTTCTCCACCAATGTGGTCGCCAGCCGGGGATGCCCTTACCGCTGCAACTGGTGCGCGAAACCGATTTCCGGCAACAAGTTTCAACTCCGTTCTCCCGAGCTTGTGGCCGCAGAAATTCGCGAGCTTAAGGAGATTTACGGAGCCCAGCACATCTGGTTCGGGGACGACATATTTGCCCTCAACGCGCACTGGGTCCAGCAATTCGCAGACGAGGTTGAAACGCGGGAGTGCGCATTGCCGTTCAAGATTCAGTCCCGCGCTGACTTGATGAGCCAGGAAATTGTCTCGAACCTCAAACGGGCGGGATGTGCGGAAGTATGGATGGGAGTGGAATCCGGCTCGCAACGCGTGCTGGATTCTATGGACAAGGGCTTGCGCGTGGCCGAAGTAGAAGCCGCTCGCGCACGGCTTGGGGCCGCGGGTATTCGTGCCTGCTACTTCCTGCAATTCGGCTACCCCGGTGAGCAGTGGGACGACATTCAGCAGACGATCGAACTGGTCCGCAGCACTCGACCAGATGACATAGGGGTTTCGTTTTCCTATCCACTCCCGGGCACGACATTCTTCAACCGGGTGCAGGAGCAGATCGGCGCTAAGAGAAATTGGACCGATAGCGATGATTTGTGCCTGATGTTCAAGGGCGCCTACAAGGACGAGTTTTACCTGGCGATCCGCAATGCACTCCATGCCGAAGTGGATTCGTGGCATAACCAGCGCCCCGCGCCGGATTGGAAGAAGGTATGGGCGCTTGAAGAAACCAGCAGGAACTCGGAGGCTATGGCCTTCGCGCACGATGAACCGGTCCGGCTGGTTCATCTCCAAGCTCCACAACTCGTGAGATAAGGAGGGGCATAGATGGCTGAGCTTTTACTCGCACACGGGTACTTTCTCTACGAAGATCCTAAAGAGCTTCAGATTATGAAGCCCTATGCTCCCCTGGGGATTTTGTATCTTTGCTCGCACCTGAGACGGCAGGGGTTCGATGTCGATGTGTTCGATACTACCTTCTCCAGTAGAGAGGCTCTGTTTCTCCATTTGCGCAGCGAGCGGCCCTCCGTATTAGGGATTTATGCCAACCTGATGACGCGTAAGAACGTGGTCGAGACGCTCAAGGTCGCCCGCGAGGCGGGCTGGAAGACGATCGTCGGCGGCCCCGAACCTGGCGCTTATGCGTTCGAGTATCTGCAGGCGGGCGCGGATTTTGTCGTCTTTGGCGAGGGTGAGCTGACAGTGCAGGAATTACTCGAGTCGTTCCGCTGTGGAGGCTCGTGCTCGACGATCGCCGGCATCGCATACCTCGATGCAGCGGGTAACATGCACGAAACGGCGCAACGCTCACAGATCTCCGATCTGGATAGCCAACCCTGGCCGGCTCGGCAAGCGATCGACATCCATCGTTACGTAAAGACATGGCGGGATGCGCACGGTAAGGGGTCGGTTAACTTCATCACTGCGCGGGGCTGCCCTTACAAGTGCCGCTGGTGCAGCCACCAGGTGTTTGGGCAGACTCATCGACGGCGTAATCCTCTGTTGGTGGTGGATGAGGTGGAATGGCTGCTCAACACCTACAGCCCCGACATGGTGTGGGTATCGGACGACGTATTCACTATCAACCACCGATGGCTGCGGGAGTACGCCGCTGAGATGCGCTCCCGGGGTCTCCACATCCCTTTCGAGTGCATCTCGCGAGCCGATCGCCTCAACGCGGAGATGCTCGATCTGCTGGCAGACCTGGGCTGCTTTCGCATCTGGATCGGCTCAGAGAGTGGATCACAGCGCATTCTCGATGCCATGGACCGCGGGGTCAAGATCGAACAGGTACAGCAGGCAGTCGCCATGTGCAAGGAACGGGGCATTCAAAGCGGCATGTTTCTAATGTGGGGCTACGAGGGAGAGGATCTGGACGATATCGAAGCGACGATTCGCCACGTGAGCAAGTCACAGCCCGATATCTTCTTCACCACGGTGTCTTATCCGATCAAGGGCACTCCTTACTACAACAAGATCTCGGAGCGGCTGGTTCAGCTGCAACCGTGGGGCACCAGTTCTGATCGCGAGCTCAAGATCAAGGGGCGGCACTCGCAGAAGTTTTACGGCTACGCGGACAGACTGCTGAAAGAGGAAGTGCAGCTGGCGCGCATAGGAGGGAATTCAGAAAGTGCTATCTTGCTTCGCGATAGCATTGCGCAGACGCGGGCGGGACTGCTTTCGACTTTCTCGGAGGTGGATGCATGACGGTAGCCTGCGCAGTTGAAAATGAGACGGTGCTGGCGTTTGACAGCCTGGCCGCGAAGTACGATGACCTTTTTACGCACTCCTTGATTGGCCGCGCCCAGCGTGGGGCGGTTTGGGATGTTCTCATCGACAGCTTCGAACCCGGCGCGCACATTCTGGAACTCAATTGCGGGACCGGAGAAGATGCGCTTTTTTTGGCGCAGCATGACGTGTCGTTGGTGGCCTGCGATGCGTCGGCGCGCATGATCGAGACGGCGCGGCGGCGCATGGCGACAGAAAATCCGGATGCCCCTGTCGAATTCAGGCTGCTGGCAACCGAAGAGTTGGCGAAGATGGGCCGCGCAGAGTTGTTCGACGGGGCGTTTTCCAACTTCTCCGGGTTGAACTGTGTTTCAGACTTGGTTTGGACAGCACACCAATTAGCGGCGCTGGTCACAACGGGAGCTCCGGTGCTGATTTGCCTTTCCACTCGCTTTTGTCTCGTCGAGATGATGTGGTTCGCCCTACGTGGGGAGTTCCGTAAGGCGTTCCGCAGATGCTCGGGGTTTGCAACCGTGAAGGTAGGAGAGTTCACCGTCAAGGTCAATTACCCGACCCTGCGGACGGTTAAGAAGATGTTCGCGCCATCTTTTCGCATGCAGTCCTGTAGGGGGATCGGGGTTGCTGTTCCCCCTTCCTACCTGGAGCCGATGGTGCGCAAATATCCTCGGCTGCTGGGTGTCCTTCGCAGCATCGATAGGGTTATCGCTCGCCTGCCCTGGTTCAGAACCATTGGAGACCACATGCTTATCCATTTTGAGCGGGTGGCGCGATGCTGCTAAGTACCGGGTGGTCCGTGGTTAAGGAGGGGCCGCTCCCACATCTCGCGAACGGCGCGCACCCCCTGTTGTTGCGCTGCCCGCGATGCTTCGGCTCGTTGGGCTACCTACCCGGGAGCACGATTGAGTGCTCCGGTTGTGGCTTCGTGCTGGCTTGTGAGCAAGGGGTATGGAAAGCCTTGTTGCCGGTGCGTGCGGCTCGCTATGAACGCTTCATACGAGATTACGAATCCATTCGCGCGGCGGAAGGTCGAGGAAGCATCAGCGACGACTACTACCTTGCGCTTCCTTATCGCGATCTTTCCGGAAAGCTCAGTTCGCAGTGGGCGGTGCGAGCGCGCACTTTTCGCTACATCGAAGATAAGCTTCTGCCACGGATCACCACCCTGACAGAGCCTCGTCTTCGCGTTCTGGACCTGGGCGCGGGTAATGGCTGGCTAAGCTATCGTTTGGCCAACCAAGGGCATGTCCCCGTAGCTGTCGACTTACTTACCAACGATCAGGACGGTCTCGGCGCCTCCCGCCACTACCAGCGCAGGCTGGGGGTTCTCTTTCCGCGGTTTCAGGCGGAACTCGACAACCTGCCCTTCGCCGATTCCCAGTTCGACGTGGCAATCTTCAATGCCTCGTTCCATTATTCGGAGAACTACGAGAAGACATTCGCCGAGGCGTTACGGTGTGTGCGCGAAGGGGGCACGGTGATGATCGCCGATAGCCCCTGGTATCCCGATGAGCAGAGCGGCCTCGCCATGCTGGAGGAGCGCCGCGCTTTATTCATCAAGCGTTATGGCTTTCCGTCCGACGAACTGAAGAGCCGCGAGTACCTTACTGACGAGCGGCTCAAGGAGATCGAACGTTGGTTCCGCGTCCGTTTTCAAATTCATGAGCCCTACTACGGGCTGCGCTGGCACATGCGGCCGCTGGTGGCAAGACTTCGCCGGGCGCGTAAACCCTCGCGCTTCAGAATCTACACCGCCAAGGTGGCCAAATGATCATCCTGTTCCATCCTCGAGCCACCAAGCCCCGCAATTGCCGCCTGCCGCTTGCGGTGCTCGCCCTCGCGGCCGTGCTGGAAGGCCGTGAGGAATACAGAATTATCGACGGCAACCTGGAGGACGATCCGGCGGGCGCGATCGTGAAGACGATTGACCTTCACCAGGTCGAGCTGCTGGGTGTTTCGTGCATGCCGGGCCCGCAAATGGTGGCGGCCATGGAGGCCTGCCGCGAAGTGCGACGGCTCCGTCCGCGGGTTCGCATCGTCTGGGGCGGATACTTCCCTTCTCTTTATCCTGACACGGCGCTCAATGCAAAATACGTCGACTTCGTGGTTCGTGGCCAGGGCGAAGATACTCTGCTTGATCTGATCGATGCACTGCGCGGGAAACGATCGCTCGATTCCATCCTTGGGCTCTCCTACAAGGATGCCTTTGGCTTTCACCGTACCAATCCGGAACGGCCGATGAAAGGGCCGGATGAATTTCCCTGGTCGCCCTTTCATCGCCTTCCGGTGGAAAAGTACTTGCGGCCTTCGTTCTTCGGCAGGCGCACGGCGGTTCATCATGCCAGTATCGGGTGCCCCTTCAACTGCAGCTTCTGCGGGGTCCACGCCGCGTATGGCCGAGCAGAACGCATGGAGTCTCCAGAGCGGACGGTCAAGATTCTTAATTACCTGTCGGGCCGCTATGGGGCGGACTCGGTTCAGTTCTACGACATGAATTTCTTTCTGCGCGAAGATCACGCCCGCGAACTGGCCGACCGGATGGCGCCGCTTGACCTTCGTTGGTGGTGCGAGGCACGGGTGGATATCATGGCTCGCTACTCCGACGCGACGCTTGAGGCTATCAAGAGAGCGGGGTGCACGATGATTTTCTTCGGCGCGGAGTCCGGCTCCGATTGGGTGTTGAAAGAAATGCAAAAGGGCATTACGACGGAAGAGACGCTCGCGATGGCGCATCGCACACGGCAGTTCGGCATTATCCCTGAGTTCTCATTCGTGATTGGCAATCCCGGAGATCCGGAGCGTGATACCAGGGAGACGGTGAGTTTTATTCGCAAGCTCAAGCGAATTAACCCAACGTCCGAGATCATCATGCAGCATTACACGCCGACGCCGCAGCCGGGGAAGATGTACGGAGAGGTTGAAAGCCAAATTGCCTTTCCCGATAGCCCTGCCGGATGGGCCAGCAAAGAATGGCTGGACTACACGCTGCGTATCGATACCCACGCTCCCTGGCTGAAAACCAGGACCAAGAAACTCATCGATAACTTTGAAACTGTAGTTGCTTCCCGCTGGCCCACGGTGCAGGACATCCGGGCTCCGCGATGGAGCCGCGTGCTGTTGAAAGTGCTGAGCTGGTGGCGCTATGCACTGCGCGTGTATAGCTTTCCGTTGGAACTGCAGTGGGCGAACAGCTTCATCAATTTGCGTAAACCGAAACGGGAGAGCTTATGAAACAGCTCTCATGCTTACCCGCTTTCGATTCGTGGGCGGAGGTCTATGACAGTCAGCCGAATCCATTGCTTGCGCTGGAACAGCGGGTCCTCGATTCCGTGTTGCCGGACGTTCGCGGATTGGACATTCTTGATGCCGGCTGCGGAACGGGCCGGTGGCTGGAGCGGTTAGCCGCCAGGGCGCCACGAAGCCTGCTCGGCGTCGATATCTCCCCCCAGATGCTGCAAGTGGCTTCGGCCAAGCTTGGTGAACACTGCGATCTTCGTTTGGGAAGCTGCGAGGCGCTGCCGTTTGGCAACAGCGTGGCCGACATGGTGCTGTCATCCTTCGTCCTCAGCTATCTCGACGATCTCGAGAGCTTTGCCCGCGAGATTGATCGCGTTGCCCGGCCAGGCACAACTATCTTTCTTAGCGATATGCATCCGGAGACCGAGGCTGCCTGTAACTGGAAGAGGCCGTTTGCGATGCAACGGCGGAGATGGCCTCTGCAACAGATCAGGCGGGTTTTCGAGGATCGCGGATTGGAAGTGCTTGCTCTTATCGAGGCGCCGTTCTCCGTTGAAGAGATGCAGATTTTTGCAGAACGCGGGCGGCTTGATTTATTTCGATCGGCCGCAGCGCTGCCGGCAATCTATGTGCTGCAGTTGCGCAAGCCGCCGCGTTCCGCGCGGCACAGAAAACCCGTGCAGGGGTCCAGCGAGAGCTACCGTCTTAACGGAGCACGTTGCGCGCTTGAGGCCAATGCGGCTGCCCCAGCTTCGGTTTCGATTGTGGGCAAATATATTCACTCCATTCGCGGCGGCGGTTCGGGAACCAACCTTGACCTGGCGGGTTACTTGTTGCTGCCCGGACTGATCAACGCGCACGATCATTTGGAATTCGGCCTCTTTCCCAAACTGGGGAGCGGACCTTATCAGAATGCAGTCCAGTGGGCCGCGGATATTCACCGCACTAAGGCGCCCGTCATTGCCCGGCATCGCAAAGTGCCGAGGCCGGTTCGCCTGTGGTGGGGCGCCATTCGCAACCTGCTGTGCGGCGTCACCACCGTCTGCCACCACAACCCCGTAACCGCAGAGTTGGTGGACCCGGCCTTTCCTGTTCGTGTTGCCTCAGATTTCGCCTGGGCTCATTCGCTCTCACTGGAGCCGCAATTGGCCGGCAAATTTGCGGCGTGCCAGGCAGACCTGCCGTTCATTGTGCATGCCGCGGAAGGGGTCGATGAAGCCAGTGCCGAGGAAGTGTTTGTGCTCGATCGCATGCGCGTGCTCGATCACCGCACAGTACTGGTGCACGGCCTCGCCTGCACTCCGGAAGCTGTGTCGCTGATCAACCGGCGGCGAGCCGCTCTGATTCTTTGCCCGACATCGAACGGCTTCCTTTTCCGCCGGCTGCCCTCGCTTGCGTTTATCCGTTCGCTCGATAACGTGGTGCTGGGCAGCGATTCGCCGCTCACCGCCGCGGGCGACTTGCTGGATGAGGTGCGATTCGCCCATGAGCACATTGGCCTCGACGCCGATTCCCTTTATGCCATGGTGACCAATCGGTCGGCGGACGTTCTTCGTTTGCGCCAGGGCGAAGGGCGGATTTGGCCGGGCGCCGTTGCCGATGTCATCGCGGTTCGCGATATGGGGCTCAGCCCCGCGGAGACACTTGCGCAATTGACCATCGCGCACATAGAACTGGTGATTGTGGCCGGGCGGCTTCAGCTCGCCGGCCCCTCTCTCTTCGATCGCCTCCCGATGGCGCTCCGGCAGGGCTTACAGCTGCTCGAGGTAGACGGCCACCCACGATGGGTACGCGCCCCCATCGCTGAACTCCTTGCCGGCGCGGAGAGAGTTTTGGGATGCGACCTTCGACTCGGCGGAAAGCGAGTGCGTCGTGCTTATGCTGCCTGAGCTGGCATCCCTGCCGATTTTGATCCTGAATGTGCATAGCCACTGTAACTGCCGCTGTATTATGTGCGACATTTGGAAGCGGGAGACGCATGAACAGGTCAGGGTGGCAGACCTCGAACGCCATCGTGCATCGCTCCGTCATCTCGGCGTCCGCCAGGTCGTGCTGTCGGGCGGCGAACCTCTGCTGCACGGCGACCTCCATGGACTCTGCAACTTCTTTCGTGAGCAGGAGATTCGTCTCACGCTTTTGACCACGGGATTGCTGCTGGGCAAGCGCGCGATCGAGGTCGCAAGCCTGTTCGATGAGGTCATCGTCTCCATCGACGGCCCGCGAGAGATTCATGATGGAATCAGGCGGGTCCCTCGAGCGTTCGATGTGATTGGTCAGGGCGTGGCTGCGGTGAAGGCCCGATCTAACATACGTGTTGCTTGCCGCACCACCGTGCAGAAAGCCAATCATCGGCAGCTGCGCGCAACGGTGACCGCGGCCAGAACGTTGGGCTTTGATTCCATCTCATTTCTCGCCGCCGATCTGACGTCGGAGGCTTTTAATCGGCCCCTGATTTGGCCGGGTGAACGGCAAAGCGAAATTGCGCTGACGGTGAATGAAGTTGCTGCCCTTGAGGATGAAATCGAACGGCTGATTGTGGAATTTGCCGACGATATACGCGACAAATTTATTTCCGAGACGGCCGAGAAGCTCAGGCGCATCCCGCGCCGGTTTCGCGAGCATTTAGGGCAAGCTTCCCCAATTTCTCCCATCTGCAATGCGCCTTGGGTTTCCGCCGTGGTGGAAGTGGACGGATCGGTAAGGCCGTGTTTTTTTCATCGTGCCGTGGGAAGCATCGCTTCTTCCACGTTGGAAGAGGTGGTGAACGGTGAAACCGCCCGGCTTTTCAGAAAAAACCTTAATATTAGTACTAACCCGACCTGCCAGCGCTGTGTGTGTTCACTGAATTATCAAACCGTTTGAGACCGTGAGGACTATGCGAAACAACCTTTATACGCTTCTATTCCTGATCGTTGGCCTTTGCCCCTGGAACGCAGCCATTCTGCATGCTGCGGACGTCGAATTGCAGCCCGGAATGAAGGCCCCAACGTTCACTCTCCCCTCCCAGGACGGGACGCCCGTCAACCTTGCGGATTACCACGGCAAATGGGTAGTGGTGTATTTCTATCCCAAGGACAAAAGCACCGGCTGCACAATCCAGGCACACGCTTACCAGGACCATCTGCCCCAGTTTGAGGCCAAGAATGCAGTTGTGCTGGGGGTTAGCCTGGATACCGCCGAAAGTCACAAAAGCTTTTGCACGCAAGATGGGCTGACCTTCAAGCTGCTGGCGGATCCGGAACGCCAGGCGGCCTCGGCTTATGGCGTGCCCTTGATGACCTTCAAAGACATGAAGTTCGACGAACGCGATACTTTTCTGGTGGCGCCCGACGGGAAGATTGCCCAGGTTTGGAGGAAGGTCGACCCGAGGGAAGATAGCACGGTGGTTTTGCAGGCCATCGCCCAGCACAGCGGACGCTGAGCCCAACTTCAAGTTTCTAAATATTTCGGGGCTGCCAATTGGCCGGCGGAAGATACTTTGCCGTGTTGGACCGAGCACAGCTCAACCTGTGCCAGCCCCGGACTTTAGTCCGGGGAAGCGGGTTTTCAAACCCGCGAGAACGCTCCGGTATATAAATTCAGGGCTAAACAGGCTGCGGAAAAACTCATGTTTTCTGTCGGATTTCCGCTGCAGGTGTCAGTAGGAGATGGAAGTGATTGGCATGATCACAAATTCATGCAGCAGAAACCGTCTCTTTCGACGATTCTCTGCCAGCCCCGGACTTTAGTCAGGGGTTAGGCCGGCGGGTTCCACCCGCCGGCCTGTTTGCGTGTTGGGTCTTAAAACTCGCGGAAGGCCGCATCTGCGGCTTGCGCGAGCTGGTTGACGAATTGAAAGAATTGCGGCGTCTGTCCGATGAAGAGGCCGTCGGCGGTGAAGCTAGCAATGGTGGCCACGGCTCCGGCAAATTTATCCTGCAGAGGACGAATGACGGCACAGTGAGGCAGGTTGGGGTTGATGAACTCACACGGGACGGGAAAGATCAGGCTGGGCTGAATCGCTGGATTGAGGGGATCGAAGAAATTGGGAAAGGTGAGGCCGCCGTCCGTCACGGGAGCGACCGGGCCTTGTACTCCATTGCCTGCAAAATCGACCCACTCCAGAAAGTGGGCGATCTCGTCTCCGCCGATCCCCAGTATGATTTGCAGCACTTCGGGAGAAGAAGCCTTTTGCGCCATGGTGGCATAAAGGCTGGAACCGCCCTGCTCGATGTATCCGAAGTGAAACGCCGCAATATTGGCAATCACCTGAAGATGAGCGGCGGTGCCGTTGAGATCAGCGTCGTTCACGGGAATGGCGCTACGGTTGGTGATGGTGACGGCCTGCGGGAAGGTGGCGCCAAAGTCCGGGTTCTGCGTGCTGCGATACCTGGTGAACCAGCTGGTGTCTACGGTGAGATTCATAAGGTTGGTGAGGCGAGGCGTGTTGGAGGATCCAGTCGCCGTACTTCCTTGCAGCGTGTGAAACCGGTCCAGGTTGACGGGCTCCGCACCGTGTAACTCCAGATACGCATTCAGGAAAGCAGCGTGGCTTATCTCATCATTGGTGTTGCTGGTTATATATTGAGGGCCATCCCCATCCAGGTTCGAGAGAGCCGTTTGATAACCGTTCAACGTTTGGCTGGGATTCACCTCAATCGGTTGGCCTGAGGTAAGGCCGCCCAGTTCGGCATACTGTATCCACAGATCGGATTCGATAAGTTCGGCTGTCGCCAGAAAACGCAGGATGGCGATGTCTCCTTCGGTGAGGCGGCCTTGAGCGAACGCGGGCTTTGAGCTGCCCGCCAACACAGCGCCTACTGTGGCCGCACTTCCAGCCAGCATTCCGGTTTTCAGAAACGAACGGCGATTCACCGCCGCGTTCTTCTCACTTCCTATTTTCTTCACGGGGCCTTCTCCTTCAAGTTGGGTTGTTCTTTCGTGGTTGATTGGCAGGTCGTCGCGGACAAAGCCGCTGAGAGTGCTGCGACGGATGCACGGCGTTAAGTGGGTACGTACTAACCACCTTCAGGTTGCCGTGCTGTTTCTCAGCATAGGCACGGGGGTTACTAAAGTTGTCACCGCGCTGTCAGAGGATTGTCTTGTCTTGATGAATACGCGGCGACGTTACCCGCGTAACCTGAAGGACGCACGATACCCGCCGATAAGGCGAGCGTGCCGCGCGTGGCAGGATGCGAAGATGCGTGCAACCGAAATGCAAGTATGCCCTTGCCATGACGAGCAGTGACCGTAACAGGACACGCTTCCCATTTCGGGAGACGCAATTCTAATCACCCACACAAGCGGCATATCATTCTTGACTTGGAATCCAGCACCACATAGTTTGGGGTCAGCACTTCAGCAACCGCACACGAAAGTAGTTACTTGCTTGTGCTTTTTGCTTAGTGATCGTATGCGGTGCTGACAAGTTAAAAGACCTCGAATTACACTGGCATGGCGAAGCTCTGTCCAGCGCTTTATAAACAACCACAGATACGGAATAGTAATGAGCACCCAGTTAATCGGCCTTAACCAACCCCCAGCCATGGACGAGCAGCGCCGGTGGTTTGCCGTCTTTACCCGATCACATCATGAGAAGCGGGTAGCCCAGTATTATGCGGAACGCGAGATAGAGCACCTTCTTCCTATCTCGCGCATGGTCCGGCAGTGGAGCCACTATCGCAAAGTAACCGTTGAGATGCCCTTATTCCCTAACTACATCTTCGTGCATATTTCACGCCGGGAACGTACCGATGCCGTGAAAGTCCCCGGCGCCCTATCGCTGGTTTCACGAAACAGCATTCCGGCGTCTTTACCGGACGAGGAAATTGAATCGTTACGCGAAGGGCTGAAGATGCGTAATGCGATGCCTCATCCCTACCTTGTGGTTGGGGCCAGGGTCCGCATCAACAAGGGGGTACTGGTTGGCAGAGAGGGCATCGTGCTCCGCAATAAAAACAGCTGCCGGGTGGTACTAACACTCTCTGTTGTCATGCGCAGCTTCGCCGTGGAAGTGGACGCCGCTGACGTTGACTATCTCTCCTGATAAAGTCCACGCTCCTTGGCCATGAATGCCCACAGGACGCAATCGAAGATGGAAATCAAAATGGAAAGCAGGATGGGACACAGGTCCGCTGGAACCAGTGTCACTGAGGTGCGCATCGTGGAGGCGGCCGCGCAACTGTTCGCCCATAACGGGTTCAAGGGCACAACCACGCGCGACATCGCGCAGCTTGCCGACTTGAACGAGGCCACGCTGTTCCGCTATTTTCCGCGCAAGCCGGAGTTGTTCTGGGCGGCGGTGAAGTCGCACATCGCCCGGGTGAAACTGGCCCGGGAAACGCAGATCAGCCTGGCCGCGGATGATGCGCCCACCATCGTGGTACCCCTGCTGGTAGCGTTTGTTCTCGATCACCTGAACCGTCAGCCGCAGTTGCACCGGTTGCTGCATGTGGCCGCCTTCGAATTGCCGGACGCCGACAAGATGATTCGCGAACACCTAGGACCGATCTTCGATATGGTGTGCGCCTACTTCAAACGCTGCGGCGAGAAAGGGATTATACGCAAGGTAGAGCCGTCGCTGGCTACGCTGGGGCTGATAGGGGCAGTCACCGCGCATCACGGTTTATGCCTGCTGTTTACGGAGAAGGAGCCACCGTATCCCAACGACCAGCAGGCCATCTCCGCCTGCGCCGTGCTCTGGCTCAACGGACTGCTGCCAGGCAACGATGGCTTGGAACCCTCAGCCCCCGGAACGAGCCTTGCGTTATGAGCCGGCGGCTGTTGCTTTTTCTGCTACTTCTTCCGTCCGTGGGCTACGCCCAATCCACGTTGACTACGCCGGGGCGAACGAACCCCTCCAACCCGTGCGACCAGGCCGCTTCGGGCGAGGCGTCGAGCCGATGCAATCCGGGGCAAACTACCCCGTCAGTCTCGATGGAACCCAGACGCGATGCAGAACGCGGGACCAGCACGGAGCAGAATGAGCAAGCTCGCGTGCGCCGGCCGCCGCCTCTCACCAAGACGGAGTTTGAGCTGTTCGCCGAAGATGCGACCGGGCACCCGTTGCTGACATATGGGCGAAAGCTGTTCGAGGACGTGCCCTCGACTTTTGCCCCGGTCGACCGCGTGCCGGTACCCGCCGATTATGTTCTGGGGCCGGGCGATGAACTGCTGATTCGCGCCTGGGGAAAAATCGATATGGATGCCCGGGTGACGATCGACCGGAACGGGCAAATCTATTTGCCCAAGGTGGGCGCGTTAAACGTGGCCGGCCTTCGCTACAACCAGCTGGATGGCTACCTGCATTCGGCGATCGGCGCGCTGTTCAAAGACTTCGACCTGAACGTTGCCCTCGGACAACTGCGCTCGATTCAGATTTTCGTGCTGGGCAGCGCGCGCCGGCCGGGCGCCTACACGGTTGGTTCGCTGAGCACCATGGTGAATGCGCTGTTCGTCTCCGGCGGCCCCTCGGCAACCGGAAGCATGCGCCACGTTCAACTCATCCGCAACAACCAGGTGCTGACGGAATTCGATATCTACGACTTGGTGAAGCGGGGGGACAAATCCCGCGACCGGCCGCTGCTGCCGGGAGACATTCTCTTTATCCCGCCGTCCGGACCACAAGCGGCGATCGTGGGCAGCGTCGAGGAGCCGGGAATCTATGAGCTGAGCGGGAAAACAACCGTCGCTTCAGCGCTGCAGTTGGCGGGCGGACTGACCAGCCTCGCAGAGACCCGGCGCGCGCTGCTGGAGCGGGTCGAGGACCACAGCAAGCGACGCGTAGAAGAATTCCCGCTCGAAGACTCGGGCACGCAGCGGATTTTGGAAGATGGAGATCTGTTGCAGGTACTGCCGGTATCGCCGGAGTTTGAAAATACGGTCACGCTGCGCGGCAATGTCGCCCAACCGGGACGGTACGCATGGCACCCGGGGATGAGAATCTCCGACCTCATTCCGAGCCGCGATTTCCTGCTCACCCGCGATTACTGGAACCGGGAAAACCATGTCGTGTTGCCCAGCGGCAAGCACCAGTTCGGCGATCCCAGGCTGGCAGCCAAATATCTTGCCGCGGACAACGGCCAGCATCGATCCCCGTCGACGGCCGGCAATCGACAGTTAACCGAGAATACGGGTCGGCCGCAAGACGCGCCGGGCGCGGAGAGGAACTCGGACCGGCTCGAGGACGACAATGCGGAGACGGAAGACCTTGACCCGCGGCAGGCGGGGGATGAGGGAAACGGGAGAGAAGACGCTCAAGAGCACCGCGAAAACTCCGCAAGCCAGGACAGCGACTTGGGAAATGAGGAGCTCCGGAAGACCACAGACATCGTACGCAACAACGTCGAGATCAATTGGCACTATGCTTCGATCGAGCGCCTTGATCAACGCGACCTGAGCCCCCGCCTGATTGCCTTTGCCCTGGGTAACGCCATCGACGACCACGCCGCACCGGATAACCAACTGCTCCAACCCGGGGATGTGGTCACCATATTCTCCCGCGTCGACATTGCCCTGCCGATCGAAGAGCACGCCACGTTCGTCCGCATAGGCGGAGAAGTGAATGCGCCCGGAATTTACCGTCTGAAACCGGGCGCCACGCTGCAGGATGCGGTTGAGCAGGCGGGAGGGCTCACGCCGCATTCCTATCTATACGCTTCCCAGCTGCTGCGCGTCTCCACCCGGAAAATCCAAGAAGAACAGCTGAAGCGGTCGACGGAGCAGATGGAGCGCGAGCTTTCCTCGAACTTTGCCAATAACTCGCTGCCGAGCGCTAACAAGGAAGCGGACCAGTCGCAACTGGCCATGCGCCAGGCGCTGATCGCGCGCATCTCGTCCATCACCCCTACCGGCCGGGTAGTGCTGGAAATGAAGCCTGACGCGAGCACGCTCGAGGACATTCCGGATTTCACCCTGGAAGATGGAGACAGCTTTTACATTCCGCCCAAGTTCTCGACCGTTCAGGTGAGCGGCGCGGTCTATAACGAGAACGCGTTCCGCTACCAGCAGAACAAGCTGACCACGGCGTATCTAGCCGATGCCGGGGGCGCAACCAGGGACGCCGATGTGAAGCGCATGTTCCTGATCCGAGCCGACGGAACGGTGATCAGCCGGCAAAGCCGCAGCAACCGCCAGCACGCCAGCTTTGAGAAAACAGCCCTGCTGCCTGGGGACGCCATTGTGATTCCGGTGAAGCTCAACATAGGCGCCGGCTGGCGACAGCTCGAGGAGATCACCGGGATAGCGTCGCAAACCGCTCTCAGCGCTGCCTCGCTCGCGGTGATCGCGAAATGAGTCCCTGCCGCCTGATCACACCCATGAGCCAAATCCGGAGTCAATCCGCGCTCATCGCGCCCTCGCTCGCGGTAATCCCAGGGTGAGAGCAGACACCATGATCGACTTACCGTTCTCAGGAGAAGAGTTAAGCGCAGAAACAGCTGGTACTGCGCCGGCCATCTCCATGATTGAAGTTCTTACCGAGCTGGTGCTCGGCAAGTGGCTGATCGCGAAGGTTGTGCTTGCCGCTGTGCTCGCAGGCATCCTCCTCAGCGTGCTACTGCCGGTCCGTTTTACCGCCATCACCAGAATCATGCCGCCGCAGCAAGCGGTTCCATCGGCTGCCATGTTCATGAACCAGATGGCAAACTCCGGCACAGGATCGCTGGCTGCCGCGGCGGGGATGGGCCTGGGCCTGAAGAATCCAAACGATATCTACATAGGCCTACTCAACTCACGGCCTGTTGCCGATGCGATCATCCACCAGTTCGATCTGGCAAAGTTGTATCGTGCGCAGGACATGACGGCAGCCCGCAAGAAGTTGGCCGAGGTTACGGTGGTGGTGTCGGAAAAAAACGGGTTTATCGCCGTGTCGGTTACCGATCAGGACAGAAAACGAGCCGCTTCCATGGCGAACGCCTACACCAATGAATTGCGCCTGCTTACCAAGACGCTCGCGGTGACCGAGGCCTCGCAACGCCGTCTGTTTTATGAAGATCAGTTGAAGCAGGCCAAGGATGCACTGCTTGCCGCGGAGCTGTCATTTCAGCAGATTCAGCAAAGCAAAGGCCTGGTTGCGCTGGATGCCCAGGCCAAGACAATGATTGAAAGCCTGGCGCTGCTTCGCGCTCAGGTTGCTGCCCGGGAGGTGCAGGTTCAGGCACTGCGCTCCTACTCGACCGAACGCAATCCGGATTTGTTATTGGCAGAACGCGAACTGTCCTCTCTCAAGGAAGAGGCAGCCCGGCTGGAGCAGCGCAGCCACCTGCCCGGATCTACTGTCCTGGGGTTGGGAGATGTTCCCGGCGCCGGTATGGAGTATCTCCGCGCCGAACATGAACTCAAATACCGTCAAGCCATGTTCGACCTTCTTTTAAAACAGTACGACGCAGCGAGGTTGGATGAATCGAAAGACGCGGCGATCATTCAGGTTGTCGAGCCGGCGATCGAGCCGGACCGCAAGTCATCACCCAAACGGTCTCTCATCGTCTTTATTTTCGCAGTAGCCGGTTTCCTGGCTGGAGCCCTTCCGGTGCTGTTCTCGTGGTGGAAGCGCTCAGTCCAATCTGATCCGCGTATCGCAAAGCAGATCGCGGATCTTCGCCGCGCAATTACGGGAAGAACCGAGCCAGTTTGACTACGGCGTGTCGCCCGGCGGCTCACGTCCTTGCGGCTCACGTCCTTGCGGCTCACGTCCTTGACCCGCAACCGTATCTCACGCAGTTGCGTCGAGCCATGCGAATTCGCACTCCGTAACTCCATCCCTCAGATCGTAACAACTTTGGTTGGCTTAGCGCGCACACCGTACCACGATCAACTCGAGTAAAGGGCCAGATCATGAAAGAGCTTTCGATTCTACATGTCGGTAAATTTTATCCCCCGCACATGGGGGGCATCGAAACACATCTCCGCAGTCTGGCTACCCGGCAAACCGAAGCGGC
>Ga0302324_100008971_pt1 | contig 21022 bp, 15 predicted proteins | sample Palsa_T0_1_FD_201949 | JGI IMG/M metagenome (GOLD analysis project Ga0302324, IMG submission 201949) | Peat permafrost microbial communities from Stordalen Mire near Abisko, Sweden - Palsa_T0_1 | ecosystem: Environmental > Terrestrial > Soil > Palsa > Peat permafrost | place: Sweden: Abisko...
AGATAACCTTATCCAATTAGGGCTCCTGCTGTACCGGTTCCTAGTGTTTTGGCGGCATTCGATATAATGTTATGCCTTGATGGCTCAGATTATAGCTCTGGGCGACGGCGCAAGAAGTCTGTCTTTGCGCTTAGGGTGATCCGAATACTTGGCAACGGTACCGCCGAACCATTGGAATATGCCTCCTACTTTTACGATCGGGATCGAAGAAGAGTATCAGACCGTTGACCCGGTTACCGGGGAGCTGCGGTCGCATATTCAGGCTGAACTTCTGCAGAAGGGCAAGCTGTTGCTGCAGGAGCGCGTAAAAGCGGAGATGCACCAGTCGGTGGTCGAGGTAGGCACGGGGATTTGCCAGAACATCAAGGAAGCCAAGGCGGAAGTGAAGATGCTGCGGCGGGGGATTGTAAGCCTCGCCAAGGAAAACGGTCTGCGGCTGGCGTCGGTGGCGACCCATCCCTTCTCCGACTGGCGGGTGCAGGAGATTTATCCCGACGACCGCTATAAAGGCATCGTCGAGGATTTGCAGCTGGTGGCGCGGGCGAATCTGATTTTTGGCTTGCACGTCCATATTGGGATCGAGGATCGCGAGACCGCGATCCACATGATGAATCATGCGCGCTATTTTTTGCCGCACATTCTGGCGCTGTCGACAAATTCTCCGTTCTGGCTGGGCATGAATACCGGGCTGAAGTCGTACCGCTGCAAGGTGTTCGATAAGTTTCCGCGCACCAACATTCCGGATTATTTTCCCAGCTGGGGCGAGTACGAAAACTTCATCAAGTTGCTGATCAAGACCAACTGCATCGACAACGCAAAGAAGATCTGGTGGGACATTCGGCCGCATCCATTTTTCAATACCATCGAATTTCGGGTCTGCGACGTTCCTATGCGCGCGGACGAGACCATTGCCATTGCGGCACTGATTCAGGCGACGGTCGCCAAGCTCTACAAACTGTACACGGCGAATCAGGGATTCCGCCTGTACCGGCGCGCCTTGATTATGGAAAACAAGTGGCGGGCGTCGCGTTACGGCCTGGACGGCAAAATGATCGATTTCGGCAAGCAGACCGAAGTGCCGACGCGCGACTTGATTCATGAGTACCTGGAGTTTGTGGACGACGTGGTCGATGAATTAGATTCTCGCGAGGAGCTGAATTACATCCACAGAATTCTCGAGCATGGCAGCGGAGCCGACCGCCAGTTGCGGGTGTTTCAGGAGACCGGGGATCTGAAGAAGGTCGTCGATTACATTATTGAAGAAACGGGAGCAGGACTCGAGGAGGAGCCGGCTGCCATTAGGAAAGTAGGGTGATGAGCAACTCTTCCGAACAGGTGAATCCTCTCGATAAAGTCAAAATCCCCGCCCTGTCTCTGCAACGAACGAACAGACAAGGACGGGGCACCCCCCTGAACGAGATTCCTTTTGATCCGGAGTACGCGCCGGGAGCCTTCAATGCGGTCCGGGTTTGCTTGCGAGTACAGCCGGAGGAGCAGGTTTGCGTAATCACCGACGAAGCCACGGCTGAGATTGCGGCCGGCGTCGTCGCCGAGTTGGAGAAGCTTGGAGCGCCATATCACGCCTGGGTGCTCGAGGAGTTGGCGCCGCGGCCCTTACGCGATTTGCCTCGAGAGGTTCTGGACGATCTGGAGAATTGTCAGGTTTCAATTTTCGCGGTGCAGGTACAGACGAACGAGTTGCGTTCGCGCATCCAGATGACCGACGTTGTGAACCGGAAAAAGATTCGCCACGCCCACATGGTCAACATCAACCGGCAGATCATGCTGGAAGGAATGCGCGCCGATTTTCAGAAAGTCGACCGGCTCAGCGCGAAGGTTATTGCCATGGTACGCAAGGCCAGCCGGGTGCGGGCGGCCACCGCGGCGGGCACCGATCTGACAGCGGATTTGAATCCGAATTACAAATGGCTCAAGACCAGTGGAATTATCACGCCGGAAAAGTGGGGCAACCTGCCGGGCGGGGAGATTTTTACCACGCCGGGCGAGGTGAATGGGACGTTCGTGATCGACGGCGTGGTCGGCGATTATCTGTGCGCCAAATTTGGAAACCTGCAGGAGAACCCGCTGACCGTGCGTATGAAAGGAAACCGGCTCACCGAAGCACATTCCGAAAATCGCGAATTGGAGAACGATTTCTGGAAGTACACCCATACCGACGAGAACAGCGATCGCGTGGGTGAGTTTGCCATTGGGACGAACATCGACTTGAAAGATGTAATCGGGCAGATTCTGCAGGATGAGAAATACCCAGGTGTGCATATTGCGTTCGGAAATCCCTACGGGGCGCACACGGGAGCGCAGTGGGACTCGACTACGCATATCGACGTGGTCGGGCGGAAGTTTAATATCTGGGTGGATGACGAGCAGATTATGCGCGAGGGGAAGTTCCTGGTGGAAGCTTAGGACGGCGGCACTGCCGGCGAAACACCAACGTTCCGCGCTTCGCTCGGAGACAAATTAGAGAGAACCCATCGAGCCAGAGAGCCCACGGAACTATAGTGATCCTTCGACTTCGAAAACACGCCCACGTTTGTGGGCGTTTTTGCTGCGCTCAGGATGACAGCGCGTTGGTGCGCTTGGCGTGAGAGCGCGTTAGAATGGTCCGCTTATCTGGCGGACGTTCACTATGATTCCTTCCCTGCGGCAGCAATTTAATAAGAATTTTACTCCCGAGAAATATCAGGCGTTCCTGCGCCGGGTGGATGAAGTTTGCGGCACTCATGTCAACTTTCGGCTGTCGGAGACTCCTTGCTTCTTTCCCAGGGAATTGATTGATCGGATGGCTCGCGATGGGAAGGATTTGATTCGCCAACTCGTCGACAATCCGGCGTATCTTGCGAAATCCGATTCCGCGGTGCCGGCGGAGTTCAAGGTTCCGAACGAGCCGGATCATCCCATATTTGTGCAGGTGGATTTCGGGCTGGTGCGCGACGCGCGCGGCAATCTGGAGCCCAAACTAGTGGAGTTACAGGCCTTCCCTTCGTTGTACGCATATCAGGGACCGCTGGCGGAGGCGTATGTAGAAGCCTATGAGCTCGAGGCTCCCGGCTTTCGTCTTTCGGCTTCCGCAAGCCGGGCGCCGGCCGGAAGCCGTCTGAAATATCTGCTCAGCGGCCTTGAAACCTCTTCTTATCGCGAACTACTGCGTCAGGCGATTGTGGGAGCCCACGATCCGGAGAATGTGATTCTGATGGAGATTGATCCTCTGCATCAAAAGACTCTGCCGGATTTTCTGCTCACCGATAAGATGCTCGGAGTGCGGACCGTCGACATCGTCGACATCAAGAAGGATGGGTCGCATCTTTATTACGAACGCAGCGGCAAGCGCATTCCGATCGAACGAATCTATAACCGGGCAATCGTCGATGAGCTTGAGCGCAAGAACGTCAAACTGAATTTCGACTGGCGTGACGATCTTGATGTGGAATGGGCAGGACATCCCAACTGGTATTTCCGCATCAGCAAGTTTTCCATTCCTTACTTGAAGCACGATTCAGTGCCGAAGACCTGGTTTCTCGATCGGCTCGACGAAATTCCCGCCGACCTGGAAAATTACGCGCTCAAGCCGCTGTATTCGTTTGCGGGGCTCGGGGTGGTGATTGCGCCGACGAAAGAGGATATCGCAGCGATTCCCGTCGACAAGCGCCCATATTACATCTTGCAGGAGCGCCTGCACTTTGAGCCGGTAATCGAAACGCCGTTTGGCGAGACCAAGGCGGAAGTGCGACTCATGTACATTTGGCTCGACGAACTCACTCCAGTGCTGACGATTATCCGCATGGGGCGCGGCTTGATGATGGGCGTGGATCACAACAAGAATTTGGAGTGGGTGGGGGCATCGGCGGGATTTTATCTGGAGTGAGACGATTCTTCGTGCTGGCTCTGCTCGCGGCACAGATCCCCACCCTTCGGCAGGCTCATGCCAGGCTTCTCGCAAGGCGCGCGAGAAATGGGGAACCCGGATTTCTCTGGCGCCGACGATCTTTTTCCGAGTTCGTTCTACGAACCCGTCACTCCGCCGGGGAGGTCTCCAGGCGACGGTTGATCAGGAATCCTCCGGCGACCAAGGCGAGTGTCACGGCCAAGAGGAGCAGCATCCAGCCCCAATATTGCGTGGGATGGCGCAGGGCGCGAATGAAATGACGTCCGTAGTGTGCGGCGATGAGGGCTATGCTTGAATAGCGCACCGCGCGACTGATGGCCACGACCACCAGAAATTTTCCCAAGGGGTAATCCGAGGCTCCAGCCGCGGCAAAAAACATACTGGTTGGAGTGGGCAGAGGAATGGCGGCAGAAGCCGCCAGGGTTCCAGTCCCCCAACGCTTAAACAGCTTCAAGAATTTCGACACTTTTCCTTTCTTGAATTTACTTTCCAGGTAAGCCGAGCCCGCTTTGCGCGCCAGTCGAAAGGTAATGAACGCGCCGATCAGCGATCCGACCGTCGCCGTAGCGGCGTATTCGTACCACGGGTTGCGATGACTCGCCGACAGAACCGCGGTGAGAATATCGGGGCCGCTAAACGTTGGAATGGGAGCGCTGTCGATAATTGCAAGGAAGAAAAGTCCGAGCGCCCCCAGGTGCCAGATAGTTGAGGCGAAGGTATGGGGAGCGCTTCGCCTAGGGGCCGGGGCGAGCAGATTCAACATGTTGGCAATATATCAAGTTCGGAGGGACTGAAAGCTGCACCCCACGAATGTTAACTGCTTTCGCGGGGCACTTTCAGCCAATTCGGTTAACGATCGTGGTCTCCAGTTCTTCGCCGGTATGCCGGACGACGAACATCTTCTCGCCTTCGAAGCGAACCGGAGCGGGGTCACCGGCGCTGAACTCGCCGGGACGATACCCGCCGGAAGCATTCGGTCTGTATTCGCCAACGTACTGCACGCCGTTGACTTTCACCACGATGGCGAAGCGACGCGTGGCCGCGGAGAATTCGCGCAGGATTTCCGCCTCGGCCTGACCCCAATTCTGTAGATCGCGCCCGGGCAGCCTGCCTGAACGGATGAAGATTTCTTCGGCACGCCGGCGCACCGCTTCGTGCAGGTCAGGAGCAGGCGTCGACCACGGACCGGATGTCTTAGAGGCGGTGGTCATAATCTCATTTTATTCCTTAAAACCGCGTGGGAGTAACCAGGCATCGAACAATAAGGAGCGAGAGGACAGGATTGGGAAAGAGTCGGGCCGGTTCCAAGCAGGGACCATGATCCTGCGGATCATGATCGCGGCTCCTAACGGTCGGCACTGTTCTAAATCGGTTTTCGCGCAAGCGTACTCGTGCTCAGCCCCCTTCCCGGCTCGCCGTTGTAGACCTCGGGAAGCAAGGGAGTTGACCAGAGTCGGCGCGGGGCCTAACATTACCGCCGAGCAGGGTCACGCGCTCTCATGATCGGTCAGCAAGTCTCCCATTACCGCATCCTCGGAAAGCTTGGGGGCGGTGGTATGGGCGTTGTCTACGAGGCCGAAGATCTGAAGCTGGGGCGGCACGTCGCGCTGAAATTCATCCCCGAAAACCTTGCCCACGACCCCAAATCGCTGGAGAGATTCACCCGTGAGGCCCGGGCGGCCTCACAGCTTAACCACCCTAATATCTGCACCATCCACGGCATTGAGGATAACAATGGGCACCCGTTCATTGTGATGGAGAAGCTCGAGGGCGAGAGCCTGAAGCAACGCATTTCCGGCCACGCCCTGCAGACCGACCAGGTGCTCGATATTGGAGTACAGGTCGCGGACGCACTGGTCGCATCCCACGCCAAAGGGATCGTGCATCGCGATATTAAGCCGGCCAACATCTTTATTACGCCGAGTGGCCAGGTGAAGGTCCTCGATTTCGGACTGGCAAAGCTGGTGCATAACCCCGGCGAGGACGACGGGGGAAACGACAATTCGTTGACCGCGGTGGGAGTGATTCCGGGGACGGCGGTATATATGTCGCCGGAGCAGGCGCGCAGCGAGACCATCGACGCCCGCAGCGATCTGTTTTCCTTTGGCACGGTCATGTACGAGATGGCGACGGGCAAAAAGCCGTTTACTGGCAATAATTCTCTCGCCACGCTGGACGCCGTGCTGCATTCGAAGCCGACGCCACCGCACGATATCAATCCGAAAGTTCCGATCGAGCTGGAGGGGATCGTCGGCAAGGCGATGGAAAAGGACCGCAACCATCGTTATCAAAGCGCGGCGGAAATGAAGTCGGATTTGGCGTTGCTCAAGCGCGAGCACGAGTCGGGGAACATCAAGAGCGGCACGCATTCGGCGAAACTGCGGGCGGCGACTCGGACTTTTGGCAGAGATACGCGGCTGTTGACCATACTCGTTCTAAGCATGGCAGGGCTGCTGATCACGGTGCTGGCGGCGGTGGGCGCGTGGTGGTACAAGCACCGCGAAGTGGCGAATGAAGAGCAACGCAACGCGATCGCAGTTTTGCCGCTGCAAAATATGGGCGGGGATTTCAATGTCGACTATCTGCGCTTCGCGCTGGCCGATGAGTTGACGAGTACGCTGAGCTACTCGCGATCGCTGGACGTGCGCCCGTCATCAGTGACCCGCAAATATGTGGCGCTGGATCTTGATCCGAAAAAAGTAGGTCTCGAACTGCGAGTGGGGCGATTGTTGACAGGATCTTATCGGAAGCAGGGCAATGACCTGCTGGTGACGCTGGAGGCCATCGACGTGCCTACCGACCGGCTGCTTTGGCAGACTACGGTTACCGCCAAGGTTGATGATTTGATTGGATTGCAGGAACAGTTGAGCACGCAGTTGCAGCACGGGCTGTTCCCGATTCTGGGGGGCGCGGCGGGAAGCGTTGAGGCGACGGCCTCCCGCCCAAAAAATCAGCAAGCCTATGATTTTTATTTGCGCAGCGTGGCCCAACCCCACGATCCGGCGCCGAATAAGGAAGCCATCAAGATGCTGGAATGGGCGGTGGGCATCGATCCCACATATGCGCCCGCGTGGGAAGCGCTAGGGCAGCGCTATTACTATGATTCGACCTTTGGCGGGGGCGGCGAGGAAGTGTTTCAGAAATCTAATTCAGCCTACGAGCGTGCGATTTCGCTTGATCCCAACCGGCTCATGGCGGCGAGCAATCTGATTACGAACCGTGTCGAGCGTGGCGACTTGGGCCGGGCCTACGATGAAGCGACAGACATGGTTCGGCGGCGGCCCCAGAGCGCGGATGCGCACTTTGCTTTGAGCTATGTCCTGCGCTACGCGGGCATGCTGGATCGAGCCACTCAGGAATGCAACACGGCACGCGCGCTCGATCCGAATAATTTTGCCTTCCGCTCCTGTGCCTGGGCTTTTTTGGAGATGGGGAAGACGGATCGGGCAATGGACTTCATTCATCTGGATGCGGGGTCGGAATGGGCGGCATGGGTAACGCCGTATGCGCAACTTGCCGAGGGGAACGTAGCTGCGGCCCGCGAAAGCGCGAGGAGCATGGGAAAAGCTCCTAACTATCACCGGGAATTAATGGCGGCCTGTACCGCGGCGCAACGGCCTGCCGACCTGGACAAAATCGTGCGCGAAACCGAGTCGGCAACGATGATTGAACCTGATCCTGAAGCGTGGTATCACGTGGCCGACCTGATGGCCGCGTGCGGGCAGAAAGAACCCGCGTTACGCCTGCTCAAAGCTGCCGTGCAGCAGAATTACTGCGCTCATGACGCCATGCTGGACGATCCGCTGCTTAAAGATTTACGCAAGGAGACCGCGTTCGATGACGTGCTCACGGCAGCGAGCAAGTGCCAGGCGCTGTTGAAGGAAGGGCGGCAGTAGCAGTACTCAGCTCTCTGTTCTCAGTCTTCAGTAAAGCTCTCAACTATTTTTATGCGGACGGTTACCCGGCGGACGCTGCTGAAGTCTTCGGTTGCGGGCGTGGCGGCCATGGGGATTCCGTCTCTGGCTGCGACTTCCTCCTCCGCGCCGGTGGCACGCAGGGGACGCATTCATCAGTCGGTGTCGCGCTGGTGTTACTCTCGCATTCCCCTCGAACAATTGTCTCACCATGCAGCCGAGATCGGACTGCGTGGGATCGATCTGCTGCAGCCCGAGGAATACGAAGTGCCGCGTCGCTACGGACTGATTTGCACCATGGGATACGCGGGTGGTGGCGATATTGCAAATGCGCTCAACCGCGTGGAGAATCATGCGACCATTGAGGCGGGTTTTCGAACAAATATCCCGCTGGCGGCGAAAGCAGGCGTGCCCAATGTGATTACATTTTCGGGCAATCGCGGCGGGATGTCGGATGAGGAAGGGGCGCGGAATACGATCACCGGCCTGAAACGGGTGAAGAAAATCGCTGAAGATCACGGCGTGACCATCTGCATGGAACTGCTCAACAGCAAACACGATCACCACGATTACATGTGCGATCGCACCGCCTGGGGCGTGCGCGTGATCGAGGAAGTGAATTCGCCGAATGTAAAACTGCTGTACGACATTTATCACATGCAGATTATGGAAGGCGATCTGATCGACACGATCCGGCGAAACATTCAGTGGATTGCGCACTTCCATACCGGCGGAGTGCCCGGTCGTCATGAACTCGACGGCACCCAGGAAGTGCAGTGGGACGGTGTGATGCGGGCGATTGCCGACGCTGGATTTAAGGGATATGTGGCTCACGAATTTGTGCCCGTGGGCGATCCCATGGAGTCGCTGCGGAAGGCTGTGGATTTGTGCGATGTTTAGAAACCCCCTGCGTCGGCATATGCGAGCGAAAGAATTTGCGTCCGGGTGGGGTTTGAGTCCATCTTTCTAGGGTGAGACACTTCGGGACCGCCGGACTGCCGCGGTGCGGCCTGCGCCGCGCTTCCTCTATACTTCAGCGCATGCGTTTTTCACGGGCTCAGGTCATAGGTGTGGCGCTTCTGGTGCTGGCGGCACAGTGTCCCACCCTTGCGCAAAATACGCGCGAGGCTGGGGCACCCACACCTCTTTCGCCCTCTGCGAATTCTTCTCCATCTCAACCGGATCTTAATGCCGATCCTCCGGGTCTTTTGTACCAGGGGACGCCAGCCGAGATTCCCCAAGATCAGGGAATGGCAGGCCTACGCCTTGAGTTGTTACGCCTGGGCACGACGGCGCGGCTGATGCAGGTGGTGGCGCATCCCGATGATGAGGATGGCGGAATGCTCACGCTGGAGGCGCGCGGGCATGGCGTGAGCACGCTGCTGATGACGCTGAATCGCGGCGAGGGCGGGCAGAATAAGATCGGCAGCAATTTGTCGGATGTGCTGGGCGTGCTGCGCGCCGAAGAACTGCTGGCGTCAGATGAGTATTACGGAGTGCAGGAACGATTCTCGCGCGTCGCCGATTTCGGATTTTCGAAATCGCCGGACGAAACATTTCAGAAGTGGGGCGGACATGACACCGCACTGGCCGACATGGTACGGGTGATTCGAACCTTTCGTCCGGATGTGATCGCGGCGCGGTTTTCCGGGACGGAGCGGGATGGGCACGGGCACCATCAGGCATCGAGCATTCTCGCGAAAGAGGCGTTCCGCGCGGCGGCCGACCCGCGGCGCTTTCCCGAGCAGCTTGCGGCGGGGCTGCAGCCCTGGCAGGCGAAGAAGTTTTACATCGGCAACGTGTGCGGCTTTGGGGCGATGACTTGTCCGGATGCGGACTGGACGTTGAAATTAAACACGGGCGAGAAAAGCGAAGCCCTGGGCATGTCATATGCGCAGTTCGCCATGCAGGGCTTGCGGCATCAGATGTCGCAAGGGGCAGCGAATTGGACCCTGGATGCGGGCGATCGATTTACGTTTTACCGGCTGGTGGATTCGGTGATTCCATCGACTGTGGGCAGGGACGGGCACGAGAAAACTTTCTTCGACGGGATTGATACAACATTGCCGGGATTGACCCAAAGGCTGGCGACCGAGGGAAAAGCCGGCGCGCGAATAGCGGAAGAACTGAAAAAGATTGCGGCGAACGTGGCTAATGCGACGAATGCGAAGGACGCAGCGACCGCCGCTACTCCGCTGATGGCGGCCCTTCGTGAAATTGATGGCCTTCTAACAATCCTGCGACCCGGTCGAGCGTCGTCCGGAGATGTGGTCGAAGTCCTCGAAGAGAAACACGCGCAGGCGGAACGCGCCCTCAACCTCGCGTTGGGAGTGAGTTTGACGGCCGAAGTGTCTTCGGGGGGAGGCCGCGAAGTTCACGCCATAAAAGAAGCGGACGCGCTGACTACAGTCTCGCCTGGGCAGGAATTCCTAGTGAAGGTGACTTTTCATAACGGATCGAAGCTGCCGCTGGTAATTGATCACATCAAGCTGGAGGTTCCCGAGGGATGGAATACGATTAGCGGAAAAACGCGGCCTGAGACGGTCGATCCGGGTGAAGATCTGCACGCGGATTTCCGGCTGCGCGTGCCGCAGGATACAAAATTTACGCGTCCCTACTGGCATCGCGATAATCCTGACACCGAGGCCGTCAATCACATCGATAACGAAAAGTATGCGACGCTTCCCTTCCCGCCTCCAGCATTGCAGGCGCGAGTGGAGTATGCGGTAGGCGGATCAGCTGCGGCGGCAACGCGGAACGGAATCAATGCCGTTGTGGTCACGCCATTTCTGGACGATGCGGGGAAGCAAGCTACGCGCCCGCTGGCGATCGTGCCAGCACTTTCGGTGATGCTGGAACCTGGCACGCAGGTGATTTCCACCCATAACGGCTCGACTTCTACGGTAACAGTGGGGGTAACGGGAAATGTGGTCGGTGACCCGCTGAAGCGCACCGGCGAGCTGCATCTGGAACTGCCGCCGGGTTGGCGATCAGAGCCTGAGAAATTTACCATGGAATTTACGCGCCGGGGCGAGAAGCAGGAGCGCAAGTTCAAAATCATTCCAGCCGAGTTACAGCCGGGTCGCGCGACCATTCGCGCGGTTGTAGCCTGGAATGGTGAAACTTTCAGCGAAGGTTACACACTCGTTACCCGCGAAGACCTTGGCAGTTTTTACTATTACCAACCCGCTCGTCAGCGCGTGAGCATTGTCGACGTGCAGGTGCCGCACAATCTGAAAGTCGGCTACATCATGGGCGCCGGCGATGACATTCCGACCGTGCTGCAGCAAGTTGGCATGGACGTCACGCTGATTCCGTCAGAGCAGCTGGCCAGCGAAAATCTAGGCAAATATGGAACGATTGTGCTGGGCATCCGCGCCTACGACACCCAGAAAGCCATTGCGACCAACAACAACAAGCTGCTCGATTTCGTTTCAGCGGGTGGGACGCTGGTCACGCAGTATAACGCCGGAGTGGGAGACTTCAACGCGGGGAAATTTACGCCTTACCCTGCAGAGCTAAGCCGGGCGCGGGTTTCGGTGGAAGACGCTCCGGTGACAATGCTGGCGCCAGAGGATTCTGTATTTCACTACCCCAATCAAATTACGGCTCAGGATTTCGACGGGTGGGTGCAGGAGCGCGGGCTGTACTTCATGAGCTCATGGGATGACCATTTCAAACCGCTACTGTCGTGCCATGATCCGGGCGAAGACGCGAAAAAAGGCGGACTGCTGCGGGCGCAATACGGTAAGGGAACTTATATATACACCGGATATGCATTTTTCCGGCAGTTGCCTGCGGGCGTGCCGGGGGCCGTGCGGCTGTTCGTGAATCTGTTGGGCGCGGGCCACGAAAAGCAGTAGCCCGTTACCAGTGCCCAGTTGCGCGAAGCAGCGATCCAACCCATCCATGGGTTCTCCGACAAAACCCGTGCCTAGTTCTCCCACCCTCATCCGCGGGATGGGGCTGGGAACTGCGACCGCGCTGAACATGATTGACATGATCGGCGTGGGGCCGTTCATTACCATGCCGCTGGTGGTGAGCGCTATGGGTGGACCGCAGGCGCTGCTGGGGTGGGTGGCGGGGGCGCTGCTAGCGGTGTGCGACGGGCTGGTATCGGCGGAATTGGGTGCGGCGCTGCCGGCGTCGGGCGGATCGTATCACTATCTGCGCGAGATGTATGGTCCGCAAAAATGGGGACGGCTGATTTCGTTCCTGTTTATCTGGCAGGTGTCGTTTTCTGCCCCGCTCTCCATTGCAACCGGATGCATCGGCCTGGCAGGATATGCGGCCTATTACTGGCCAGAACTGGATGTAGTGTATGCGCACCATGAGGCTGTGGCCCACGTTCCGTGGCTCGGAACTCTGCAAGCGAGTTGGATCGTCACTCCTGGAACCGCGGTTGCGGTATTGGTCTGTTTCTTTACAGTGCTGCTGCTTTACCGCAACATCACGGCCATCGGGCGGCTCTCGAAAATATTGTGGTTCGGCGTAATGGGCACTATCGGCTGGATCATCTTCGCTGGACTCACCCACTTCAATGCCGCGCGGGCCTTCGATTTTCCTCCCCATGCATTTACCATTTCCCACAAGTTCCTGACCGGACTGGGCGGAGCGATGCTCATCGCGACCTACGATTATTGGGGCTACTACAACGTCGCTTTTCTCGGCGATGAGATCGAAGACCCCGAGAAGAACATTCCGCGGGCTCTTCTGCTTTCCATTCTGCTGGTAGCGTGTCTATATCTAGTGATGAACGTTTGCGTTCTCGCCGTGGTGCCCTGGCAAGAGATGATGCAGGCGGGGCAGAATAACAGCGGCTTGTATGTTGTGTCCCTGTTCATGCAGCGGGTGTACGGGGCATGGGCGGCGCGATTGGTCACGGGGCTGGTTATCGTCACCGCTTTCGCCTCAGTCTTTTCTCTGATGCTGGGGTATTCTCGGGTACCTTACGCGGCGGCGAAGGATGGCAACTATTTCAAAGCGTTTGCCAGGGTCCATCCGGTTCACCGCTTTCCTTATGTTTCTCTCTTGGCGTTGGGCGTAGTGGCAGCGGCATTCTGCTTCCTGAGGTTGAAGGATGCGATCGCTGCTCTGGTAGTGATCCGGCTCATCCTGCAGTTTCTGGTGCAGGCGGTAGGGGTGATTGTGTTGAGGTTCACCCGGCCCGACATGCGGCGACCGTTTCGCATGTGGCTGTATCCGTTACCGGCGTTACTGGCGTCAGCGGGGTTTCTCTTCATATTGTTTAAGCGGGAGAACTGGCAGAAGGAAATGCGGTATGCCGTGGTCATTCTGCTGACGGGCGTTGTTCTCTATATGATTCGCGCCTGGAAGGATTCGGAGTGGCCGTTCTCGGAAACGGCAAGAGCCAATACTTAACCGCAGAGGTCAAGGCGGATCCGGAACTTGCCTCGGCCATTCGCGTTGGCTTCGAAACAGTCTTTTTTAGTTTAGTCTCTGATATGTGTACCGCGGCAACCCGAGGCAGGGATTAAGCGGAACGAGAAATTGCGGTGGAGGGTCAAGATGAGAATGAGGATGACGAAATTCGGATTGGCTGCTGGTGGCTTGCTGCTGTTGAGCGTTGCGGCCGCGGGGCAGGCCGGCAAGATGAAGGAAGAACGCAGCGTGACCCACGTTCTGGATCAGACGGTCAGTAACCTGGAGCACGAGTTCTTTCCCGCGGCGGAGGCGATGCCGTCAGATAATTTCGGTTTTGCTCCGACCAACGGAGAGTTCAAGGGCGTGCGGACTTTTGGCCAGCAAATCAAACACGTTGCGGCGGTGAACTTCGAGTTGGGCGCGGCCTTGCTGGAAGAAAAGCCACCGGTGGATATTGGCGACGAGTCGGGGCCGGCATCGATCACCTCGAAGGCGGAGATTCTGAATTATCTGAAGGGATCCTTTGCCTACGTTCACAAAGCGATCGCCACCATCAATGAAAGAAACTTGACAGTAACGGTGAGAAGTCCGTTCGGCGAAGGATCGGTAACGCGGCTGGGGTTGGCGACAACGGTGGTGGCGCATGGGTTTGATCACTACGGACAGATGGTCGAGTATTTGCGGATGAATGGAATTGTGCCGCCGGCCAGCCGCTAATCGCAACTCTACATGGACTCGCGAGCACCGCGCAACGCAATCGAAGTAGAGAGCAATTCGGCGGTGAGCGACTTTCGTTTGAGATGACCGGCAATGAGTCTGCGAGTTTTTTCGCGCCGAGCCTTCGGGTCGAGAAACATCAGCACGGACGGGCCAGCACCGCTGAGCGCCACTGCCAGGATTCCCTCTTTCCCTTTCAGTTCCTGCAATGCCGGAAGCAGCGGGCATAGAGCCGCGCGGTAGGGCTGGTGCATGCGATCTTCCAGGGCAACGGAGAGCAGATCGTGACGCCCCTGAATGAACGCTGCGACCAGGAACATAGAATTCTGTACGTTCGTAACCGCGTCGGCGCGCGAATATTGAGCGGGGAGAACGCGACGTGCTTCTTCCGTCGAAAGACTCTGCTCTGGCACGGCGAGCAACAGCGGCCACTTCCCTTTTGGCGTCAGTCCAACCACTTGGGCCTGGGATTCTCCTGACATGCGCGCAACCGTGAGCCCACCCATCCAGCATGCTGAGGCATTGTCGGGATGATGCTCGCGGCGCGAGGCTTCGCCGATGATCTGCGCGTCGGTCCACCGCAGGCGGCCGAAGTGGACGGCCAGGGCTATGCCCGCGAGCCGCGCTGCTGCTGAGGATCCGCAGCCTTTGCCAATGGGAATGTCGTTGTCGATCTTCAACGACATCGGGACAAGCGGGTGGGATGCCGTTTCGAGAACCTCGCGATAAGTATTGAGGATGAGATGATGTTCGATCCCACCGGCAAGTTTGCCGCAGATCTCTCGGTCGCGTCCAGTAGCGGTGATGGCAAAATCTTTCGAGGCGCGAGCCTCGATTTGGATGTAGAAAGCCAGAGCCAGAGCCGCCGCATCGAAGGCCGGCCCGAGATTGGCCGAGGTCCCGGGCAGAGATAGATGAAACGAAGATTGCTTTCGTTGGGGCATGGTCAGCGGGCTTTCGCCTGGGTCGTGGTGCGCTTTGCGGACTCGTGGCGGCCAAAGGGATCCTTCGGCTGCGCATGGCGTTCATTTCGTGAGCGCCATGCTTCGCTCAGGATGACATGGATGAAAATGACATGAATGCGGAACATGCTCACCTGTCCTGCCTTTATTCTTGTTGGATGCTTTCAGTTTTCGTGCGCTGGCGAAGATTTCTCCGCTTGCTCCAATGTGCGAATTACCGCATCCAGCGTGGCATCTAACGCGATGGGCGGACGGCGTAAGCGGTCTAGCGCTCCGCCGGCAATTTCATCGCCGGTGCCCTTGAACAGATCGCCGCGATGAAATTCCATGGTGAAGTCCGGATCTTTCAGCAGATTTCCGGTCAGGACCAGGACCACGCTCTCGTCCGGCTTCACAAAACCTTGGTGCAATAATTTCTTCAGACCAGCCAGGGTAACGGCCGACGCGGGCTCGCATCCAATGCCCTCCGCCCCGATCTCCGCTTTCGCTTGCGCGATTTCGATCTCAGTAACCTGCTCGCAGGCTCCGCCGGTGACCTCCAGAACATGTACCGCCTTTTTCCATGAAGCTGGATTTCCGATGCGGATGGCAGTAGCTCGAGTCTCGGCCTGCACACTGACCAAGCTATTGCCCTCGGTTTCACGCAGCGTTCGGACGAGTGCATTCGCACCTTCGGCCTGTATGACGGATAACTTTGGCAGGCGCGGAATCAATTCCAGGTCACGCATCTCGATTAACGCCTTGCCAATGGCCGAACTGTTTCCGAGATTGCCGCCAGGGACGATGATGTGATCGGGTGATTGCCAGTCGAGTTGTTCCAGCAATTCGAGCGCCAGTGTTTTTTGCCCTTCCAGGCGGAACGGGTTGATCGAGTTCAGTTGGTAGACCGGGGCTCGCAGGACGAGCTCCTGCAGGAGCCGCAGGCAGCCGTCGAAGTCAGTGCGCAACTGGCAGGTGACAGCGCCGTAGTCGAGAGCTTGCGACAGCTTGCTCCACGATATTTTTCCTTCCGGCACCAGAACCAGGCTGCGTAAACCACCGCGCGCGGCGTAGGCGGCCATAGAGGCTGACGTGTTGCCGGTGGATGCGCAGGCGACCCAGCGAAATCCCGCGCGGCGCGCGAAGGTGGCGGCGACGGTCATACCAGTATCTTTGAAGGAGCCAGTCGGGTTCAAGCCCTGATGCTTGCCAAACAGGCGTGGAACGCCAGTGATGCGGGCGCACTGCGGTAATTCATAAAGTGGCGTGTTGCCTTCGCGCAAAGTGATAGCTTGCTCACGGTTTTCCAACGCCGGTAACAGTTCACGAAAGCGCCAGACGCCGCTCAGATCGATCGCGGACTGGGAAAGCCTGCGCTGACGCCAGCTCGACTTCAGATACTCTGGCGACGGCACATCTTTGGCCCAACTCGGATATGTAATTTCGAGCAGGTCTCCGCAATCCGCACAACGGAAATTCTGGGTCGCATCATCAGTCAAATTGCCGCAGGCGATGCAGCGGAATCGGAAATTCGATTGACGCACGCCCGGCGCAGAAGTGGTGGAAGAGGTCATGGCGGCGGATTATTTCTTTCCCCGAAGATATAGGTCGGACTTGTTGATCCAGTCGGCCCGCGGCGGAGTAAAAATATCGAGATCAATCGTGTCTTCGAGTGCCTCCGCCCGGTGCGGCATATTCGACGGGATGCAGAGCACTTCACCCGCCCGCGCCACGATCTCTTTGCCGTCGATGGAGAATTTGAGCGCGCCCTCGATAATATAAGCCAGCTGTTCGTTGGGATGGCTGTGCTCGGGAACGATGCATCCCTTTTTCAGAATTATCCGGGCCAGCATAATTTCCTGCCCGACCACGAACTGGCGTTGCAGGAGTGGATTGAGATCCTCGAGCGAGACGGTATGCCATGGAATATACTGCATCGCCGCCGGACTAGTGGCAGGGCGTTCGACGGGGCGTTTTGCACGCACGCGGGACTTCGTGGCCTTCGCCTCCGAACCGCTATGGGACTTGGTTTTCGTTCGCTTCATCAGAGTCGCAATCATTATAAACGGCGTGTGTGGGTACTCTTGCTTGCCGCGGCTTAAGCGGCGCAATTACTCTGGATACGGGTGAGGTGATCATGAAAAGGAAGACTCATCGTCCGGAAACTGCCGCTGTGCATGGTGGGGCTGATCTGCAAAAGAAGAATGGTCCAGTCGGCACGCCAATCTACCAGACGTCCACGTTCGAAGTGACCGACAACGACGAGCAGCAGCGGGTGACCGCGACGGACCGCTACTACACGCGTTGGGGAAATCCAACCAACACGGGGGCGGAGCAAGCGGTGGCCGCGCTCGAAGGAGTGGAGGCGGCGCGCACATTCGCCTCCGGGATGGGTGCAATCACCACGACGATTCTCGCGCTGCTTAAGGCGGGGGATCACATTGTTGCGCAGCGCGACATCTACGGCGGAGTAACGAAGTTCTTCTCGGAGTGGCTGCCGCGGCTCGGGATCGAGACTACGCTCGTCAATACCAACGACTTTGAGCAACACGCGCGAGCGATCCGTCCGAACACGAAGATGTTGTATTTGGAGTCGCCCACCAATCCCGTGTTGCGCGTGGTCGATTTGAAGAATGCTTCGGCGCTGGCCCGCGAGCATGGTCTGATCAGCATGATCGACAGCACCTTCGCGACTCCGATCAACCAGCGGCCAGCGGAGTACGGCATTGATCTGGTCATGCATTCAGGCACGAAATATTTGAGCGGGCACGCAGATTTAACCTGTGGCGTTGTCGCGGGACGGCAGGAGTTAATGGACCAGCTTTGGGAGACCCGGACCACGCTCGGCAACTGCATGGATCCGCACGCGGCCTGGATGCTGATTCGAGGCCTGAAGACGTTGGCGGTGCGAGTCGCGCGGCAAAATGAGAACGCGCTGCGAGTCGCCGAATTTCTGGAACAACATGAAAAGGTTCGGCGCGTGCACTATCCGTTTCTAAAGAGCCATCCGGATCAGGCGATCGCGCGCGAGCAGATGAGCGGCGGCGGCGGCGTGGTCACCTTTGAAATCGAGGGCTCGGGCGAGGACGCGCGCCGCGTCAGCGAGGCCATGTGCCTGTTCACTCTGGCTACCAGCCTGGGCGGCGTAGAGTCGCTGGTGTCAATTCCAGTCCTCACGTCGCATGCCATGATCTCGGCCGAGCAGCGCCAGAAGATGGGAGTCACCGAGCAGATGGTGCGGCTGTCAGTCGGCATCGAGAATGGCGACGATCTGATTGAGGATCTGGAGCGGGCTCTGGAAGTGGTGGGGACAGCAGTGGCGGTTTCCTCTTAGCTCTTAGCTCGATCTCTTGGCTACTGGCTTTCCTTCCAAGGGCAGCTCGGCTTCGCCTTCGCGGGACGGCCGAGGCGGCCGTCCCCACATGGGCATTTGGCCCACGTGGGCTGTTCACATCGGCATCGCAGCAAAGAAATCCGGCCTCAGACGAGGCCGGACTTTTTTCGTAATCCTGTTTTCGTTTAGAAGGTGAACCGCGCTCCGAACTGGAACTGGCGCGGCGTGTTGACGTTGTTAGAAATCACACCGAAGGATTGACCTTCGCTTGCCACGCCCACGACACTGTTCACGCTTGGGTATCCGTACTGCGCGTAGTTGGTCATGTTGTAGCCAGAGATATCGAAGCGCAGTGCCTTCGTTTCGGTGAACTTGACCGTCTTATAGATGGAGAGATCCAGATTGCGGGCTCCCCGGGTACGAACATGATCGAGGTAGGCAGGAGCGGTTCCCGGAATGTACGGATTCGGATTGCCCCCATTTTCGGTGCCGGGTTGCGCGAAACAATTTATGTTGAACCAGTCGCCAACTTGGTGCGGAGCCCCTTGCGAGGGATCGCAGACCATATCGGACCGCTGGTTGAAGGGGGTCAGCGGATTTCCCGAGCCGGGTGAGTGAATGGGAACTCCGGTGCTGAGGTAGAGAATACCGTTCGTGGTCCAGCCGCCTGCAATAGCGTTAGCTACTCCATGAAGATTGACCGCCCGGCCCTTCCCAATGGGCAGGTCATAGGATACCTGTCCGGTAAATGAATACTTCAGGTCCTGCGGGCTGATGGCGTGCTCATACCCCAGATCTCTCCAGTCCTGAGCTCCGCCGTTGTGAGACCCCACGAAACCCAGGGGAGGATTGCCGTCGTCAGTAATCAGCTTGCTCCAGGTAAACGTAGCGAGAGTGGTGAAATGGCCCGTCAGGCGCTTTTGCACTTTCGTCTGAAGAGAGCTGTACTCAGAGTCTCCCGCAGGATAGCCCGAAGTCCCGACGCCGCTACCGAAACCGCCGCTGCCAAACTGAGGATACTTTTCGAGCGCCATCCACTGCGGCACAGTCGGCTGTTGGTAAAAGGCGTTAGTCGGGGGGAGGATGTTTTCCCAGTAGTTGGGTATCGCGCAGCTCGGATTAAAGATGAAACACAACGAATCGCCATATTGCGCGATTGTTTTCAGATCGAGCGCGTTCTGATCAACCGAGCCGAAAGGCATAAAGAGTCCGCGGCTGCCCACATATCCGGCGCTCACCACGACTTCGTGCGGGAGTTCGTATTCCAACCCGAAGTTGAAATTGTAGGTAGTGGGCGTACGCTGAGCATGTTGCACTGTGCTGATGCCAATTCCCAGATTGTTGGCCGCGCCGGCCGGGGCGGTTGTGAAAATGGGGATAAGCCCATTGGGAAACGGATTGCTCAGCGAATACGGCACGGTGAAATTGTCGGCGGGGAGTGTAGGGCCTCCTGAGACGGTACATGTCGATGAACCGTAATAGACCCAATTGCCATCGAGGTTCGGACAGTTGGAATTCGGGTATGTGCTGGAAGAGAATCCGTCGGTATTGATGCCGGCGCTGGCCGCCATCTCAGTGCTGGGCCCATAGTAGAACCCGGCGCCGCCGCGGATTACAAAATGGTTCACAGGCTGGAAAGCGAAAGCCAGGCGAGGCCCGAAGTCATGCAGATTGGTTAGGAAGGGAGAGCGGTTGCTGCTGTTCACATAAAGCTCTGCACCCGTGTACGACACTCCCATGACGGTGTTGCTGACGTTGGGATTGAAGTACTCCTGGCGGTTATAGCGCTCGTTGCGCCCACCAAAAATATCCCAGCGCAGACCGGCTGTAATCGTCAGCTTTGGCGTGGCGTGGTAAGTGTCCTCGACAAACGCCGCGTAGTAGGGATTCGATTCGGCGGCGTAGACAGGCCTGTCGAATTCACCGCCGTCTCCCATGCCGATGAGCATGGAAGCGTAATCGCTGCCGCCGACCAGATTGCCCGAGGCGGGCGAGGTTTGTTGATCAGTACCGCCATAACCAAAGCTGTAGGTGCCGGCTGGGGCGTAAGGCTGGCCCACATTGAAATAACGTTTCATCCATTCGAAGCCAGTTGAGATTTCGTGCTTGCCATGAATTTTCGTGAGGGTGACGTTAGCATCGCTGTTCTCGCTGGCATCGACGAAGTTGTTGTAATCGGCGGTGCCACCAACTCCGCCGCCGTAGTCATCGAAGAGCATGAACGGAAGCTGTTTGACGACCTGCTGCGCAGCCAGCGCGGCGGGAAAACCAGCCGTAGTGCCATTCACAGAGCCCAGGTTCGTGATATCGGTGCTCAAGTACGAGGGCGGGCCGCCTTGGCGTTCGTAGCGGCGGGTAAACGAGTAGCGCAAGTTCAGAACGGTAGAAGCGTTAAGGGTCAGGTCATCAGCCACCAGGGCGCTGCGGCCGTTCGTGGTGTTCAGGGCATAATCAGGGTCCCAGCCTGGGCTGGGAAAGACGTTGGCGGTGGAAAACTTCAACTTGTCGTAGGAAAACCGAGTGAAGATGCGCTGCTTCTCGCTTGCGACCCAGTCGACGCGGACGTCAAACCGGTGCGCATGGAGAGGATCCAATCCGGGAACGGCGTAATTAAAGCCAGCGGAGTTGATGTCCGTCGTCGCCGAGTCGCAGGTGGACGGGCTGGGGTAGTTGCACTTGGGCATATTCGCCAAGTAGAGCAAGGCGATGGGATTGGGATTCGGGATGATGTTGCCTGGGAACGCTTGCCGCGTGCCGTCGGGGTTGTCGGGCTGCGTCGGATCATAGATCGTAAACCCCATCTGCGAGAAATTGCCCGTTCTTTCCA
>Ga0302324_100008972_pt1 | contig 21019 bp, 21 predicted proteins | sample Palsa_T0_1_FD_201949 | JGI IMG/M metagenome (GOLD analysis project Ga0302324, IMG submission 201949) | Peat permafrost microbial communities from Stordalen Mire near Abisko, Sweden - Palsa_T0_1 | ecosystem: Environmental > Terrestrial > Soil > Palsa > Peat permafrost | place: Sweden: Abisko...
TAGGTAAGCTCAAGCCCACAGCCCTGGCTCCATGACAACCGGAGTTGTCGTGGGTGAACTTAGGGCTTACTGGTCGCTCGCCTCTCAGCCCAATACTCCCCACGCAAACAGAGCCATGGAAGCGGCTGCCCACGCGATCGCGATTGCGAACTCTAAGCTACTCAGCGGAGTCGTGGGTCCTACGCTCCATTGCCGCCGTCGTCCCTCTTTAAGCCGAGCAAGAAAGTCTGTGTGGCGAGAGAGGAGCACTCCCATCCCGACCAGCCACAGTACGAGTGCACAACACAGAGGCAGCGTTAGTGGCTTTGAAGACAGGGAATGCATGTGAGATATATTCGCACGACAGATTCTCTAAAGAGCGCCTCTATTGTTTCCAGGATGAATCTTGTAATTACTGAAACGGTGGTTTCGAGAGAGAAGGAAGGGCTTGACCATCCTCGGGTGCTCTTTCCGAAAACGCTGACTACACGGGAATAGATCGTCTCATCCGCGCCAAACGTGAGCGCGATCGGGTTTTCGGAAACTCCCTAACCCTTCTTTCGCTCTCAGCGCTTTGTCTAAATCTATCGCTCCAAGATGCGACGAGTGGCGTGGCGACAAAAAGATCGCCGAGAGATAACGACGCCAAAGAGAGAATAGCCGTCGTCCCCCACTGAAGTGTCCCGCCGTCGGACCGATAGATTCCCATGCCTTGAAAAACTCACGCGACCAGCTGCCGCGCAGCGGCCTCTTTATTTTGCGCTGATGGTTGACCCTCGATTCCCTTTAAGTCGCCAAGCGGACAAAGCGAGCGCGCGAGCGCCTCTCCTATTGCTTACCGAGGGAAGATGCGTTATTATCCCTCGGTAACCGTGAGGTGCGTACATGAGCAAGCCATCAGACCTCGTCCAAGGCACTCTGGACCTGTTAATCCTCAAGATTCTCGCTCTTCAGCCTCTTCACGGCTGGGCGCTCAGTCAGAGGCTCAAGCAAATCTCCGGCGAGGTGTTGCAGGTTAGCGACGGATCCCTCTACCCGGCGCTGCACAAGCTGGAACAGCAGGGCTGGATTCAGGCGGAGTGGAAACCGACCGAGAACAATCGGCGGGCGAAATTCTACTCGCTCACGCGGCTCGGGCGGCGGCATCTGGAAAAGGAAGCAGCCAACTGGGAGCGCATCTCGACGGCCATTTCCAGCGTGGTGCGGCTGACGGAGGTGTGAGATGCGGATCGAGCAGTGGGTATACACGATTCCCTTGCGGCTGCGCTCGCTGTTTCATCGAGTGCGCCTTGGCACGGAACTCGACGAAGAACTCCGCGATCACATCGATCGGCAGATCGAAGATAATCTGGCCCGCGGCATGGGCGCGGAAGAGGCTCGCCTTGCCGCGCGGCGGGCCTTTGGAAATGCTGCCGTCGTGCGTGAGCAGACACAGGATACGTGGAGTTGGAGCGGCATCGAGCTGTTGCTGAATGATGTGCGGTTCGCCGCGCGGACGCTGCTGCGCACGCGGGGCTTTGCTTCGATCGCGATTCTCGTTATGGCCCTGGGCATCGGCGCCAACGTGGCGCTGTTCGCGATCGTTCGCTCGGTACTGCTCAATCCTTTGCCCTACACCGATCCCAACCGGCTGGTGCGGCTCTATGAAAATGTCTCTGTCGGCGGGCTAAATATTCCCGACTGCGCCAGCGCCGGCGGTATGTATCTGGAATGGAAACAGCACAACCGGACCCTTGCCGATATGGCCATTGCGGGCTGGATGGACTACAACCTGTCGAGTGCGGGGAATCAGCCGCCCGAAGTGGTTCGCGCCGGAAATCTCTCCTGGAGCATGCTCCCACTGCTGGGCGTGCGGCCCGCGCTGGGGCGCAATTTCACGGCGGATGACGACAAGCCTTCGGCCAATCCGACGGTGCTGTTGAGCTGGGGATTATGGAGGCGGCGGTTCGGCGGCGATCCGACGATTGTGAACAAGACCATCCTGCTCGATGCCGTGCCGCACACCGTGATTGGCGTGATGCCGCCCAATTCTAGCCTCCCAATCATCTCTACACCAACCACGCAGCTCTGGACACCGATCTTCGAAGCGAAAAGGACCGACTTGATGAAGATGCTCGATGAGCATGAGTTCGAGGCCATCGGACGTCTGAAGCCGGGCGTGACCGAAGCGCAGGCGGTTGCCGACCTCACGCTCATCACCCATCGCATTCACGATCAGCATCTGGATGATTCCTACGTCGCTTTCGGGGCCAGTAGCCGCCCTCTGCTCGATTCGACCGTGGGACGAATGAAGACGCCCCTCTACGCACTGCTCGCCGCCACGGGCTGCGTGTTGCTGATCGCTTGCCTTAACGTGGCCAACCTGTTGGTGGCGCGCGCAGCGGCGCGGCGCAGAGAGCAGGCCATTCGCGCTGCACTCGGCGGAAGCAAGCTACGCCTTCTGCGCCAGCATCTGATGGAGAGCCTTCTCATCTGTGCCACCGGGGGGACCCTCGGATTTTTCCTCGCTGCAAGCGTGCTGCGCTGGTTTGTCGCGGTGCGGCACGACGTCCCTCGCGCCGATTCGATCGCCGTCGACGGCGTCGTAGCTGCCTTCACGCTGGGCCTGGTCCTTCTGTGCGCGGCGTTCGCCGGAACGGTCTCGTTGCTCTCGATGCGCGGCGAGCAGGCGCTGATCGCGCTGCGCGAGTCGTCGCGCGGTCAAAGCGCGGGTATGGCCCGCAAGCGGCTTCGTTCGGTCCTGCTGTCGCTGGAAGTGGGATTGACGGTCGTGCTGCTGATCGACGCGGGCCTGCTGCTGAAGAGCTACGCGCAGCTGCGCGCCACCGATCTCGGCTGCTTGACGGACAACGTTCTCAAGATGGATGTCTCACTACCAACGGCAAGATATAAAGGGACATCCTCGATCGCAGACTTCTTCTCATCGTTTGTCGATCGGGTGCGCAATCTTCCCGGCATTCAAGCAGCGGGCTTGGTATTTCCGGGAGTGCCGGGCGATGGCCAGGGTAGCAACGACAATTTCACTATCATCGAGCATCCGCCGCTGCCCCCAGGACAAGCAGACGTTGCCAATAATCGCTGGTGCGACCCTGGGTACTTCGCCGCGCTTGGAATTCCTCTCCTGCAGGGCCGCAGTTTCAGCAGCAATCAGCGGCCCGGCCATTCGACCGAGATCATCATCTCCGAATCGTTTGCCCGCCAGTTCTTCCCGGGCGAGAATCCAATCGGGAAGCACATGACCACTTTCAACTAGACAGGGTCTGAGATCGTGGGCATCGTCGGCGACACCCGGATTGACCCTGGCGAGGCTCCGCATCCGATGATGTACTTTCCGATCTTCGCCGCTCCAGACACGATCCACTCAAGCACGCTGGTGATTCGCTCGGGCAGTGACGTGACGCAGTTTGCCGTGCCGGTGCAGCGCGTTCTTGCGAGCATGGACCACACTCTGGCTGTCTCGGAAGTCCTGACGATGGACCAGGTCCTGGGCCGCAACACACTTGAAGCCAGCTTCGATGCCACGCTGCTGATGGTCTTTGCCGGGTTGTCATTGCTGCTGGCTGCGGTGGGATTGTTTGGCGTGCTGTCTTACATCGTAGCGCAGCGTACGGCAGAGATTGGCATCCGCATTGCACTCGGCGCCAGGCGCACGCACGTTCTTCGCCTTACGCTCATCGACGGACTGCGGCCAGCTCTGTTCGGCCTTCTACTGGGCCTTGCCGCCAGCGCCGGATCGGTCAAGCTCATCCAGTCAATGCTTTTTGGAACGCGGCCATTCGATCCGGCCGTGTTCGTCGCGGTCAGTGCAACACTGCTTGTTGTGGCCGCACTGGCGTGCGCTATGCCAGCATGGCGCGCCTCGCGGCTCGATCCTATGCTGGCTCTGAGGACGGAATAGTGGCCGCGAGCGGCGGCCGAAGTCTAATGCGGTGGAAGCCTACTAGAAGGCTTCCAGCGCGTCCGAGATGACGCGCAGGTTGCCGAAAAGTTCAGTACGACAATCGGTACCGATACGTCGGCATTGCGTCTGGAATGTGATGACTTGTCGTGTCTGGGATCGCCGTCGCAATTGGCGTTTGAACTAAACCGCTAGCGCGGCGGACGCTACGCGTGCCAGAGGCGGGCATTTTCTTGTGCTCAAAACCTCCGTTGTTGGGGCATAATGGACCCATCATGACTTGCTTCTTCTCTCACCGATCACGCTGCCACGCAGTCGTGATGCGGTCGGGCAGCAACGGTCGAATTGAAATCCCATAGAAAACCGCATCCGCCGCAAACGCGAGCGGCTCAATTCAAACGATCCTATCGAAACTGCCCACCGGCAACGCTGGGGCTCCCGAGTTTCGCCTCGGGGCAGCCCCGATAGGAATCTAATCTAACGTTTATCGGGACTATGAACTGGTGCCACAGTCCACGTTCAATCAGTGCATTTGCCTGTTAACCGGCCAATCGGTGCCCATTTTCATTCAGGTGGTATCGAGTTTCTTATCTCGGCGAGGATCTTGATGAGGCGTTTGGAGAGCCTGAGAAGGCGATTGCGAGCGGTACCGATTGGTAGGTTGCGGCGGAACATCTCCATGACATGTTGAGCGGCGAGTAAGGAATCGATGAGGCCGTCCAGGCCTTTGCGCATGGGCGCGGGTGAGGTTTTGGGCTGTGGAGCCAGATGTCGAGGTTGCGAGCGGGCCAGTTGAAACTCCCGCTGGAGATCGGTCAAGGTCACATCCACATAGCGCATGGTCATGCCCGGATCGGTGTGGCCAAGCAGTTTCATGACCGTAGCGAAGCCCACGCCGGCACGAAGCATTTCCGTTCCGTAGGTGTGGCGTAACTGATGCGGAACGATACTGCTGGGCAGGCCGGCAGAGTTACAGGCCAGATGCAGGTAATCGCGGAGACGCGCGAGAAGAGAGACTCTCGATCCATGCCAGGCCAGGAGCCGTCCGTTGTCCGGAAGCGGATCCAGAGAGCGAAAGAAGCGCAATCGATGAACGAGATCGCGGACGAAGGCATCAACAGGAACCAGGCGCTCCGTTTTGAGCTTGCCTAACGGTACGTGGATCGCCCACTGGTTCTGGCTTATGGAGTGCAGGCAGTCATAAGAGAGGTCAACACACTCGCCGATGCGCATGCCGGTATGGCGCAGCAACAGGAAGGCATTTGCGGCAAGATCGTTGCGGCGCATCAACTCCTGCTGTAAAAGCTGATCCTGCTCAGCGGTGAGCGGACGGGGCAGAGTCTGTGGGGTACGCGGAATATCCTCGCACCGTATCAGGTGAGCGAGTTCAGCAAGCTTGTAGGCCCAAGCCAACTCGTTCAGAACCGCGCGCAGAGCGATGAGGCGTCCGATGCAGGTTGCGGTGGCCAGCGGTGGAGTCTGTGCGCGCATGCGCGACATCCATCCAAGGATGTGCGGCTCGCGGTGCAGTTGTTCGAGATCGGTAACCCTGGGGTATTCGGCGCCGAGATAGACAAGGAAGCTGCGTACCGCGATGTTGTAGTTGCGTTCGGTGGCAGGACTGAGCGCGGTGGAGATGGACTCAACGGCGCGCGCGAAGGCCGGAGCCAGCGGATGTTGCAGCGGAGGACGATGCCAACGCTTCACTGGGCGATCCTCGGCTGGGGATGGATGCACTGCGCCGCGGCGCGGGCATACTGAAGATAGACATCCTGTGGGGAGACTTGCACATAGTGCAGAGTGGTTTCGATATCAGCGTGGCCCATCAACTGCATGAGCGCAGGCAGGCTGATGCCGGCACGCACCATATCTGAGGCGAAGGTATGCCGGAAGCGGTGTGGGTTGGCGATCGTTACACCGGTGGTGCGACGATGATGGCGGAACAGGGAACGCAATCCCGCCGCCGTCATGCGCTGGCCGCGCGCCGGGCCTTTCAAGACCACGAACAGTGCCGCCGAGCGGGATCGGGCCGCTCCAGTCGCAGGTAGTGATCTACCAGTTGCGTGGTCTCTGGGGCCAAGGGCAGGAAGCGCATCTTGTTGCCCTTGCCGCGCACGCGGAGCTGACCTTCGGATAACAGCACGTCATCGCGGTTCAGGGCCATGACTTCGGCCGAGCGCAGGCCGTGCATGAGCATCAGGCCCACGATGGCCAGGTCGCGCGCGGTGCGAAAGCTCGACCAGAAGCGCGCCACTTCGTCAACGGAGAGAGGAACGATGGCGAGCTTGGGTTCCCTTATACGCAGTCTGCTCAGATCGAATCTGGGCCGGCCGAGGCCCAGCGGTCTGCGATGCAGGTAGACCTGGTGGAAGCCGGGGGCGGCCTGACAGGGAGCATCGGGGAACTCGTTACGGATGGCGCGATCGGCACAAGCCAGGCGGTCGTTGATGGTGGACGCAGACGGCGGCGGTTGCTTGCTCGACTGGAAACGGATGTAGTCGAGCAAGGTCGAATCGGCAAGGTCTGCCTCGAAGATGTCGCCGGTGTGATGAACGCTCTCCCACCAGCGCACGAAGTGCAGCAGGCTGTGCGCATAGCTGTAGAGGCTCTTGTTGGCAAGTCGCCGGACATACTCACGGTCCAGATAGCGGTTGATCCAGCCGACCTCTCGGCCCGAGTCCTGCTCCACTACGCGAAAGGGGCTGTGTGCACCCGCTGCAGTCTTGATAGAAATCACGCGGAACTTCATGGCTGTGCCGCCTCCAGGAGAGACTGGAACTGATGGGCATCTCCGCCACCAACCAAGAAGGAGTTGGGATCGTGTCCTTCAGGCAGCAGAACGCGACGAGCCGGGATACCTTGCTCGGCAAGTTGATGGACCAGATGTTGTGCAGCCTGTTGGCCGCTCTGGTTGACGTCATCGTCGAAGGCGATATAGATGGTGCGCAGCCCGTCGCATAACTGGTGGAACTGGCCGGCGTTGAGATGCGTGCCCAGAGAGCAGGTCACGTTGGAGAAGCCCGCCTGACGCAGCGCGGCATAGTCGAACAGACCCTCGACAAGAATCACCTCTGAGCAGCGCCGGACAGATCGCGGAAGTTTTCTATAGATCCAAGAATTCGGTAAATCATCCTATGCCGCTCCACACGATAGCCTCCTGGGGTACTTGGGTTCCATTGACCGTGACAAGTCTCAGAAAGTGTCACGCTTCCGGAGTTCTTCTGTGCTGCTAACAGTGCTACCGGAGTCATCCTCAGAATTATTGCGAGGAGCCTTGTATTTCCTCTGCTGTTCCTTTGTGCGTTTGTATGATCAAGCAACCACCCAGGAAGTGGCGAGCTGATCGTTCGCAACGGAGGACCGGTGTTCGATCACCTGGATAGGGTGCAATCGACTCGCCATACCGCGCGGCGCCATTGTCTTCCGGATGTTGCTGCCATCGCTGAGGTTATGGGAAGATGCACAGTGCTCGCGACATGAAGATTGGTGTCGGAGGTCTGACAGAGCGTCGATGGGCCAACGCGGACAACGCTAGCCCCGTCGCTCCGCTCCGTGCTTTCGCGTTCAGTAAGTAGCAGTCTCTGGAGTCGATCCCTCTTTGTTCACATGATCGGACAATGTGGAAGTGCGCGTGCTTCATCGAAGTCGAAGGTGCAAGCCATGTCGATCGGTACAATTCTCTACATATCCGATAAGACGATCCCCGTGGATCCGGTAACATGCGCCCTCAAGAATGCTGGCTATGAGGTAGTCAGCGCCGACAGCTCTTTAGAAGGAGTTGCACTGCTGTTCCTCATGCGTTCCATCGTGGCGGTCGTGCTTCATGACCAGCTTGGAGAGCGAAGCGGCGTGGATCTGGCCCGAACCCTGCGAAGCATCCGCCCGGATGTTGCAATCGTGCTGCATTCCCATAACCAAATCGATAACCTGCCATCTCCAGTGGACGCCTCAGTTAACGTGTCACAGCCGTTTGACATGGTTACCTCTACAGTCCGTCGCCTACTGGCAGCTACCCCCCCTGTCATGTCCGCGACAATACCAGTTCGCGGTGTGTGGCTGCGTGAACGCCTGCACTGTTGGAGGTTAGAACACCGCAGAATTCCTCGAAAGCGATTCCAGACGATTTTCTCAGCAGCTGTTGACGCCGGGATTTCGGCGGAGAGACGATTGTCCCGGAAGGAGTTGACAACTTCTGCGGATGAACGAGCCTGGGGCTCGCGAAGGAGAGGCAAAGGTATGACGCCGGCAAGCGATCAAATGGTGTTCGTCCTTGATGACGATGCCGGTGTACGTGCGGCGATCCAGGGCCTGTTGAAGTCAGTTGGCTTGCGGTCAGAGTCTTTTGAGACGGCGAGAGAGTTCTTGGCCAGCAACCGAACCGACCAGCCAAGTTGCCTGGTTCTGGACGTGAGGCTTCCCGGAATCAATGGTCTGGACTTTCAAAAGGAGCTGGTAGATGCTGGTATCCACCTTCCCATCATCTTCATCACTGGGCACGGGGACATTCCGATGACGGTTAAGGCTATGAAGTCGGGCGCTGTGGAGTTCCTGACAAAGCCTTTCCGAGACCAGGACTTACTGGATGCGATCCACCAGGCTTTGGACCGTGACCAGACTAGGATCCAGCGTCAGAGTGGACTTGTGAAATTGAGGAGTCATTACGGGCGGCTGACCATGCGCGAGCGCGAAGTCATGGATATGGTGGTTTCAGGAATGTTGAATAAGCAAATTGCTTCTGATCTCGGTACCAGCGAAATTACGGTTAAGGTCCATCGCGCGCACGTGATGCGGAAGATGCAGGCTGAGTCGCTGGCGGAGTTGGTCAGAATGGCAGCGAAGCTCGAGCTACCCCCCTACAAGAAGAAAGCCTGAGGCAAACGCCGCTGCAACACGTTGCTGCAGCGCTCGCTTACGGGCTTGGTTTCTGGCAGCTCAATTGCATCGACCACGGCTGAAGCACCTCGTTTCTTACATTAGCTTCTTGTCTAGCGACAAAGGGTTAGCGATCGTATACCAAAGCATAATTACGCCGCCTTAGCAGCGCTGATAGGTTTCTACTATGGCTACGCAGGGAAAGAACAAATTCGTTGCGATTGTTGATGACGACGAGCCGATGCGGGTCGCATTGCATGGGCTGCTGAGGGCATTTGGATTGCCCGCTCAGGCATTTGCGTCGGCGGAGACATTCCTGGAGTCAGGCCAGCAGCATGAGACCGCATGCCTGATCGCCGACATCCGGATGCCGGGAATCTCCGGACTGGAACTGCAGGCCAGGCTGAAGGCTGAGCGGTGCAGAATTCCGACTATCTTCATCACGGCACACGGCGACTCCGAGATGCGGATGCAGGCATTAAGAGCGGGCGCTGTGGAATTCATGACAAAGCCGTTCGACGACGTGGTCCTGCTCGAGAGCGTTCGCGCGGCGCTGGAGAGTTGGACCGGATAAGCCAGCAACTGCGGTGTGGAGGATCTCTGTAGAAGCTTTCGAAAGCGTTGGGTGTGCCGAACAGGTCTCTCCCCAGCGCAGGTTCGAGCAGATTATCGGCGAGCGTCCCGCTCTGGAATCGGGGCTGAAACAGGTCACGCGGGTTGCGCCAACCGATTCGACTGTCTTGATCCCGGGAGAAACTGCGCGGGCAGGAAGCTGATCGCGGGTGCGATTCACAACATCAGCTCCCGGTGCGGACGCCCGTTCATGAAGGTGAATTGTCGTCTCTGCAGTTGTAGTGCGCTGACCCTGTGTCTCACTCAGCGCGCGCTAGACTTTCCTTCGCTTAGGTGTGGTGCCGATCTTTCTGTCCCTTACCCTTCACCTTAGTGATCTCTACAATCCCAATCCGCAACCTACAAGCTCACGTCCCGGGCGCGGTTCGCTCCGTCCCCGCTTGCGTTCGCCGGGAATGCGCGTGACCGCGGGACGACAGCTGTCGGATTGCCGACACCGTCTTGACGGACCATACGGGCGGAGGTGGCGAAGAGTCCCAGTTTTCATGCAGATGCTTGCTTTTGAGCATTTTTTGGAAGTGGCCGCACTCTGGCACGCAACTTGCATATTTCAGCGGTAGATCGACATGCTCCAAGTCCGCCGGAGGGGTGGATGTCAGGTAATCGGCATGCTCGATCCTTGTCCAGTATTACTACGGCGAATTGATAGCGAGGAGGTTGGGTCAGGATCATGGCGGCAAAGATACTCAATAAACGCACAAGCAAAATTGGATTTATCGGCCTGGGACTGATGGGAAGCCGCCTGACGGAACGTTTGCATTCATCGGGCTGGAACGTTCAGGCATGGGACCGCAGTCCAGAGCCGTCAAGAGCGATGAGTGAAAAGGGAATACCGATCGCCGAATCGCTGGTGAAGCTTTTGGCCGATTCGGACGTGGTCATTTCCTGCCTGGCGAATGATGCGGCTGTGCACTCCGTATATTGCGACAGGGCGGGTGTTTTCTTCGCCGCAAAACCCAGCACCATCCTTCTTGAAATGAGCACCATCTCGCCACAACTATCGCGTCTCTTACATCAGGAAGCATCGAGTGAAGGCTTGAGTCTCCTCGATCTGGCTATCTCCGGATCAACCCCGGCGGTTGAGGCCGGAAAGATCACACTACTTGCAGGCGGGGACCGCAATACTTTCGAGCAGTGCATACCCATTTTCAAGTCCATCGCCAAGCAGTGGTTCCTGCTCGGAGGCGGTTCTTCCGGGATTCAAATGAAGCTGGTTGTGAACCTCCTACTCGGCGTTGAAATGCAGGCCATCGCGGAAGCCGTGTCGCTGGGCGAACATCTGCAATTGAATAGAGACGTTTTGCTCGATGTCTTATCCAAGACGGCGGTGATTGCTCCGGCGTTCTTGGGGAAGTTCCAGAAGATCAGGAACAGCGACTATTCCCCCGGAATTTCCGTTGCGGCTGATGAGTAAGGACATGGATCTGGTCATGGAGGCTGCCGGAGCCACCGGAGCGAATCTGCCCGCGGCAAGGGTTGCCCAGTCCGTACTTACCGCTAATCTACCCTCAAATGGGGACTTAGACCTGGCCGCTATTACCCCGTTTATCGCCGGTCATGGAATGAGGACCTAATGTGGAATTATCCGGTCAGTAGTGAAAGCAGTATTCAGGGAGAGTTTATGCAGCATAAATCTATTCGTGTAGTCCGTCCAGGGGAGTTCGACTCCTCGACTGCGCAGACTCCCGGTTCGCGGCGTTTCGCCGCTATTCATCCCGCAGCCGGCATCGAGTCACCCATGTGGGGAGGTGTTTTTGTTGTTCAACCTGGAGCCCGCACCGGAATCCATCATCATGGCGAGCAGGACACCATCGCCTACGTACTCAGCGGATCTTCTTACGTTCGCTGGGGCGACCGAGGGGAGTTTGACGCCAACTTGCGCGCTGGCGATTTTCTCTATGTCCCTGCATGGCTTCCACACCAGGAAATCAATCCTTCAAAGAACATTCCTTTCCAATGGATCGTAGTTCGCAGCACTTCGGAACCTATCGTCGTGAATTTGCCCGATGACTTCTGGGATGACAGCAAGGTGAAGCCGACGCCTGCGGAGTTGACGACTAACAACACGTAACAAGCCTGAAGAAGAAAGAGAGCGTATGCATATGAGTTACTTACCTGATGTGAAGCGGTATGACGGAGCGGAGTTTCGGCGAAGTGGACGCTCGGGGATCGTGTTGCCGCCGGTATCGCTTGGGCTGTGGCAGAACTTTGGCGGCAGTGATGTTTTCGAGACCGGACGGGCAGTAATCCGGCGAGCGTTCGACAGGGGAGTGACGCATTTCGACCTGGCGAACAACTATGGGCCACCCTATGGCTCGGCTGAGGAGAACTTCGGGCACATCCTGCGCAAGGACCTTCGCGACCACCGGAACGAACTCCTCATCTCCTCGAAGGCGGGATGGGACATGTGGCCGGTACCCTACGGCGTGGGCGGTTCGCGCAAATATCTGCTTGCGTCCCTGGACCAGAGCCTGGAGCGCATGGGACTCGACTACGTCGACATTTTCTATTCGCACCGGCCGACGATGGATGTTCCGCTTGAAGAGACGATGGGTGCGCTGGCTCAGGCGGTGCGGCAAGGGAAGGCTTTGTATGTGGGCATTTCGTCGTACAGTCCAGAGCGGACGCGCGAAGCAGCGAAGATCTTGAAGAGCGAAGGGGTCCCGCTGCTCATCCATCAGCCCTCGTACTCGATGCTGAACCGCTGGGTGGAGGTAGAGCTGCTCGACACTCTGGAGGAACTCGGCGTCGGCTGCATTGCCTTTTCTCCGCTGGCCCAGGGACTGCTGACTGAGAAGTATCTCTATGGGATCCCCGAAAAGTCGCGCGCAAAGGACGGCCTCTGGTTCCAGAAGGAGTTCCTGAGCGAAGACAATCTCGCGCGCGTGCGGGGGTTGCACGAAATCGCAAGCGGGCGCGGGCAGACGCTGGCACAGATGGCGATCGCCTGGGTGCTACGTGATCAGCGGGTAACCTCAGCGCTGGTCGGAGCGCGGAATGTCGAGCAGCTGGATAACTCGCTCGATGCGTTGAAGAAGCTGACCTTCACGGATTCAGAGTTGAATGAGATCGATCGCTTTGCGCAAGAGGGTGAGATTGACCTTTGGAGAGATGCCCGAGAGGGTGCTGCGTAGCGACGTCACTGAACGACGTAAGTGTTCCATTGGCGAGTTCGGCGAGTTTGCTATTACTTATCTCTGGAGCGCAATCAAGAACCCATACTGCTTCATAATCGAGGTGCTTCATTTATGCGATACCCATTGTCCTTCGTACTTGCCGCGGGGGTCACTCTTCTTCCCGCAAAGCTACCGGCGCAGCAGATGATTACCGGCCCAAAGGCGTTTGCCGACTGGAACCAGGAGCAGCCTGGCGCTCTCCGCAAGATCACTCTCGCCGATCTTCCTGCACCGAAGCCGGACGAGGCGGTAAACAACACGCCGCATGTCATCGCGCGCCCTGCCGATGCATGGCCTATCGCGCCTGACGGCTTCAAAGTCACGCTCTACGCCGGCGGCGACGCAGTCCCGATGCAGCGTGCCGATAATAAGGAACACATGCAACTGAGCGGCGGCACGTTCACCATGCCGCGCCTCATCCGCGCCGCCCCCAACGGCGATCTCTTTCTCGCCGACTCGGGCGCCGGCACCATCTTTATTCTTCGCGGCGTTGGCCCCGACGGCAAAGCCGCTCAGATCGAGAAGTTTGCCACCGGCCTGGATCACCCCTTTGGCATCGCATTCTATCCCGCTGACAACCCGCAATACGTCTACATTGGCAACGCCACGACGATAAAGCGCATTCCTTATCACTCCGGCGATCTGCACGCTGCCGGAGCGCCTGAGACTGTCGTTCCCGACATTCCCGGCTACGCGCAGCTCACCGGCGGCGGCCACTGGACCCGCGACGTCGTCTTCACCCAGGACGGCCAGCACATGCTTGTCTCGGTGGGCTCTGGCTCCAACGTGGACGATCCTGACACCCACCCCAAGGAGTTCCACCGCGCCGACGTGCTTGAGTACACTCCCGAAGGCAAGTTCGTCGAGGTCTACGCCCACGGCATCCGCAACTGCGTCGGGGAGGCCATCAACCCGATCACCGGACAACTGTGGTGCTCCACCAATGAGCGCGACAATCTGGGCAACCACCTGGTTCCCGACTACGTCACCTCGGTCAAGGAAGGCGGCTTCTACGGCTGGCCCTGGTATTACATGGGCGGACACCAGGACCCACGTCTGCCCGAGCCCTGCGCCAACGGCACCGGCCCCAATCTGCAGGCAGCAGCTCTCACTTCGGACGAAGCCAAGAATTGCACGCGCGTCGATCTCGCCTCTAAGGTGATCACCCCCGACGTGCTCGTCCAACCGCACATGGCCTCGCTGGAGATGACCTTTTACCCGACCACCGGCGAGTTTCCCAAGCAGTATGACGGAGACGCGTTCGCTGCCGAACATGGCTCCTGGAACCGCGCCAACCGTGCCGGCTATGAGGTCATCAGCATCCCCATGCACAGCGGCCACGCCGAGGGCAGCTATGAAGACTTCCTCACTGGTTTCGTCACCAAAGACGGCCAGGTGTGGGGCCGTCCAGTCGGCGTCGCCATCGCCAAGGACGGCAGCATGTTCGTCACTGACGACGGCTCGCGCTCCGTCTGGCACGTCACCTATGCTGGGAAATAGGAACCTCTCCAAGCGACCGTTTACGCTGCGAGGAACAGAAAATGCCTATCAATGCAAAGACCATCGCGCTCCTTCCTGGAGAGCAAGAATATGCTTGCGGTTCTCAAATCCCTCCGAGGGGAATGGCACTCGAAAGAGCCCCATTCTCCTTGAGTGTTCGCTTTAATTATGAGAAGATCGGCGTCCTGGTCTTGCTTGTTTGCGTGTGCACGGCGAGTGCCATAGCGCAAGCCAAGGCCATCCCCGCTCATGGCAAAGCCATCGTTCTCTTCGACGGCAAGGACCTGGGTGAGTTCGATATATTCCTGCGAAGTTCTGGCCTGAACTCCGATCCCAACCACGTCTTTACCGTGGAAAATGGCGATGTGCATGTCTCCGGCACTGAATTTGGTTATTTCATCACGAAGCAGGAGTACAAGAATTACTACCTTCGCGCTGAATTCAAATGGGGCGAGGGAACCTTTGCTCCGCGGCAGGGACAGGCGCGTGACAGCGGTATCCTCTACAACATTCAGGTGCCCGATAAGGTGTGGCCACGCTCGGTCGAGTTTCAGATCAACGAAGGCTGCACCGGCGATTTCTGGATGACCGATGGCGCAGCGCTCACTCCTATTGGTGCAGACGGAAAGGCTGGTGCGCGGGTCACCGGCCCCGATGGCAAAGCGTCGAAGATCGATCGCTTCAACAAGGGTCAAGTCAAGAACGTGACCGGCTTTCGCGACCCGACCAACGAGCTGGAAAAACCGCACGGTGAGTGGAATGTCCTCGAACTTGTCAACCGCGACGGGCACGTATGGCAATATGTGAACGGGAAGCTGGCCAACGAGGGAACCGATGCGTTCCCTGCCGGCGGCAAGATTCTCTTCCAGTCCGAAGGCGCCGAGGTGTTCTTCCGCAACATCAAGCTCTATCCGCTGGAATAAACCTTGGTGACCGCTGAACTTTTCCGAGCGCCTGCGATCATAAAACGAATTATCTAAACCCTAGGAGACATCATGGATCGTCGCACTTTTCTTGCCAGCTCTCTTGCCGCTTCGACACTCTCGTTTGCTGGCGTTGTTGATTTGTTTGCTCAAGCGAGTTCTAATGGGGACACATCTGCGCTGGAGTACATGGACTTACGTCGTTACCATCTGGCAAGTGGACCGGGCGTAAAGCTCACCAGCGATTTCTTTGCCGATGCTTTTATTCCGGCACTGAACCGCCTCGGAATTGGACCAGTCGGGGCGTTCTCTGTTTATTTCGGGCCAGACAGCCCGTCGTATTACCTGCTGATGCCAAGTTCAAAGCTCGAGACATTAGTCACAGCGGACCTAGAGTTGGCAAAGGACGCTTCCTTTATGAAGGCAGCTTCGCCTTTCTGGGATGCTCCCGCCGCCACGCCACCCTACATCCGCATTGAGAGTTCCCTATTGCGGGCATTTCCGGGATATCCCAAAGTCACTCCACCGGCCTCCGCCGCAACCAAGGGAAAACGCATCTATCACCTTCGCCAGTATCAGTCGCCGACGAACATGGATCATGTTCGGAAGGTGGAGATGTTTCATAACGGCGAGTTCGGCATTTTCGCTAAAGCTGGCGCTACGGGAGTTTTCTATGCGGATACCTTGGTCGGACAGAATTTGCCCAATCTTACCTATATGTTGAGTTTCCCCGATATGGCATCGCTTGAGGCAGATTGGGAGAAGTTTGCCGCCGATCCGGATTGGAGGAAACTTTCTGCAGATCCGAGGTTTAACTTGAACCCTCCAACGGTATCAAATGTGACCAGCCTCGTGCTGCGTCCCCTGGCCTGTTCACAAGTTTAGTGCGATTGCGGTAAGCGAAAAAGGAGCCCTTCCTCTGGACCGCGATAGAGCAGAATGCAGTTGGAGATTGAATACGGTTCGAATGTCGTCGAAATGTTGCCCCCCATTGCCGTCCTTGTGGCTGAGCAAGAGTTGGCAAACGGCCAATCATTCGGAAGGGAGCATTGGACCGGGACATCTGGATGTCACTTATATTGACGAATAGAACGAAATTCGGGAGTTGAATCGAACCCTGCAGAGGAACGGGGCGCCCTGCCCATCGAGAGGAGTAGCTTATGGAACGGAGAGATTTCATCAAGTCGGTCGCCGCCGCGACCGTGACTGCTGTCGCGCCAAGCGCTGCCGGGCAGCCGCACACCTCGGCACATAGCAGCAATCCAGTCTCCCGCCCGATGTCGCCCGACATGCAATACCGCGAACTGGGACGCACTGGGGAGAAAGTTTCGGTGATCGGGTTGGGCGGCTATCACATCGGCAAGCAGGATGATCCCGCTGAGAGCATACGCATTGTGCGAAGCGCGATCGACCACGGCATCACTTTCATGGACAACTGCTGGGACTACAACGGCGGAATCAGCGAGGTCCGCATGGGCCAGGCGTTACGCAACGGGTATCGCAGCAAAGTCTTCCTGATGACCAAGATGGACGGCCGGACCAAAGAGGCCTACAACCTTCAACTTGAACAATCGTTCGGCCGACTGCAGACCGACCTCGTCGATCTGGTTCAGTTCCACGAGGTGATTCGGATGGAGGACCCGGACCGCATCTTTGCGCCGGGCGGTGCGCTTGAAGCAGCGGTCGCTGCGCGTGGAGCGGGCAAGATTCGCTACATCGGGTTTACCGGTCATAAGGACCCAGCGGTGCATCTCCGCATGTTCGCGATGGCGGAGAAGCACGGCTTTCGCTTCGACACGGTGCAGATGCCGATCAACGTCATGGACGCGCATTTCCGATCGTTTACTAAGGAAGTTGTGCCGGTTGCAACCCAGCAAGGCACCGCTGTCCTTGCCATGAAGACCTTTGGCGACCATTACATTCTCGATAGCAAGACGGTTGAGCCCATCGAGGCGCTGCACTATTCGTTGACGCAACCAGTCTCAGTGGTGATTACCGGGATCGACTCGACGCCGGTGTTGGAACAGGCGTTGACAGCGGTCAAGACATTCCGGCCCCTGACCCAGGAGCAGATCACGGCTTTACTTGACCGGACCCGCGACGCGGCCGCTGATGGCCGTTTCGAACTGTTCAAAACAACGGCCCATTTCGACGGGACAGCCGCCAACCCGAAGTGGTTAGGGTAGAGATCGTCGAGCAAGGCATACTCAGCAAACTACCGGCCACACCAGGAGCAGAAAGCCCACCCAGTGCAACCCATTGCAGACTTATTGGGTTCTCCCATCTCATCTACTCCAAGAAGGGCACCTCGCTCGGGGAATGTCGGTTTGACGTATCGGTTCTAGCGAAAACCCAGTTATCCGGGCGAGAGTTCGCATCCCGGAGCTCTCTACACAAAAACTGTTGCGACGTCCCCAAGGCCTCCGGCCGCCGACCCGTCGAGTTCAGCATGCCTTGAATGACGGCGCCTAAAGCAGGTCGTCATTAAGGCAGCTGGGTCTCAGCGGATAGTGTGAACTAAAAGCTGGCGCCGCAATAGAGTTTGGGGCCCGCCCACAAGCGGCCTCCATGCGATTCAAGATAGAGCGGCTGATCCGAAGTCCCATGCCGGTGCCGTGGGGCTTGGTGGTAAAAACGGATGGAAGATCTCGTCCGTCTGCTCCGGCGGCAGCCCCACCCCCGTATCGCTGACGGACACGAGAAGCTGGTCGTCGTCCGCTCGCAGCGACTTGATGACCAGTTCGCGAGCCCCATTCATGTCTTTCATTGCATCGATGCCGTTGATCATGAGATTCATCAACACTTGCTGTACTTGCACGTGGTCCACCATGACCTTGGGGGGATCCGCGGCCAGTTCCGTCGGGACTACTATGTTGCGTCGAACGGCCTCGCTGGTCAGGAGAAGGACCATCCTCTCCGATGACTGGATTTACATCAACCCACTCTCGGTCGGGAGTGCCTTTGTTGAAGAGCACGCGGATCCGGCTGATGATTTCTGACGCCCGCGTTACGTCTTTCACGACTCTCATCGCAGCCGCGCACGCCTCTTCCAAATCGGGATGTTCGCGTGCAAGCCAACGAACGCAGCTTCTGGCGTTGGTCGCGCCGGCGGCGATGGGCTGATTCAGTTCGTGAGCCAGGGAAGCGGTCAGCTTTCCCATGGTGGTTATCCGATTCACTCGCGCGAGCTTTGCGTGCGCCTGACGCAATCGTTCGCGTTCTTCCTCCGCCCGCTTGCGCTCGGTGACGTCGATTCCGGTGCCCACCAGTTCGACGAGCTCGCCGGACGGACTGAGAACCGGATGCCCTATGACGTGGATGTCTCTGATCTCGCCGGTCGGTCGTCAGGATGAATTCGCTGAACAAATGTTTCAAACGGCGGCATCCCATCGGCTGGGTCAAAGCCCAGCAGGCGGAAGCATTCATCAGACCAGTACCTATTTTCGCCGGTGGCAGGGTTCCATGCCCAACTCCCGGTATGGCTGAGCCTCTGAGCTTCTGCTAAGTAGTGCCTCGCTTTCCCGCAGCGTCTTTTCCGCCCGCTTTGTTGCGGGTGACATCCGTTACGGCACCCACAATTTCAAGGTTGCTTGACGAGGTCGTTAGCCCTCGGGCTAAAACCCGGAGATGTTTGACTCTGCCATCCGGCATCAGCAGACGCTGTTCGGCGTCAACATCTGTCCCGCCAGCGATTGCACGGTGGATAATCTGACGTGCCAGGTCTCGGTCTTCGGGATGAGTTCGCTCAAGCACCAGCTCTAACGTCGGCTTAACTGCTCGATCATATTCGAAGATATTGTAGGCTTCCTCCGACCAGTGGATCTCTCCGTTTAGAACGCTCCACCCAAAGCTTCCGGTGTGGCTCAGCCGTTGCACTTCGGATAGAAATGCCTCGCTCCGCTTCAGCTTTTCTGCGGTCAGCTGGCGCAGGGCGACAATAGAGATCGCCAGCCGCCCATAAAGGGTCATCGTCTCCCTCAACAAAAACCACAAGCAAAACCGTCAATGAAATGACAATGAGAGAGCGGGCCGCATACATCGCCAGACTGAATCGGCCAGGAGTATTAACCTGTGCGATCCCTTGCCCCAACCACCCGCACATGACCACCATGAGCTATAGGTTGAGTACCGAGCGTCTCCGGAACCAAAGCAAGAGAAGGCAACGGCGCTCGGGAACAATAGGAGCGCGTGAACATATCTGAGGCCGACCGTTGACTCGCTTCTATCTATGAAGAGTTTTGGTAAGTGTGGCTCTCCTGCGATGGTGATCCAGGTCAGTGCAAGAGCGATGGCGATCACCGCGACGCTGCTCGCTGCGGCGGCCGTCTGCATTGAGCTGGACGGGATGATAGTTCCCGGCTCTTTGCTCATAAGCGCATGGAAGATGACCGCCAGCACGTATCCGGACATCCAGAACAGGGCGAGCCAAACACTCGTCTGCAAACCGGCGCCGAGAAGACCGCCCGGCGTAAATGCACCCGGGAAAGTAAGGAGATGCAGAACATTCATCACCGCGGCAAAGAGATAGCCGCTCGCCAGGACCAGGAGCGCACGCGAGCGGACAATATTAAATTGAGAAATCAGCAGAAACCACCGTGATTAGGTCCGCGAGGAAGATGAACGTATCGGTGATTGGCGCCCATGCATCGGTCCGAGGTAGTTGCACCATTCCGAACGGGGCCACCATCAACCCAATTCCAAGCAGCACGAGGCCGATCGCGAAAGCGACTCGACGTTCTGTTTGTCCGGCCGGCAGGTTCGCCCCCACCGTGCCATTCTGGTCGGGCGCTTCGTTCCACAGAGACTCTCCTTCTTTCGTAAAGCGTCCAGGTCAATCGCCGCTACGCCCGACTTATGGTTCGGATTGACCGGTAGAACGGCGGTCCGATTGAGCTGGGCTAAGAGGACGTCAACCACAATGAATTGTATGAACTCTGCGAATCGGATTCCACGATGGACCCTATCGCTGCTGCGCTTCGGCTGAAGCGGACTGCCGGGCGAAGGTTGTCGGCATCGATATTTGCGGGACCGTCGATCCGCGCTCCAGCGTTAATCCCGCGACACGAGAAGATCTTGACGAGACGCGAAGGCTGGTCCAGGCGGCTGGCCGCGCCTGGAGCAAATTCATCGTCGATCAGCGCGATTTAGGTGCGCTTCGTGCTGCAGTCACGAAGATCGAACTGGAATATGGCGGCATTGACATCCTCTTGCCAATGCAGGCATTCAGGCATTCCGGCTGTTGCTGGAAATGGAAGACCCTGACTGGCATATTCAGATCGATGTAGACCTGACCGGAACGGCGAATGCGATCCGGGCGTTCGCTCCGGCGATGGTCAAGCGGGGCGGAGGCCGCATCATCGTAACGACATCGACCCAAGGCCGAAATGGAACCTTCAATGGCGCCGCATATTCGGCATCGAAGTGGGGAGTTATCGGGCTCATGAAATCCGCCGCATTAGAGCTCGGCCGATATGGAATCACCGTGAACGCGCGTGTGCCTGGATTGATCGACACTCCTCTGACTCGTCACGAGGAACGTAACGGACAGGCTCTTCAGGTTGTCGGCAAGACTCCCAGCGGAGATATTAAGCGGGACGAGGAGGATGCCAGGCGAGGGCTCCAGGCGAAGTCTCCCTTGAGTGTTCCCTGGATCGACCCCGAAGACGTGGCGCCGGCTGTCGTATTCCTGGCTTCCGACGCCGCTCGCATGGTTCGGGAGCCACCTATGATGTGACCGGGGGAGACAGCGCGAATAGCGTTTAGTCGGTGCACACGTGAATGTCTGCACTCTAGCGGAATAGCCCTCTGAATTGGCCGTCGGGAAATGCGCTTCGGGACGTAACCGCTTTGGCTCATAGGGAATTCGGTTGACGTGCCTTACCGGAGGGTGGAGCGAATAAGAGAAGGGTTCCGCCGGGCAGGTTGATTGTTGTTGCCGAAATGCAGGGACTTTACAGGCGCAACTAGCCCGAGTTTACCGCCCCAAGCCAATTGAAGCGGATTCCCCCCGCGCCAAAATCCTCTCCCGACCGCATCTG
>Ga0302324_100008973_pt1 | contig 21019 bp, 18 predicted proteins | sample Palsa_T0_1_FD_201949 | JGI IMG/M metagenome (GOLD analysis project Ga0302324, IMG submission 201949) | Peat permafrost microbial communities from Stordalen Mire near Abisko, Sweden - Palsa_T0_1 | ecosystem: Environmental > Terrestrial > Soil > Palsa > Peat permafrost | place: Sweden: Abisko...
TTTGGCTGTGCTTGAAGACTTGGCGCGTGCGCTGGCACGATGCGGAGGCGTTTACTGAAACCAAAGGCCCCGTCATCTTCTGCGTTTGGCACAACCGTCTGCCTGTGGCGCTGGCCAGCTACAATGACTTCGCCCGATTGCGCTGGCCCTGCAAGGGACTGGCCGCCATGATCAGCGCCAGTCTCGACGGCGGCTTTTTGGCCAGGGTGGCTCAACGATTTGGTGTGCAGCCGATTCGCGGTTCCACCAGCCGGCGCGGCCCGCAAGCGCTTTTGGAAGCGACCACCTGGCTGGAACGCGGCTACAGCATCGTCATCACGCCTGACGGTCCGCGCGGCCCCGTTTATCGAATTCAGCAAGGCATCATTCACCTGGCTCAATTGACCGGACGCCCCATCATCCCGACCTCCAACTTCACTCGCTGGAAGATTCGACTTCGGAGTTGGGATCGATTTCAAATTCCGTTGCCGTTCGCCCGCTGCCATGCTTACCGCGGCGAGGCCATCCTGGTGCCGCGCGATGCCAGCGAAGCCCAACGCGAACAACTCCGCGCCGAGCTGGAGAGCGCCATGCGCGGCATCACGAGGGATTGATGCGCCGGTCGTCCTGGTAACGTTGCATGATCTTTTGCACGTAAGCCCTGGTGCCGGGAAAGCCGATCCTCTCGATGAAGGCCGCGCCGTTGGTCGCGCCGCCGCCGGCCAGCCATTTGAGGACGTTGCCCCGGCCCGCGTTGTACTCCGCCAAGCCGAAAGGCAGGGGATCATCCGCCAGGCTGTAATGGCGCAAGACTTTCTTCAGATACCACGTCCCCGCCAGCACGTTGGTCAACGGATCCAGGCAATTGGCGTGATCAAAATCCCGGATGTGTTCCGCCGAGGCCCATTCCGAGGCGGCCGGCTGGCGAATTTGCATCAGGCCCAATTCGCCCGCCCGTCCGCGCGCGTCGGGGTGGAAGTCACTTTCCCGCCAAATGACGGCGCGGATGAGGGCCGGATCGAGTTGATAACGTTTGGCCGCCTGAGCGATGGCCCTATCGAAGCGATGCTCGCGCCAATAGCGCCAGCCCTCGAGAGCCAAAAATCCAAGTAGCGCCAACAACAGCACATTGCGCAAGCGTTTCATCGTCATGCGTCAGTCATGGCTGATAAGGCGAGACTCCGTCGAGCCGAAACTCGATTTCTTGGGGACAAGTCACGGCTCGACAGAGCCTCCTGCCTTTCGCTGCCGTCACTGACTCATTACGTTTCATCTCAACGCGGGCCAGCCTATTTCCTTCCCTTGGCTTTCCCATTGCCTCTTTGTCCTTTTGCTTGATTGGCGACCGCAGGCGGGCCGGTTGGTGCGGTGGCGTTGGGCGGACGGGTTGGCGGGGCGGTGTTGGGCGGACGGGTTGGCGCGGGCGGTCGGATTGGTGCCGGGATGGCGGGGCTTTCGAGCGCGACCGGGGTTGCCACGGGTGCGCGGGTCAGAATCAGGTAGCCGGCCAGGAGTATTCCGATGACGATCGCGCTGACGCTCACGTAGAGGGATTTCAATGAGGGCGAGAACTCCCATTCAACGACGTGGTGGCCGGGAGTCACATACACGCCCCGCATGATGTAGTTGCAGCACAGCACCGGAGCCAGAGTGCCGTCGATGCGCACGCGCCAATCCGGGCAGGTGTGGTCATTGAGCAACAGAACAGCCGGCGTCTTCGCGTCGGCCTCCATGCGGACGTGCTTCGGGTGGTAATCGGTGATGACCACGGTGCCGGGATCGGCGCCGGGGCCAGCGGTAGGCTGAGGGACCGGGACGTTGGTGGCGAGCAGGACGGTGTCCCAAGGCTCGAAATCCTGGCTGGCCAGGATTTCCAGCGCCGCCGCATCGTTGGGCGGCGTGCGCCAATTGGAATAGAGTTTGGCCCGGGGCAAGGCGCGCGTGTTTTCGATGATGGCAAATTGCCCTTTCGGGCCGGTCACGGCGGTATAGTCGCCGATGTCGGCCGGGATCTGGATGCCGGGCTTGTTGCGCACGTCAAAATGCTTTTGCAGTCTAAAGGCCTGATGGACGGGATCGGCACGCTGGTTCAAATAATCCACGGCATTGGCGCTGCCCAGGAGGTAACGCGTGTTGGTCAATTCCCACAGGCGCACGGCTGGCCGCAGGTCGGTGCTCTGGATGTCGGCCCCCTTCAACTCGAAGGCCTTGAGGTAAAGGCGGTCTATATCAGGCATGTGCGAAGCTTGGGAGAAGTCCAAGGCCTGGATGTTATGGTAAGGGAAATCGTTTTGCAGCCAGAAGAAGTAAAGCGAACCAAAGCCCGGCTGGATGCCGCTGCCGGGACCTCTGGGTTCAAGCTTGCCGATGACCCGGTGCTCCCAGGGCTTGTCGAGAAGAAATTGAACCACCGGGTTCAACTCGTACTTCTCGGTGTAATCGAAGTAGTGAATCCAGGGGAGGTCGGCCCGGGCCAGATCGAAAATGATCAGAACGCCCAGCGTGCCCCAGGCCCACTTGTTGCGCGACCCGGCCCAAGCGCCACTGATGATGGCCGCGATGGCCACCAGACCGGCAATCAGGAACACAAGGAAGGTGCCGACCCGTTGCAGGCAGAAAGTGGACATCCCCTTGGCAAAGCCGGCGGCAAAATTCTGTTCTTCCATATAGCGGATCAAGGCGCCTTTGTTGTCCCAGAGCAGGGCGCCCCCCGCCACCGCGACGCCGGCCAGAACCAGCATAAATATGGTCCATCTTCGATCGAAGCCGGTCACCTTGCCCCACCAGAGTTGGAGGTGGTGCGGGAGGAAGCTGGAATCGCTTTTTTCGGGCCCGCGCAGATAGCGGCGGTAAAGGACTTCCATGCCGTAAGCCGCCAGGATAAGCCAGGCGATGTGGAAGGGATGCATGAATTTGATCGGATTACGAATGGTGGAGAAATAGGGCAGTTTGTAAAGAAGCTGGTAAACGAAGCCGAAGCGTCCCCACGAAGCCAGCAGCGAAAAGAGGGCCACCGCACCCCAATAGCCGACGGCGATGCGTTCAGACTTCGAGTAGGGACGGTCCTTGCGAAAGAAATTGGCCAAGCCGAAGAAGGCGAGCAAGGAGACCATGATGCCGGCACATTCGCCCGAGCCGCTGTATCGCCAGTAAATGCCACTTTTTCTGGTTACCGCCAGTACTCCCTGGGTGCGGGAGAGGCGGTCCGGGGTGTCCAAGGCGGTCAGATAGTTGCCAGGCAAGCCCAAGCCGGAGATGACGTTGGAGCGCACATTCGGGTCGTCGCTGCCCAACTCGGCCACCCGGGCGTCCTGCCCGATCAGGCCCCAATACGCGCTGGTGCGGTTGGTTTCCGTGATGTTGCCGTTAAGCCGATAACCAAAAAGGCCCGGGACCAGAACCTGCAGCGTTTCCATTTTGGGCAGGCTCCATTGGGTGGCGGCGTGCCAGCGCGCCTGCTTGGTTTCGGCGTCCTGGCCCATGGCGGCCACGCCTTCGACCTGCGTTTCGATCAAGGTCTTCATGGTATGAAAGGCGATGATCGCGGCAAAGAGCACCACCAAAGTCTGCGCCACAAAAGCGTTGACGACTCTGCGGCCGAAGGGGACATCGTCGTTGAAGGTGCGGAATATGATGAAGATGCCGAGATAAACACTCAAAATGGCCCCGACATCGTACCCTTCCATGACGCCCATGCCGACGGCCAGACCGGCCAGCACGGCCTTCTCCCAGAATTTGGGGATGGATTTGGCGTAGAGCGCGGCCATGGCCAGGAACGTGCAACCGGCGGAGAGGTTCCAGTTGCCCAGGCCCCAGCAGGCAATCGAAAAGAAGTGTGCATTAAGCCCGGCCGCCACACCACCCAGAACACAGACCATTGGGTTGAAATTCAATTGGCGAAAGAAGAGCCAGGCGGAAAATCCCAGAAACAGAAGCGAGAACGGCGCGTAGATCTTCAGATACGCCACCGGCGGAAGCAGGGTGGCCAGCACCATGGTGATATTCGGAGAGGCGGCCGCGCCTTCCCCGCCCAACCAGACCAGGTCCCGCCACGTTCCGGCAAACCGGCCAGGCATGCGATTGTTTTCGGCCTTCAGAAAGCCCAACGGGGCGTCGTTGGCAAAAAGAACCTGGTGTGGATCCAGGCTCCTGTAAAACAAAGCCAGCAGGACGCCGCCCAGCAATCCCAGCAAGATCCAGCTACCAGACAATTGCCTGGTTGACCCTGGAGCTATTGAAGCCGCGCGCATAGCCATGTCGGTTATTATAGGACAGACTAACGGCCGTTGGAAGCTGGAACGACTTCCTTGCGCCCGTTGCGCGAACCGGATTCAGCCAAAAAATCGCGTGCTGGCTCTTGCCGAACCGCCTGCTGGCGCAAGGATTGGCGAGCCAGACTCTGGTTGGCGCGAGCGAACAGAGCCTGGGTGGCATCGCGAATTTTGCTCAGCGTCTCCGGCTTCAACTCCATTTTGCCGGAACCCTCGCTCCCTCGACGGAAGAAAGGAACCTTGCCCGGACGGAGTTGAGTCGCATAAGGAAACCCTTTTTCGTAACCACCCCCGAACAAAGGCGTCCCGCCCTCCAGCGCCTTGGCCTCTCTGGCTTGGAGCTTGCCAAAGAGCATGTTCGAATGGGCGCGGGCCACCATGGCCTCGGTGTGCGGTATGCCCAGCCAGCGCAGGGTCTCGCTTAGAACGGCCGTCGTCTGGCGCAGAAGTTCATCGTACGAAACCAGGTGGACTTCGATCCCTTCGTCCAGCGCGTCGAGGAAACTCTTGACGTGTCCGATCCAGCCCGGAACGAAGTCCAGGCAAAAGAGATCAATGTCATGGCGGAATCGGCTGCTCAGGTATTTTTCCCGCCGGTAAAGGTGAAACGTTGAAACCAGGGCGTCTTCGGGATTGCGGTAGAGGTAGAGGTACCTCCACTTGCGCACGCCCGGATCGCCGCCAATTTGCTCCTGCACCTGAGGGATCAAATTATGGGTTCTGATCAGGCAGCCGGGGGTCTGAACGGATTTGTCCCGGCGGGCAATTAATTTCGCGTAGTAATGCACGATGATGCTGTCGGGATCGATGGGCAACTGGGTTGTGGTCTCGACCCCCTGGTTTTGCAACAGCACATCGCACAGCAGGTAACACATCCACGTGCTGCCGGAGCGGGCCGAGGAAGAAAGAATGGTGACCGGGGCCTGTTCCCGCGCCATGCGGGCCATTTCCCGGTTGTTGTGAGCCTGGATCAGCATCCGTCGCGCAGGGCCCAGCCCCTCCCCAAACAAACGCGGGATTTGAGCCAGCGTGCTCGGACGCGCCAGCAGCCGGATCGCCGGCGCCGCTCCCTGGCGGATAAGTCCAACGAATGACCTGACCGCGGAGGGCCGGTCATTCGGCGGTATTGATGTTTTCATGGTAAAGCCTTCCTAACAAGCGATGAGCGGACCCTGCTGCCGGCAATTCGCGAAAACAAGGCGCCGGCAATTGTTGATTGCTTTGCCCAGCCGAAAAACCGCCAACATCAAGAAATCCTCTCATGCTTAAAGTACAAAACGTGACAAACGGCGACCCGTTCGTCAAGCCCATTTCCGAGGATTTTGTGTTGGGTCAGCCCGGGTGGTAGGGACGGCTCACCGAGCCGTCCGCAGGTGGTTCTTGCCGGGGCGGTTGCCTCGGCGTCGCATTCGACCGTTGCAGCCTGACGGTGAGCAGCGACAAAATGACCGGCGCGATTGCAGGGGGAGATGTGGGCCGAGGGACTATTGAGTTTGTAAGGATTGCGCAGTAAGAACGTTTCTAGTAACACACCTTTTGCCAATTTCCACGGCACCGGGATGGACGCGATAATGTGGCCCAGGTAGAAATGCCAATGGGGGCCGAAATAATCGGTAAAGTTGACCAGGATGACTTGAAACAGGATGACTTGAAATTTGCATGGGCAGATGCGATTGTGTGCATTGTATAGCAACGCTGACTAAAGATCAGAGCGTCACACTCCGTTTGACCAAACCTGAGAAGGCGGATTTGGAAGCCGCCGCGACTTAGACGGGCCAACCGACGGGGACTTTGGCGGCTACTTACGTCAGAGAAGATGTAAAACGTTCGCGTTTTCCCGCCATCGAATTTCGAGACGGCGCTCTTGGCCGGGTGGCATACGTCACCGGCACGAGGTGGCCGGTATGGATGGTCGTGGATTTGGTCAAAGATCTGGGCGGGAGCTTTGCCAAGGCTGCTAAACGGACGGAAAAACCCGAGGCGGTTGTCAAGTTGGCGCTGGCCTACGCGGTGGCCTACCCGGAGGAGATTGCCGCCAGCCTGAGGCTGCACAAGCAACGGGACTTCGAGGGTCTTAAAGCCGTTTCGCCCAACCTGGAAAAGCTGTGAGGCTGCTCTTGGACGAGCACCTTCCTCGCCAAGCAGCCGCCGCGCTCCAAAGGAGGTTTCCGGCATTGGATGCGGTTTCCATTTACGATTCGTCCTGGCGGGGCCTGCAAGACCCTCCGTTGCTCGAAACGCTTGACCGCGAAGGTTGGACCCTCGTCAGCCGCGATGTCAATACGATCCCGGAATTCGTCAAGGCTCGTTTGGCGGCAGGACTCACTCATGGCGGAGTGATCTACGCCGACGGCAAGCGACTTCGTCAATCGGACGTGCGAGGCCTGATTCGGAGGCTCATAGCCTTCGTCGAAAAACACGGCGACGAAGATTGGACCTGCCGCGAGGGCTGGCTTTAGTTAGGAAGGTTCGGGTAGGACGATGGGGCAGATTTTTTCGAGAGCGCGCGGCCTGCGTTCCTTGAATTAACCTCGAACACTTGCCGAAATTTTGAAATTTCCACTTTGAACTTTGAACTTTGAACTTTGAACTTTAAACTGCATCAGGTTGCGCCCGTAGCTCAGTTGGATAGAGCAACTGCCTTCTAAATTGTCAATACTGTTTTCTGGAATCATCAGCAGTCATCCCGGCTTTGAATATCAATGGGTTGCGGAGTTTGGTGTCATCCTGAATTATCACGAATTCGCTCGAAAAAGGGCAACCAGTATCCGAAGGCAATATCCAAATTCCATTTCCCGCTCCGCGTTCCCGTGTCGGCATCCGGCTTGCTGAAAACAGGAAGGCCAAGCCAAATGCCAACACGCGAACACTCCGCCCCGACAAGTGCCTGGTCGTGTCGTCATTGTCCCCAGGATTGCGCCCCGGCTTCCATCGCAACACTGGGGCCAATGTCGCTGCCACCAGGAAGGGCTTGCGCTGTTCGCATCGATCATTTCCTGCTTCATGTGCTCTATTTTCATTATTCTCCTAGCTGCTCCTTTTGTGCGCTGGCGGCCTGTTGCGTGCCCAACAAACAAACCATGACCGTGCGATTCTCGACCGCGAAATGGCAAAGGCTGAAAAGGGGGACGCAAAATCTCAGTGTGCGGTCGCCGAGAATGAAGCGCATGGATTACTTGGCTTGACACAGAATTATCCTGAAGCGGTTAAGTGGTATCGCAAAGCTGACGCCCGATCAGGTGGGGAAGGCTCGGCGATTCTCCCGAGAATTCAAGCCGCGAAAGGCTGAAATTCAGCAGCCACGATATGCGCCCCGCGTTCGCCTCGCCATCGGTCAAAATCCCGGCGCGCAAATTGTCCAATTTATTTTTGTTAGATGCCTTGGCGAACTTCCACGGCACCGGGATGGACGAGCTAAATGTCGCCGACGCGGCCCTTGCCTTTTCGCGGCCAAACGTTAAATTTACTTTGTGAAGACGCTAACAATTACCAAGGCCAGGGCGAACCTCAGTTCCTGGATGTCCAAGGCGCTCGCCGGCCAGGACATCGGCATCATTCATCCCTCCGGAGAAATCCTCGCCTTGCGGCGTGTGGGAGTTTACAGCGATGATTACGCGTTCGAAGAGTACGGGCTCGCCGAAAAGCAATTGGGCCGAATCGCGAAGAAGCTTGCCGCCAAAGATGTCGCGGCCCGGATCACGACCAGGTGCAGGACTGGTTGAGGAACAATCTTTAGCCCAAGTTGGCGGCGTGTGGACACGATCCGGGACTCGCCAAGCCTTGTTTGGCGACAAGGCGGACTCGACGTGGATGGGGTAATCCATTCTGCTTGCTGTCGCTCCTGGAACGGGCAAAGTATGGTCCGACCGAAGCGCTGCGAACCAGAGCTGGGCACTTTGTGTTCTGGGTTTTGCGCCCGTAGCTCAGTTGGATAGAGCAACTGCCTTCTAAGTCGAAATCGAGCGTTGACTGAATTTAGCAATGATTGATTTCCTCAATGTTTACAATGGTTTCATGGCATTTTGCTTTTATTCCCATCAGCTATTATTTGCCCCAAAAATGGCGCTCAGTATAGAAAAACAGTATAGAAAACGGTCTTGGTAAATCCCGAAAAATTCTGCTCAAATGTGAATCCCGCCGCCGCGTTTTTGCCCGTGGTTGTGGGTGACGGCCTGCGTTCGGGAAACTGTTTCGGTGGTGCATTTGAGGACGAAGGCGTCGGCAACCCGGCTCATGTCCTGGCTGGGATATTTCTCGGCCAGAAATTCCGTCACCTGCGCTTTGAGGTCGTCGGACCACGCCTGCAACGCTTGCTTTTGGTCGTTGGCGAAGGCCCGCAGAACCTCCACGGCGTTGTGGCCCCGGTTCCAGATTTCGTTCTTGCCGTTCGGAAACCGCTCCACAACCGCGTATTCCAACGCATATATGCCGGGCCGATAACACACGCAGAGATTGTCAAACAGATCGACGCCCTTGTGCCATTGAGCGCCGTCGTCGGTTGGGATGGGGATGGCGTCCGGTTTCGCCTGTGACGCGGCCAGATTGACGGCTATGGTCGTCTTTGCGAGGTCCCGTTCAAGCTGTTTGACGGCGTCCTGGCTGGTAGGGAACTGTTTAAGATGCTCGGCAAAATGTTGCCGCGCCTGCGAGTAGGCTTGATCTTCCAGTTTGGTTGGTTGGCGGTTTTGAAATGGATGGTTGCTCATAAGCGGCCTCATTCAGTTTTCAGCAGTTTGACCAGTTCGGAGCGGGGCACGAGCAGCTTGCCGCGCAACGCCCGACAGGGTTTAAGTTTACCACGCTGGATGAGACGGTAAACACTGAAGTAGTTGACGCCAAGAAGATCGGCGGATTCTTGGACTGAATACGCCAGCCGTTCGGGTGGGGCTTGGGGCGGTTCTGGTTTGGGAACTACATTCATAACGACTCCTTTACTGCTTTTGGTTTGGCATTCCTTTGGATTTGCCTGGTGCCGCGCCACTGGCGCTGTTGAAACAGAGGACACACAACGAAGACCGGCGGCGAGTGTTCAGGCGGACGGCGGCGGAACGAACGGCGATTGAGCGGGGGCCGTTTCCGGGGCGATCAATCGCGATGCGCCTGTCCGGCGCGAGAGGACAGAAGCCCACTGACTCGGCCAGAGATGCCGGGCAGGACGACGAACGTGTAACTTTCAGACGCCCTCCCGACGAAGCCAGCAACACCACTCTAAAAGCCAAAAGAAACGTCCGGAAAATCCACAGCGATTGGCACGCGGCAGGGGACGACCAAAAATCGAGCGCCCAACCGACGCGGTTTCGAGCGACTGCTGAACTGTCATTCGGCAATTCCCGATTGCTCAAGCCCACAAGGCACCCTTTACGCGGCAGATGGGAGAACCAGTGAACCGAACGCAGACATTTGTTGGACACGCGGCGGATTGGATGAGGACGGATTGCAGCCACGGACTGGACATGAACCGAGAAAGTATGCGTGCGTGGAAAGGCCACGGACAAGACGCGGACGGGGACAGTGTGCGGAATGGACGCGGAGGCGGACGTGCTGAAGCGGTGGCCGGCCAGTTTATGGCCGTTGCGCGAATTTTGCGCGAATTTCGCGCAGTCGTTGCGCGGATACAATTTGGTTGGCTGCCCAAGGAACATGGCTTGCGGGCGAAGGATTGTTGGGCCGGTCGTCGCCTCGCCGATGGCGTCATTTCGCATCCTGTCGCGGATGCGTTTCGCAAGAACTGTCGGTGGCGAGCAGTGCCGGGCGTCTTGTCCCGGCCACGCGGAGCCACGGACAGGCAGGCGGTGCCTGTACCCATGAGCGAAGCAGGCGCGTACTGGCAGGACGCGGGCGGACTGAGCACCGCGGCCTGACGGGACGGACCTGCGAGCTTTGACAAGTAAGAGGCGGTTCATAATGGCGACGCGAATGCGTTCAACGGTTGGCGAACTTCAATCCGGCCTGGCCGTCGCCGGGTGCGCTCTGGCTTCGGGCACCCGTGGCGATGCGCTGCGGATTCTGGAGCAGTATTCCGGCTACCGATTCAGCGAGCTGACGACCATCCGCCGCCAGAAGCCCGAAGCGTTCCGGCAGATTGTTCAACTGGCTGCCGCCAAACAGACCGCCAAGGCGTTTGCCAAGCTGCTCGAACTTGGGGCTGTAACCGAAACGTCGAACGACCACGGCGAGCTTCATCAATGCGCCGCCGCTGCCTATTTGTCGGCCACGAAACAGGGAAGGTCGGCATTGCTCGTTTCGCCGACTTGGGCCGAAATTGTGGCGGTGACGGACAAGGTGCGGGAGACACTGAAAGCCGAAGGCGCCATTTCACCGCAAGAGGAAGCCGTTGCCGTCTTCGATTCGCTCTCGTGGACGGTAGCCCAAAAGAAAAACGCCAGCCAGTTTGAACCCGGCCAGCGCCTGCGCTTCGTCCGCAGAACCAAACATTTTGATCGGGGCGAGACGATGGAAGTGGTCACTACGGTCGAGAACGGCCTGCGCGTCCGCCGTCCAGATGGAACCGAGATTGATTTCAACCCGACAAGTTCCGCCGCCTACTTCGACGTGGGCGAGGAGCGCGAACTGAAAGTGGCCGCCGGTGACTGGCTGCTGCTTCAAGCCAACCACGGCAAAGAGTTCATCAACGGCGAGCGTGTCCAGGTCCGGGAGATCCAAAACGGCCGAATTGCCCTGGCTGACGGTCGTTCACTCCCGGCCGGGTTCAACACCTTCACGCACGGCTACGCCGTCACGTCACACTCATCCCAGAGCAAGACCGTGGATGACGTGCTGCTCGTGGCCTCCTCAAAATCCTTCGCCGCCGTTAACCGCGAACAGTTTTACGTTTCGATTTCCCGTGGCCGGGAGCATGTCCACGTCTTCACCGATGACGCCGAATTGCTCGCCCGTCGCGTCACGGACTCACACGCACGCAAGGCCGCTGTCGAACTGCAAGCACTCAGGGATGACTTGTCCAGGCTCGGCTTCGTTCGGAGGGAGCCGGTGAAGGATGAAACCACGTCGCCATCAATTGCAGGCCGGACGATAACCGGCCGGCAGGATTTTCGGAACATTCGCCCAATGCGCGAGACACGGTTGAGTCGCGTTTCCCGCCTGCATCCCGTCCAAAGGATTGCCCAGGCAGTGGAGCAAGTCCGGCGATGGGTTGGCGAAGCCTTGCGAATCACTCAGCGGGTGGAAAGTACCTCGGAAAACGCCGAGAAAACCGAGGCCATCAAGCAGCCCGAACAGACTGAACCGACGATGAAACAGACCCCTGAACAAAAGTATCGTCAATCGGTTCGGGAGAAAATGCTCCGAAACATCGAACAGAGCCGTCAGCAACAAGGCCGCTCTCGCGGCATCAGCCATTGAACGCCTATGCTACTCAGTAAAGACCAATGCTACACCAGCTCCGCCAAATATTGCTTCGCCATCGAGTTTTATCCCGACGAGCACAACCGGCACGGTTTTCCAGCGAGCCAGTTGATTCATTACTCGCTGGGGGAAAACCCGGATGCGGAGGATGACAAGAACGAACCACCGCAGAAACTGGCACTCGCGTTTTCCATCGCCAACGTGGTGATTCTTGGCTGGCGCTTGAGTCACATCGCGGACAAGCTCCAGGAAAACGAGCTTGCCGCCGTTCAAGTTCTTCCAAAACGCTACAGCGAGGTTGACCCCAATAAACCATTTGTTGCCTCCATCAAAATCACACCGATTAACAAAGAGTGATCCAACCTTCATCGGGGAATGCCAATCTGTATGAAAGACCAAGATCTGCGATTAAAACGAATGGGGGGTACTCGCAGACTCGCCCTGAGAACCTGAGCATTACTTGTCTGTACGGTCGTACGTCCTTATTCGACGCGGAGATGTGGGTGCCGAATTGAGTCTTCTTCCGAATGAGAACAGCCCGCCCCGCTGGTGCTTTTGGCAAAGGTGCGAGGCAGCGTTAAACAAACAGGCCTGGTGTTTTCACGGTTTCAAGAAGGCCGCGAACGCACTCTTGATGATCTTCGCCGTGGCCGTGGTCATCACACCGGTCGGCCTTGGCTCCGGCGCGGCGAGGTCTAGGAATGCACGCTCAGTGCGCTGCATTTCCATCAAACGACATGCCATTGCTCCAATTGAATGCACATCGCCTCGTGGTTGGCTCGATGTAGAAATCCAGACATAAACTATATCAATATTACATAGATTAGATTTACATGGAGATTACGGATAATTCGCCAATTGTTATTATAACTGTTTTATAACAAAGTATTTACATAAATATTATCACGGCCTGATTGCGGGACTTTGTGGCGCTTTAAAAATATTATATTAAATCTATTGACATAATATACATTAAGGCTAGGATTCTCCTGTCTGAAGCAAAAAACGACATGCAAAAAGACATCGAACATACTGTCGGTAGCGAGCGAGAGAAGGATTTGCCGGAGTGGCTGGAGTTGGTTCGGCGGCAGGTTACTTCCCTCAAGTTTGGCACGGTGCAGATCACCGTTCACGATGCGCGCGTGACCCAGGTCGAACGGGTCGAAAAAGTGCGGCTTGATCGACCCAATCCGGCCTCGACGCGATGATGCTGGTCGCCCACAACGCGCCGCGCTGCGGTGTCCCCAGAGATTTTGCCGACCGCGCAAGCGGAGGCGCCACATCCATCCTAGAACTCACTGAGACTGACCGGGCCGCCGGAGGTTCCATGAAGAGAAACCCTACGAACGCTGAACCGCGTGCAAGATCGGCGGGCCGATTAGCCCGATTCCGGGTTGTTCCAACACTCGAAATGGCCGGCTGCCTGGAGGCAAGCCTGGCGCTGATGAACGCGACGGCGGTTTTAAGGATTGCCCCATTCGTATGAAAGAAGCCAAATTCGTCAAATACATTATCGCCGGCCTCGCGCTGGCTAGTCTCAACCTGTCCACTCAAGCCCAAACTACCGAGGTGTTTTTCGCCGGCGCCAACGCCAGCCAGACCGTCCTCTATACGGCCGCCAGCAATATCCTGAGCGGCGTCGCCGCCACTATTTCCGCAACCAACAGCACGGTGCGGGATTACTCCGGCACCATTGCCGGCTTGGGAAATGTCACCATCCACTTCTCGCTGCTGGGAGGCATCCAAGGACTGCAAGACCTGGCCAATCAAAATACGGAAACGACCGCCGGCGGGTCGAATTTGACTCCGACGGTCGCCGTGTCCAGCGCATCACCCGGCGCGGTGGGGCTGAGCGCGGCTCCGTTCAGCATACTTGGGCCGACGTTGGTTGTGCCTTACGCGTTCATCAAGGGATCCGGATTAACGTCCGTATCCAACCTGACCCAGCGGCAAGCTGCCTACTTGGAAGGAGCCGCGGGCACCAACTCGGCCGGCGCACTGCCGATCTCGTTTTTTGGCGGCACGAACACCGAGCCTATTTATCTGGTCGCACGTAATACCGCCTCCGCCGTGCGGACGGAAATCGACGCGAATATCGCCTTTACCGGCACGATCTCGACGTGGACAACCAACTCCCTCGGCGTGCCGGTTCCTGATGCTTCCGGGGGCCAGAGTTCGGGCTCCAATGTCCGGGCGCTCTTGAAGGCCATCCCGACGGCCATTGGGACGGTGGCGGCGTCGGATATCAGCACCGACACCACGCTCTCCTACGAAGGTGTGCCGTACTCGATTACGAACGTGGAAAACGGGAGTTACCCGCTGTGGGGTTACGAGAATTACTACCTTATCAGCAGCGGCGGCAATGGCGCCCCTTCACCCGCGCAATACCAAGTCATCACCAACCTGTTTTCGGCGGTGACCAATGCGGATTTCCAGACCACTTCGCCGGTATTTGTGGGCAATTTCGCCCCGCTAAGCGGCTTGCAGGTGACTCGGAGCACGGACGGCGGCCCGATTACGCTGATCAATAATTAACCGGAATGACGTTCCATTAACACGAATAAATCATTATGCGAACGATGAGAATTCTACAGGCAGCGGCGTTCCTGCTGCTGTTGCTGGCAGCGCCACTGGCGCGGGCCTGGACTTATCACGATGGCGACGTTTTGCTCATTTTTCGAGAGAACGGCTTCGACGACGTTGAATTTGACTTGGGCAACATTTCCCAATTTCTCAACCAATCGAACGGAACCACGACGCCTGTCGGCGGATGGGACGTCACCCCGGTGCTCAATACGTTTGGCCCGGATTTGACGGGCGTGAGCGTCATCGTGCTCGCCACCACCAGTAAGACCAATAGCAGTTTGAGCTCGTGGGTGAGCGGCCCTGAACCAGACACCACCGCCTACAGCGTCTCTCCAACGGCGTGGCAATCCTCGCTCTATTCGACCATAAACTCGATCGGCACGAGGCCGGTCATCTACCAAGTTCCAACGGTCACTTCGCTGACGTATCCGCTCAGTCCCGGCGGCGCGCTGCCCAGTCCGGACACCAACGCATACGTATTCGATCCTTCCGCCGCGTATCAGATTGATTCCTACGACTGGATCGTGTCCGGCGGCGTCAGCCTCGGCAACGCCACGTACCCTAACACGGCTTATGTACCGTCGTTGGGTGGAAAGTCGCCGTTCATTGTGGAGTCAATCATTCCGACCAGCTTCGATTTCTGGAAAATCCAGCCCAGCACGGTTCAGCCGGCGCCGCCCGACACGTATGTGGGCCAGTTCAGCATCACCACCAACGGCACGCTGACCTTTGTGGCCGGTCCGCCGGCGTCGAGCATCCTGGCCATCACGCAGACTGGAAGCGTGAGTGGCGTTTCTTACACCACCGTCGTCGGTGGCAACTACTCGCTGGTCTCCACCAACACACTGGGCGCGCCTGTTTCCCAGTGGCCGGTGGTCAGCGGGCCACTCACTGGCGACGGACAGAACGACACGCTCATCTACACCAATGCCAGCGCGACTGGATTCTACCAGGTCGTTCGATCACCATGAGGCGGCCGTGAGTTAGCCGGTCGCCACTCGTCGAGAGGACAACCACAACGAATGAAGCGATGGATATTGTTTTTGACCACCCTTTTGGCCTGGGCCGGTCCTGCCCTCACCCTTGCCGCCGCGCCTGCGAGCGCCGGAGCCACCAATGCCCCGGCGTTCGCCGTCCGCTCCTACGAGGTTGTGGGCAACACCGTCCTGCCGCAAAAAATGATTGACGGTGTGCTGACCAACTACATAGGACCGTCCGTCGATGTCGCGCGTCTGCGGCAGGGGTTGGGCGAACTGCAATTGCTCTACCGCAATCTCGGTTTCGCCACCGTCAGCGTCACCTTGCCGCAGCAGCGCCTGACCAACGGCGTGGTCCGGGTCCAGATTGTCGAGGGCAAGCTCCACGCCATCACCGTGACGGGCAACCGCTATTTCAGCACCGACAACGTTCGGCGCGCCTTGCCGAGCTTGCGTACCAACGTGCTCATCAATACGCGCTGGCTGCAACCGGAGCTAGACCGGGCCAATGCCAACGCCGATCGCCAGATTTATCCCGTCATCGCTCCCGGACCGGACCCGGCTACGAGCGACTTGACGCTGCAAGTCAAAGACCGGCTGCCCTTGCACGCGCATATCGAGATCGACGACAAAGCAACTCCCGGCACGCCGCTGCTGCGCAATGACGATTCGGTTCAATACAACAATCTCTGGCAACTCGAACATCAGGTCGGCTTGGAATACGACTTTTCGCCGACGGAGATGAAAACCGAGAGCTACGAGCCGAATTTTTATGACCAGCCAGCCGCGGCCAGCTACAGCGCCTTTTACCGCATGCCCTTGGGCAGCGGCCAGAACCTGCGCGAACTTTACGACGATATGCCGGTAACATTTGGTTACGACCAAGTCACGCACCAATTCAACCTGCCGCCTCCCACAGGCAGCCCAGAAATGATCGTCTATGCTTCGCGGTCGGCGATCGAGATACCGACGCGCTACGGCCCGCTGAGGACGATAACTAACACCGTGCTGGAGGACATCAGCCAGCAATCGGCCGAGCGGGATTTGACTTTTAACGACAACCTTGGCTTCAAGCTGACGCTGCCGTTGCAGGAATTTAATGGCATCCGCTCCTCGGTGAGCGTCGGGTTCGACTTCAAGTCGTATGAGTCGCGCACCTACAGCACCAATCTGACTTACGCATCGCTCTACGTGCTGAACAGCGGCGGCCAGCGAGTGCTGGTCACCAACCAGACGCTGGCCTTCGGCGCCAATAGCGGGATGAGCGTGCAGTACATGCCGATCTCGCTGGGCTGGGCGGCCTCGCGCCCGGACCCGCACGGCAGCACCAGCTTCACCATCGACGGACACCTTTTCCTTAGCGCGCTGGAATCAGACCGGAAGGATTTCCAGGAGGTGGCGGGGGCGCAGGAAGCGGGCTGCAATTTCGGCACGGTCCGCGCAGGATTGACGCGGGAGCAAATTTTGCCCGAGCAATGGTCGCTGCTGATGCGCTTGAACGCGCAGTGGGCCAGCGAACCGCTCATCAGCAATGAGCAATTCGCGCTCGGCGGCACCAGCGGTGTGCGCGGCTACCGCGAGGGCGAAACCTACGGCGACACCGGCTGGCATGGGCAGTTCGATGTGCGCGCCCCGCCGATCAACGTCGGTTATTTCCCGTATGAGCACGAGCAAGTGCCGGCGGAATTGCGCGCCTCGTGGTTCATGGACGCCGGCCAGACCTGGCTTCGGGATCCGTCCACCGGGGCTTTTGACGAATGGGGCACGGGACCGGGATTATATTTGACAGCATCCCGGAGTTTTGATGCCCGGCTGACGTTGGGCGTAGCCTTGCACAACGGGCAATTGACGCATGCGGGCGGCCTCAACGGCTACTTCAGCGTGGGGGTCCAATTTTGATATACATGAACTCTCGGCACCAAACACTTTCCTTCGCTCTCTGGGCCGCATGCCTCTTCTGCGCCGGCCTGGCCGGGCCGCTGCAAGCCAATCCATCGGGCCTGACGGTCGTCTCCGGCACGGCTACGACGCAAACGACCGGATCGCAACTCAACGTCACCGTCAGTTCGTCCGCCATTCTTAATTGGAGCAGCTTCAATATTTTGGCCGGCGAGACGACTTCATTTCTTCAACCCTCAGCCAATTCGATCGTTCTCAACAACATCGGCGGCGCCAATCCGTCCAGAATTTGGGGCAGTCTGACCGCCAACGGCACCGTCATCCTGGCCAATGCCAATGGATTTTACTTCGGCCCCAATTCCATGATCAAGGTCGGCGGGGATTTCATCGCCACGACCACGCCGCTGCCGCCGGATTATGGCATCGGCTCAAGCTGGACCTTCACAGGCATGCCGCCGCTGGCCAGCATTGTGAACTATGGCCAGATTGCCGCCGGCCCCGGCCACGGACTTTTCCTCATCGCCGAGCAAATCAACAACCAAGGCAGCTTGAGCGCGCCGGGCGGGCAAGTCGGCCTCTATGCAGGACAAACGGTGATGCTCAGCGAACGCCCCGATGGCCGCGGCATCACCGCCAATGTGCAAATCCCGGCTGGGGCGATCGATAACTCTGGCAAGATCACTGCCAACGCCGGTGAGATCGCTTTAGACGCGCAAGTGGTCAATCAGAATGGAATCATCCAGGCCGATTCGGTGCAAAATCAAAACGGCGTCATCTCGTTGGTGGCCTCGGACCAATTGAACCTGGGCGCCAGCTCGCAAATCCTGGCTCGAGGCGATGACTCCCCTGGCGGCAGTCCTGGCGGCAACGTGACGTTGCGGTCGGGCGATACGTTCAGCGACAGCGTAGGTAGTCAAATCACCACCACGGGCGGCGTGCTCGGCGGCAACGGCGGCAATGTCGAAATCAGCGCGCCGAATATCCTGTCTTTGAATTCGAGTATGGACGCTTCGGCTCAAGCAGGTTGGCGGGGCGGCCACTTGTTGCTCGACCCTGCCAGCATCACCCTTTCCACTTCCGGCTCCGGCAGCGCTGGCAACGGAACGGTGGGTTACGGCAGTGGCTCCGGCAACCTCACGCTGGACGTCAACACTGCCTTCGCCAACATGAATTTTTCCCAGATCACCCTTCAGGCGACCGGTGACATCTCGTTGGCGGCGAACACAACTTGGAATTTGAGCGCCAGCACCGGACTGAACACCGGGCAATTGCTCTTGCAGGCGGGGGGAGACATCGTCTTTGGCAATCACTCGGAGATTCTGGACGCCAATAGCTGGTTGGTGAACCTGCAGGCTGGCGTGAGCTTCCCCGGCGGCACGGTGCAATCGGGCATCGGAAATATTTACCTCAACGGCGGCAGTGGAGGCACGCAAGGCGGAAGTGTCCAGACCGCCGCAGGCTCGATCAACATGACCGCGGGCGAAAGCATCGAGGTTGGCAACGGAGCCATTCGCACTACGGGCGGTGGGAGCATCAATTTGAACTCGCTGGCCGGGGACATCAATGCTGGCACGGGTAATGGCGGTTACCTGTTTTCACAATCGGGTTACAGCGTCAATCCGACCGTCGGCGGCATCGCCACCGCTGCGGGCGGCGACGTAACCCTGACCGCCGGGAACGACATCATTAGCCAGCCGACCGCAACTACGGGTCAGGCGCCCGGCGCATCGGGCGCTTACGGGAGCGAGCCGGGCAACGTCACGCTCACGGCGGGCAACGAGGTCCTGGGAAATTTCACCGTGGCCAACGGCACCGGCACCATTCTGGCCGGAGTCCAATTGCAGAACGGGCAGCCGCCGCAAATCCTCAACGCCAACGCCAGCATCGGCACGTCCAGCCGGCCGGTCAGTCTGAGCTTGATCGACGGCTCCTGGAACGTCTGGTCTGGCGGCAATATTTACATCAGCGAAGTGCGCAATCCCAACGGCACGTTAAACAGCAGCCCGCTCGGCGTGCCCGGCGGCGAATTCATCGGCAACATCGGCGCTCCCACCGTGCCGGGGAGCACCTCGTTTCTATTTGACTACGCTGCCGATGCGGCCGCGAATTTTTGGGCCGGCGACGGCATCACACTGACGGGAGCGAATCTGCCACGAGTGGCGGGCGAAAACGGGCAAATGCCGCCGATCTATCCGCCGATTCTTTCTCTGAACGCCGGGGCGGGCGGCATCACAGTCAATAATACGATTATTCTGTATCCCTCCAGCCAGGGCGGGTTGCAAATCACCACCCGCGACGGCGGCGACTTGTCCGGCACGCAGCAGCAAACTACCCTCACCGGCATTGTCATGTCCGACAGCGGGCTGCCGGGCTTCGCCACCTTTCTTACAGGCAACGCTCTGACGCCCCTCTACGAGAACAACCCCAACCCGGTCGTGCTGAATATATCCGGCGACATCGACTCCTTCGGCTTGACGGTGCCGACCTTCGCGCATATCGCCGTCGCGGGCAACACCTACAATTTCGGATTCCTCGGCCAAAACGTCTCGCCTCTGCAAACGACCTTTATCAATGTGGGCGGAAGCATCACCTACCGTGGCGACGTGACCAGCGTATCGTTGACTGACCCTCTGCCAGCAGCGATGCTCAATGCCGCCCTCAGTGGCGACCCTGCTGTAACTGGTTTGCTCGGTTACGACGCGGCCACCAGCACGCTTACCTTCATCGGTCAGATGAGCGCGGCGGCATTGAGCTATCTACTCAACCCGACGGAAGTTGTCCTCAATGCCTATGGTCAGCCCCAGTTGAATCCAGACGGCACGCCAGTAACTAAGCCATTGACACTCGACGCCACGCAGCAGGCGGCCATTGAGTCGTTATACGCCGCGAGCCAGAACGCGACTTTGGGCGACCAGGGGCTGGCGCTGGCGGGTCCCGGTCAATTCAATATCTCCGCCGCTTCCATGTATCTGGGCATTTCCGGCGGCATCTCTGTGCTCGCGCCCAATTCGGCCCTGGCGGCGATTTCCCCGTACGGAGCAAATCTGAACATCGACGTGGCTGGCAATCTGGATATGACGGCGTCGAAAATCGCCAACGAGGGTCTGCTTGGAAATATCAACTTGACAGCCGGCGGCGCGTTGGACGTCGGCGGCGAATTCACACCTTACGGCGACCCCAATGCGCCCAAAGGAATCTTTACGACCAGCGGCGGCAGCATTTCGGTCAGTGCCGAGGGCGATGTGAACATCGACGGCTCGCGCATCGCCGCCTACGACGGCGGGAACGTGACCGTATTTTCCCAGACTGGCAACGTCAATGCCGGCACAGGCGGATCGGGCTACGTCACTTTGACCGCCGAGGAACTGGACCTCGCGACGGGGCAGTTGATTTCCATTCCGGCCACCATTCCAGGCAGCGGCATCCTGGCCACGACGCTGGCCGGCTCCGACGCTCATTTGGGGAACATCACTGTCAACACGCCCGAGGGGAGCATTAACGCCAGCCTCGGCGGCATCATCCAGATCGCGTTCAACGGCGCGGATTCGCACAACAACTACATCGACCTTACCGCCGGCCAAAACATCACCGCCACTGGTTCCGGGGTCATCGGCAGCAACGTCAAACTCAAAGCCGGAGGCAATATTACGGGCGTGGTGGTGGGCAGCCAAAGCGTGAATATCAACTCCCAACAGAATGTCGCCGTCACCGTCTTTAGCGGCGGCAATATAGGCATTACCGCCTCGGGAACGGTCTCCGGATCGGTCATTGGCGGCGGCAGCGTCAACGTCAGCGGCGATTCGATCACGGCGTCTCTGGTCTCCAGCTCAGTCACTACTTCAGGGGACGCCAGCGGCGCGACCACGGGCATCCCTCAATCCAACGTGGCCCACGACAACACCCAAATGATGGAGGACACGTCCACCAACGCCGTGAGCCAAG
>Ga0302324_100008974_pt1 | contig 21018 bp, 18 predicted proteins | sample Palsa_T0_1_FD_201949 | JGI IMG/M metagenome (GOLD analysis project Ga0302324, IMG submission 201949) | Peat permafrost microbial communities from Stordalen Mire near Abisko, Sweden - Palsa_T0_1 | ecosystem: Environmental > Terrestrial > Soil > Palsa > Peat permafrost | place: Sweden: Abisko...
GGATGCATTTATCAGTTGGGACGAAGAGCGCGTAATTAATTGGACGGCACGCTATTGGGAGCAAGCCCGGCGCGCCGGTTTGCCTGTCGAGCGCGACTTCGGCGCGTTCTATCGGGATTGCGAATGGATGGGCGCGCAGCGCCACCTGAAAGTGTTGGGGATTTTCTCTCGGCTGAATTACCGCGACGGCAAAGCGGACTATCTGGATGACACTCCGCGTTTCATTGGCTATTTGCGTGCCACGGCTGCGCGCTACCGTGAATTGAATCCGCTGCTTGCATTGCTCGACGCCATCGAGAGCCGCGCTGAGCTGCGCGTGGACGGCAAGTTTTGAAGGCCATCTTGCTTGCGGCTGGACGCGGCGAACGCATGCGTCCGCTGACCGATACCATCCCCAAGGCGTTGCTCGTCGCGGGCGGCAAGCCACTGATAGTCTGGCACCTCGAAAAATTGGCTGCCGCAGGATTTGAAGAAGTCGTGATTAATCACGCGCATTTGGGGGAGTTGATTGAACGTGAACTCGGTGACGGTCACCGCTTTGGCATCCGGATCGTTTACTCGCGTGAAAGCATAGCCCTCGAAACTGCGGGCGGCATTGCCAATGCACTGCCGCTACTTGGCAGCGCTCTATTCGTCGCAGTTAATTCCGATGTCTTCAGCGATTACGATTATGCTCAACTCGCGCGCGCGGTCCGGCAACTCGCGGCGGCAAAATTCCTCGCGCATCTGATCATGGTGGACAATCCCAAGCATCACCCGATGGGCGACTTTGCGTTGCATGATGAGCGTGTCACTCTCATCGGCAGCAAGCTTACCTTCAGCGGACTTGCCGCCTACCACCCCCAGCTATTTGCCGGCATCGCGCGCGGCACCAAGGTCAAACTTGCGCCGCTATTGGTCAGGCAGGCTGGACGGGGCATGATCGGCGGCGAGCATTTTCGCGGCCGCTGGTGTGATATCGGCACGCCGGAGCGGTTGGCCATGCTCAATCGTGAGCTCAATGGGTACTGAAGGGCGGGGTTTATAATCTCCGGCATGTCCGGACCCCAGCCGATTCTTAACCTGCCCGCAGGGTACGCGCAGCGGCGCCAACGCCTCGCCCAGCTGATGCAACAGGGCGTCGCCGTGGTGCCGACGGCACGCGAACAATCGCGCAGCCGCGATTCTCATTATACGTACCGTTACGACAGCTATTTTTACTACATGACTGGATTTCCCGAGCCGGAAGCCGTAATGGTTATCGTCGCCGGCTCGCCAGCGAAGAGCATCTTGTTCTGTCGTGAGCATGATGCGGAACGCGAAATCTGGGACGGTTTCCGCTACGGCCCGGAGCAGGCATGCACCCGGTTCGGCTTTGACGAAAGCCATCCGATAGATGCGCTTGATGCAATGATGCCGCAATTGCTCGCCGACCAGCCCCAGCTTTATTGTCATCTTGGCAGCGATGAGACGTGGAACCGCCGTGTGCTCGGCTGGATCGATGTAGTGCACACGCAGGCGCGTAGTGGCGTCGCGGCGCCCGCCGCGATTCATGATGTGCGCACGTTGCTCGATGAGATGCGGTTGATCAAGGATCCACACGAAATCGCAACGATGCGGCGTGCGGCGCAGATTGCGGCCGACGCGCACCAGCGCGCGATGCGCGCCGCTAAGCCCGGCCGTGCTGAATACGAAATCGAAGCTGAATTGCTGTACGAATTCCGCCGCCGCGGCGCGCAGTCGCCTGCCTATACGTCGATCGTCGCCGGCGGCCCCAACGCCTGTGTGCTGCATTACGTGCGCAATGACGCAGTGCTTAAGGCCGGCGAACTGTTGTTGATCGACGCTGGTTGCGAACTCGACGGCTATGCATCCGACCTGACGCGCACATTTCCGATCAACGGCAAATTCGCGCCGCTGCAGCGCGATCTTTATCAAATGGTGCTTGCTGCGCAGGCGGCGGCGGTTGCCGCAGTCAAGCCGGGCGCGGCATGGATTGCACCGCACGAAGCCGCCGTGCGCGTGCTGGCGCAGGGATTGATTGATTTTGGTTTGTGTGCGGGCAATGCGGAGCAAGTCATCGAGACCGGCGACTATAAACGGTTCTATATGCACCGCACCGGACACTGGCTCGGGCTCGATGTGCATGATGTCGGCGACTACAAGCGTGATGGCGAGTGGCGCCCGCTCGCACCAGGCATGGTGCTGACGGTTGAGCCTGGCTGCTACATCCGGCCCGCCGATAACGTGCCCGAACGGTTTTGGAACATTGGCATTCGCATCGAGGATGATGTGCTGGTGACGGCCAGCGGCAGCGAAGTGTTGACACAGGCTGCGCCGAAGGCGTTCGCGGACATCGAAGCGCTAATGCGCGCATGATAGATACCACTGATATCGTTATCGCCGGCGGCGGGCCGGCCGGCGCGGCGTTTGCGCTTGCATTGCGCGACTCTGGGTATAACGTCTGCGTGGTCGAACCGCGCGCGGCCCTACCGACCTACGATGAGGACACACGCAATCTCGCGTTGACGCATGGCAGCCGCCTGATTCTCGAGCGGCTCGGAGTGTGGGAAGCGCTGGCAGCGACACCAATCGAAACCGTGCTGGTGTCGCAGCGGCACGGTTTTGGGCGCGCCGAATTCACTGCCAGTGAGGCCGGGGTTCCCGCGCTTGGTTACGTGGTGCGCCACGCACAATTGCGTCGCGCATTGGACACAGCGCTTGAGCGCAGCAATACCCCCGTGTTGCATGGTCATGCGGTACGCGGTGTCGTTGCAGACGTAGCAGGCGCGCGCGTTGATGTTGCAGATACCACTGGCGCCCAGCGAAACATAAAGGCAAAGCTGCTCGCGGTCGCCGATGGCGGTGCCAATGCCGATTGGGCAGAGGTCATAGTGCGCCGCTATTCAGAAGTCGCATTGGTCTGCGACCTCGCGTCGCAGCAACCGCATCGCAACCGCGCATTCGAGCGCTTTACACCCGGTGGCCCAATCGCGCTGCTGCCGCTGCCACACGGGTGGTCGCTGGTTTGGATTACCTCGCCGGCACGTGGGCAAGCGCTCGCTACGCTCGATGCCGCCAACTTTTGCCACGAATTGCAAGTCGCATTCGGCGATACCCTCGGCGATTTCACCTTGCTTGGCGCACGTCAGACTTTTCCTTTGACGCTCAAATACGCGATTGTGCCGCGCACGCCACGCACCGTGCTGATCGGCAATGCCGCGCAAACGCTGCATCCGGTCGCAGCGCAAGGGTTTAACCTCGGGTTACGCGATGCGTGGGAGTTCGCGCGCACCCTTGTTGTGCGGCGAATGCCTGATCCGGGCACTACGACGGTGCTTGCGGCGCACCGCAAAACGCGCCGTCGTGATCGCATTGCAACTATTGCTTTCACTGATTCGTTGATCCGTTTGTTTTCCAACGATATCCCGCTGCTGCGACATGCACGTGGCATAGGACTAGTTGCGCTCGGCGCAATGCCATCTGTGAAAAAACTGTTCATGCGGCGTATGTTGTTCGGTTCGCGCGGTTAATTTTATATATAAATTACAACACACCGCTTTTCTTGGCGTGAGCGTGCGATTACAATGACGCCCTTTCCCGAAACTTTTTCTGCACACGAACGTCTCGCGCGATGCGCATCGGCCCCTATCAACTGAAAAACAATTTGATCGTCGCGCCGATGGCGGGCGTCACTGATCGTCCGTTCCGGCAGCTTTGCAAGCGTATGGGCGCAGGCATGGCGGTGTCGGAGATGGTGGCTTCCAATTCGTTGTTGTGGGGATCCGAAAAGACCCGCCGCCGCGCCAATCACGAAGGCGAAGTTGATCCCATCTCGGTGCAGATTGCCGGTGCCGATCCCCAGATGATGGCGGACGCCGCGCGCTACAACGTTGATCATGGCGCGCAGATCATCGACATTAACATGGGTTGCCCTGCTAAGAAAGTCTGCAACGTGATGGCCGGCTCGGCGCTGCTTAGAGATGAGTCGCTGGTCGGCCGCATTCTTGATGCAGTAATCGGGGCAGTCATCGTGCCGGTCACGCTCAAGATCCGCACCGGCTGGGACAAAGCGAACAAGAACGCATTGACGATTGCTAGAATTGCCGAAGACAGTGGCGTCCAGGCACTCGCAATGCACGGCCGCACTCGTGCCTGTGCCTACACCGGAGATGCCGAATACGATACCATTGCTGCGGTCAAGGCAGCGATCAAAATTCCGGTGATCGCAAACGGCGACATCACGACACCGGAACAGGCGCAGCAGGTGCTGCAATACACGCGCGCTGATGCCGTGATGATCGGCCGCGCCGCGCAGGGGCGGCCGTGGATTTTCCGCGAGATCGAACATTATCTGAATACCGGCCGCCATATGCCGGCGCCCGAAGTCGCGGAAATCCACCTCGTGCTGATTGCGCACTTGCACGATCTTTACGAATTCTACGGCGCGCATGCTGGTGTTCGCGTCGCGCGCAAGCACATCTCGTGGTACACCAAAGGTCTCGCCGGCTCGGCGGCATTCCGCTATGCAATGAACCAGTTGCAGACGGCGGCCGCGCAGCTCGCTGCGGTTAATATATTTTTCGATGAGCTTGCCGACCACGGGCGGCGGCTTGCCTATGTTGACGAACCCGAGGCGCTGGCAGCATGAGCGACGAAAACGAGATCAGCCGCTGCGTGCACAAGGCGCTCGACAGCTATTTCAGAGACCTCAATGGTGAGAAGGCGCGTGGCGTTTACGACATGGTGCTCAGCTGTGTCGAAAAACCGTTGCTCGAATCGGTGTTGAACAAATATAAGGGCAACCAATCGCATGCGGCGCTTGTACTGGGCATCAACCGAAATACGCTGCGCAAAAAAATGAAGCAGTACGGCATCCGGGGTTAAGCGATTCATTGCCGATAAGCCGGTGGCCGGTCATCAATGAATGAGGACCGTGTTTCTTCTTTGTCTATGGCTGCCATCAAGACCGCGCTGATCAGCGTATCGGATAAAAACGGCCTCGTCGAATTTGCGTGCGGCCTCTCTGGCCTCGGTGTCAACATCCTTTCCACCGGCGGCACCGCGAAACTGCTCGCCAACAACGGTATTCCCGTCACTGAAGTCTCTGCGTACACCGGGTTTCCCGAAATGCTTGATGGCCGCGTCAAGACGCTGCACCCGAAGATCCACGGCGGCATTCTGGCGCGGCGCGATCTGTCCACGCACATGAACGCAATCAACAAGGCAGCCATTCCGCCGATCGATCTTGTTGTCGTCAATCTTTATCCATTTGCACAGACCGTCGCAACCCTCGGTTGCACGCTCGAAGAAGCGATCGAGAACATTGACATCGGCGGTCCGGCGATGGTCAGGAGTGCGGCTAAGAACTATGCGCACGTCGCTATCGTCACCGATTGCGCCGATTATCCGGAGATTCTCAAGGAGATACAGGCAGCACAAGGCGCATTGACTGTGGCTACCAGATTCCGACTCGCTCAGAAAGCGTTCTCGCATTCCGCTGCCTACGACAGTGCGATCAGCAACTACCTGACCGCGCTCGATGCTGATGGCAAGCACACCGCGTATCCGGCGCGGCTCAATCTCAATTTCAACCTCGCGCAGATGCTGCGTTACGGCGAGAACCCGCATCAAAGCGCGGCGTTCTATCGCGACCTCGATCCGGCGCCCGGTAGCCTCGCGAGGTATATCCAGTTGCAGGGCAAGGAGCTTTCATACAACAACATTGGTGATGCTGACGCCGCGTGGGAGTGTGTTAAGACATTTGATGCGGCGAAACACGCAGCGTGCGTAATTGTGAAGCATGCCAATCCATGCGGCGTGGCGGTCGCGGCAAGTACGCTCGATGCGTACAAGCTTGCGTTCGCGACCGATCCGACCTCGGCGTTCGGCGGCATCATCGCGTTCAACCGCGAGCTTGACGCCGCGACGGCACAGGCGGTATCCGGGCAGTTCGTCGAAGTTGTGATTGCGCCCAAGGTTGCGGCTGCTACCAGAGCGGTGTTTGCCAAGAAACAGAACGTGCGCGTGCTTGAAGTGTCGCTCGCGGCGGGAGCGAATGCCCTGGATTTCAAACGCGTCGGCGGCGGCCTTCTGGTGCAGACGCCGGATGATTTTAACGTGAGTGCGACGCAACTGAAGGTCGTCACCAAAATTAAGCCAACACCGCCGCAGATTGAAGATTTGCTGTTTGCCTGGCGTGTCGGAAAGTTCGTAAAGTCGAACGCGATCGTATTCTGCGCGCATGGCCAGACCCTCGGTATCGGTGCTGGCCAGATGAGCCGCGTGGATTCAGCGCGCATCGCTTCCATCAAGGCGCAAAACGCGGGGCTCAAGCTTGCCGGTTCGGTGGTCGCATCAGATGCGTTCTTCCCGTTCCGAGATGGCCTCGATGTTGTGATCGACGCCGGCGCGGTCGCGGTGATCCAACCCGGCGGCAGTATGCGTGACGACGAAGTCGTTGCCGCAGCCGACGAGCGCAGCATCGCGATGGTATTCACCGGCTATCGGCACTTCCGCCACTGAAGCGTTCACCAAACTACGAATTTCGGCCTCATATTTTGTTGCTGCGCATTTTTTGATGCTCACATACTATGTTCATATGCATCACTCAAAAAAACTTGCGCCTCGTACAAAGTCGAATTTTTTGTTTGGGTCGGGTGCTTTAGCCCGACTAAATTAGTTCAAGCTTAATGATGAAGCTTTTAGTAATCGGCGCCGGTGGCCGCGAACATGCGCTTGCATGGAAGCTTGCGCAATCACCGCGGGCTTCCAAAATCTATGTCGCGCCCGGCAACGCTGGCACGGCGCTTGAACGTGGCATCGAAAATGTCGCCATTACCGACCACGCGCAGCTGATTGAATTCGCCCAGCGCGAACAAGTCGAGTTGACTGTGGTTGGACCCGAAGCGTCGCTCGCGGCGGGCATCGTCGATGCGTTTCGAGCCGCGGGACTCAAAATCTTCGGCCCGACCAAACAATCCGCGCGGCTCGAAAGCTCCAAGCATTTCGCCAAGGCATTCATGCAGCGGCACAGCATCCCGACTGCCGCTTATCAAACGTTTACCGATGCACAAGCTGGACACGCCTATATTGACCTGTGTGGTGTGCCGATCGTAATCAAGGCTGACGGGCTTGCCGCCGGCAAAGGGGTGGTGGTCGCGACCGAACTCGAACAAGCGCATGCTGCGGTCGATAGGATGCTGGTGGACAATGAAACCGGCGGCGATGGTGCGCGCATCGTGATCGAGGATTTCCTCGATGGCGAAGAGGCGAGCTTCATTGTGCTTGCCGACGGCAAAAATGCGTTGGCACTCGCGACCAGTCAGGACCACAAGCGTTTATTGGTAGGCGACTCGGGGCCCAATACCGGCGGCATGGGTGCTTATTCTCCGGCTCCTGTCATCACGCCAAGCCTGCATGCGAAAGTGCAGCGTGAGGTGATCCAACCGGTACTCGCTGGCATGGCAACGGAAGGCATGCCGTATAGCGGTTTTCTCTACGCCGGTTTGATGATCAAGGACAACAATATCCGCGTGCTCGAATTCAACTGTCGCCTGGGCGACCCAGAAACTCAGCCGATTCTGCTGCGCCTGAAAAGTGATCTGTTCACGCTGCTCGAACACGCATTCGATGGTACGCTCGACAAGGTCGAGGCGGAATGGGACACGCGTGCGGCGCTCGGCGTAGTGCTCGCCACGCATGGTTATCCCGCCGCGCCACGCACCGGCGATGCCATTATTGGCCTACCGCTGTCGCTTGAGGACGGCCATGTGTTTCATGCAGGTACAATGCTGAACGGCAAGCAGATCGTCACCAGTGGTGGACGCGTACTGTGTGTGACAGCGTTGGGTTCCACCGTCAGGGCCGCGCAACGACGGGCGTACGCGATGGTCGAACATATCCGTTTCGACGGGATGCAGTATCGCAGCGACATCGGCTATCGGGCGATCATGCCGCGCCGGTAAAATAGACTGCAATTGAAAATAACGAAGGATGGGAACGATGGATGTCGCAGCAGTCAAAAACTATTTGCTGGATTTGCAGAACCGCATCGTCGCCTGCTTTGAAAAGATCGACGGCAAGATATTTCGACGCGACAGCTGGGACCGCCCTGATGGTGGCGGTGGCATTAGTGCTCTGGTCGAGGAGGGTAACGTGCTCGAGCGCGGCGGCGTCAATTTTTCGCACGTGACCGGGGAAAACCTGCCCCCGTCGGCGAGTGTCTCGCGGCCCGAAGTCGCCGGCCGCGCGTTCGAGGCAATGGGCGTGTCACTGGTACTGCATCCGCGCAACCCGTACGCGCCGACCGTGCATATGAACGTCCGTTTCTTCGTCGCACAAAAGCTCGGCGCCACGCCGATCTGGTGGTTCGGCGGGGGAATGGACCTGACACCATATTATGGCTATGAAGAGGATGCGATTCATTTCCATCGAGTTTGCAAAGATGCGCTGACCCCGTTTGGCGCCGACGCCTATAAAAAATACAAGCAATGGTGCGACGAGTATTTTTATCTGAAGCACCGCAAGGAGCCGCGCGGCATTGGTGGCGTGTTCTTCGATGATCTTAGCGTGCCAGACTTCGAGACCTGTTTCGCGCTCCAGCGCAGCGTCGGCGACGGATTTCTCGATGCTTACGCACCGCTGCTCGAGCGCCGCAAGGACGCGAAATACGGCGAGCGCGAGCGCGATTTTCAGGCCTATCGCCGGGGCCGTTACGTCGAATTCAATCTGGTTTATGATCGCGGCACGATCTTCGGGCTTCAAAGCGGCGGGCGCACCGAATCTATTTTAATGTCGTTGCCGCCGATCGTGAGATGGCGCTACGACTGGCATCCGCAGACGGGCACGCCGGAAGCCAAGCTCTATACCGATTTTCTGATCGGGAAAAACTGGCTCGGATAATCCGTATACGGCGTCATGTACGAACACATAATCCAGCAATTGGCGTCGCTACTGGTATTCGTGCGCTGCGTCGCGCAACATCTCGGCCTCGCCGCCGGGCAACCCGCTGCATGCTCGGCATCTCCGGCTATCACTGGATCGCAGGGCTGGTGTGGGTAGATGCACTGCTCAATGCTTCGATGATACTCGCCGGCATGGGCAGCGCTGAGATATTCGCGCCGTGCTACGCATTGTTCAGCGGGCTCCTGTTCATTTTTACGATGGACATCGTGCTAGCGCCGCTGGCGCATCTCTTTCTGCACAAGCCGCATCTGAACGATAAATACAAATAAGAGAAACGAGGGAAACATGGCGGACATCGATCTCGAACAAGAACTAAAAACCATCGCACTACAGGAAGACAAGCTGCAATTCGAGCGCTTCGATGCAACGACGGCATTCGACATCGGTACCCGCATCAAAGAGATTGCCGAGAAGCATAATGTCGCAGTTACCATTGACGTGCAGTTGCACGGCTGGCCATTATTCTATTTTGCAATGCCCGGCACCACGCCGAACAATGCCGACTGGATCCGCCGCAAGCGCAATCTGGTCATGCGTTTCCACAAAAGTTCGTATGCGATTGGCCTGCAGCTCAAGCAGCAGAAGACAACGCTTGCCGAGCGTTACGGCGTCAATCCCGGCGATTATGTCGCCGCCGGGGGTGGATTTCCCATCAAGCTGCACGGCACCGGCTGCGTCGGTACAATTACGGTGTCAGGATTGTCGCAGAAGGAAGATCACCAGCTGGTGGCCGAAGCGCTTGCCGATTTTCTCGGTGATTGACTAATATCTGCGTAATGATTTGAGGCTGCCCAGAATTCGCTGACCGAGTGAAGAGGCGCGCATTTCTTCGGTCGGCTCGACACGGTGTGCCGCCGTCAGCTCCGGCATCTCTTTGTAGGTCAGATATCGCTGCAGCGCCGCTTCGAGGTGTCCCTTGAGCAGTTTTACGTTCACCGGTTTGTTGAGGAAGCGGAAGATCTGCGCCTGATTGATCAGCTCGATCACCAGTTCTGAATCGGATGCAGTGGTGATGACAATCGCGAGGGTGCGCGGATTTTCCTGCTTGAGTAGTTTCAGCATCGTGGTCAGTTGTTGTTGGGCGGTTTCAACATCCGCCACCACGACCGCAATGTCGTGCGTTTGCATCGCTAGCAGCGCATCGTCGAGTCCGGCCGCAAATACCACTGGACAACGGCCGCCGATGACTTCGCCCACCACTCGCGCGATACCTTCGTCTTTGTCGATCACCAGCACACCGGCGTCCATTTTCTTCGGCAGATCGGCGATGGATGACTTAGTGTCGGCGAGTTCGCGCGCGATGGTCGCTGCCTCGGCGATGATGGTGTGCAGCTCGATGTTGTCCCACGGCTTGCTGATGAAGCGGTAGACCTCGCCGTCGTTGATCGAGCCGACGATCGACGCAAGGTCGGAATAGCCGGTCAACAGGATGCGCACGCTGCGCGGCGAAATCTCGCGCGAACGGCGCAGCAGTTCGACGCCCTGCATCTGCGGCATGCGCTGGTCGCTGATGATGACGTGGACATGATATTTGCTGATGAAATCTAGAGCTTTTTCCGGATCGGTGGTCGCGAACACGTGGTAGCGCGCTTTGAACAGTGATTTGAGGGCGGTGAGTATCCGTTCTTCGTCATCGATGAGCAGCAGCCGCGCTTGGCGTACGCCGGTGTCAATGCTGATGGTACTGTCGCCGCTGAGCACCGGCAGCACGGTGTCTACGGAAGACGCTGCTTTGGCGGCGCCGAGGTTGAGCAGCCGCGCAGCATTGAGCAGCGCCGGACCGTCAGGTGCCGGCGGCATCACGAGGCCCAGATGCGGTGTTGATTCGACTGCTTCGCGCAAGGCATCGGCAAACTCGCGTGCAGTCTGGTAGCGTTCCTCGCGTTTTTTTGCGAGCGCCCGTTGCAGCACGCGGCCGATCAGCGGCGACAGTTTCGGGTTGATCTGCGACGGGTCTGGCGGCGACTGACTCAAGACCAGTTGCATGACGGTCGCTGTCCTGCCGAGGAACGGTTTCCTGCCGGTCAGCATCTCATAGGCGATCACGCCGACTGAATAAAGATCGGCGAGTGCATCTATATCGCTGCCGAGAAACTGCTCCGGTGACATGTAGTGTGGTGTGCCGAGTACGTCGCCGGCCTGCGTCAGGTCGGACGCCTCAGTGTGTGCAATTCCGAAGTCGCTGATTTTGATACGCCCGTCGCTGTTGATCATGATGTTCGACGGCTTTATGTCGCGGTGGACCACGCCCTGCGTGTGGGCATAACCGATGCCGTCGAGCACCTGCCGGATGATTTCGCCGGCCTCGCGCACCTCGTAATGGACTTCCTGCGCGAGGTGCTGGGCAAGTGTTTTGCCGTTGACCAGTTCCATCACGATGTAGGCGATCGAGTCGTCCTCGCCATAATCATAGATTTGCACGATGCGCGGGTGATTGATGCGGCCAACCGCCTGTGCTTCGTGGCGGAAACGGTTGAGCACATGCTTGAGTTCTTCGGGAGGAAGCGACACCTTGGCGATGGCCTTGATCGCGACCGCGCGCGCAATCGCACGGTCGTAGCCCTTATAGACGATGCCCATGGCACCTTTTCCGAGCTCGCCTTGGATTTCGTATTTCCCGATTTTTTCCGGCAACGCGGCCATGTTGCGGTCAGGTTAGAGCAGCTTCCGCCGGCGGTTGCAGTGGCAGCCACACCGTAAATTTGGTGCTGGCGCCGGGCTGTGATTCAACTTTGATGCGGCCGCCATGCTGCTGCACGATTTTGTAGGTAATCGACAACCCGAGTCCGGTGCCCTTGCCGGCTTCCTTGGTGGTAAAGAAAGGATCGAAAATTTTCGGCAGCACGTCGGGCGAAATGCCTTTGCCGCTGTCGCCGACTTCCACCGCGACACCGGCGCCGTCACGGCGCGTCGTCAGCGTAATCGTGCCCTTGCCGCTTTCAATCGCCTGCGTCGCGTTGGTCACCAGGTTCAGGAAAACCTGATTGATCTGCGACGGCGAGCAGGTGATCGCAGGGATATCGCCAAATTGCTTGATAACGGTAATGCTTTTAAGCAGGTGCTTGGCGAGAAGCAGCGTGCTGTTCAGGCCCTCATTCAAGTTGAAGCTAGTCACCTTGCTGCGGTCGAGCCGGCTGAAATCCTTGAGGTTGCCGATAATTTCCGCCATCTGGCCGGTGCCATAGAGTCCGTCGTTAACAAGTCCGCCGAGCTCCGTCAGCACACCCTGTTGCTGGAGTTGCGCGATCTGCGCCGAGACCGTTGCGAACTGTTGTGCCAATTGGTTGGAGTCGGCGTCGGCGCCCGTTTGCAGCAGCGTGAGCAGTTTCTCGCTGTTCACGATGACGGTGTTGATGTCGGGTAGCCTGCCGGCGACAGCGCCGAGGCTGTTCTTGACATAGGCGAGCGGCGTATTGATTTCATGCGCGATACCAGCGACCATCTGGCCGAGTGCGGCCATTTTTTCAGATTGAATCAACTGGGTTTCCGATTCCTTGAGGTGCTTGAGTGCTTCTGACAGTTCGCGCGTGCGTTCCTGCACGCGCTGCTCGAGGCCCTCGTACGCAGTCTTGAGCTTGAAGCCAAGCCATGCGATCAGAATCAGCAGCGCGCCGGCATAAGCGGCCAGATAGGCGCGGTAACGCTCTTTTTCGTCGAGCGTGGCTTCGACTTCGCGGTCGAACGAAAACAGTGCGTTGTCAAGTCGCGGCCCAGCGGTGATTACTGCCAGTTGCGCGGACAATTCCTGCTCGTTACGCTTGGTCTTGAGCAGCGCTTGCACCGCTGCATCAAGTTGCTGGGTCATGTCGCGCAGATTGTCCGGCACCTGTGCATATTGCAGCTGCGATGCTGCTACCGTGAGCAGAGATTTCTGGGCGTCTTCCGTGAGCAAATAGTACTGCGGCGCGATTGTCGTCAGCGTGCGCAACGCCTGTTCGAGCATTAGCGAGTGCTTGCGAACGCCGCCCATTAGTGCATTGATCTCCTGCGCATTCTTGAGCACGGTTTGCAGCGCTTCTTTGGCGTCGTGGTTCGTGTCCTGGAATTTATGCATCAAGTCGGCTTTTTGCGTGACCGATTTTTCAAGTTCGGGCAGCGCGGCAGCAAGCACGGCGCTGTGAATATCCTGCGCCGCTGTGCCGAGTTTTTGCAGTGCCTTCGCAGCGTCGGTGCCGCGATCGGGTGCGGGCACGCTGTCCGCGGAGATTTCGAAGCGCGCACGCAATACGTCCGCATCCCAACGTGTATCAATGTCTTTGAGCTCACGCAACAAGCTGCGGATTTCGTTGCGTTCGCGCAGATCGACGGTCTGTGTTTTTGCGTAAAAAAATGCGAGTACTGCGACCAATATTGCGGCCGTACCGGCGAGCAGAGTATTGCGAGTCGTGTTGCTGATTTTCATGCGCCGACTCATTCACCCAAATAGGCGCTCTTGACGCGCGGATTGGCGAGCAGCCCCGCAGCATCGCCGCTGAGCGTAATGGCACCGCTTTCCATCACGTAGCCGCGCTGTGAAATTTCAAGCGCGAGCTTGGCATTTTGTTCGACCAGCAGCACTGTAACTCCCTCCCTAGCGACTGCACGAATGGTTTCGAATATCTTTTGTACCAGCAATGGCGCGAGTCCCATGCTGGGCTCATCGAGCAACAGCAATTTCGGTCGGCTCATCAATGCACGGCCAATTGCGAGCATTTGCTGTTCCCCGCCGGACAGCGTGCCCGCCGCCTGCGTGCGCCGTTCGGCGAGCCGCGCGAACATCTGATAAACGCGCTCGAGATCGGTGCGTACCATGCCGTCAGCCTTTCGATGATAGGCGCCGAGCTCAAGGTTTTCCTGCACGGTAAGCTGGCCGAAAATACCGCGGCCCTCCGGCACCAGCACCAATCCCATCTCGGCCAAGCGGAACGTCGGCAATGCCGTGATTTCAATGTCATTATACTTAATGCTGCCGGCTGCGGGCTTGACCAGTCCGGTCAGCGCCTTGAGGGTGGTGGTTTTGCCGGCGCCGTTGGCACCGATCAGCGTCACCATTTCGCCCGCCCGGACGTCGAAATCGATGCCCTTAACTGCATTGATGCCGCCGTAGACGACTTGTAGTCCTCTGACCTCAAGCAAGCGCGCCTCCCAGATAAGCTTCTATGACGGCGGGATCATGTTGCACTTCGCGCGGTGCGCCCTCGAAGATTTTCCTGCCATAGTCGAGCACCGCGACGTGATCACACAGGCCCATTACCAATTTCACGTCATGCTCGATCAGCAAAACCGTCACGCTGTCGGCACGGATGCGCTCGAGCAATTGCTTTAACGCCGCCGACTCGGTTGCGTTCATGCCGGCAGCCGGTTCGTCGAGCGCGAGTAGCTTGGGTTCGGTCGCCAGCGCACGTGCGATTTCCAGCCGACGCTGATCGCCGTACGGCAGGTTTTTAGCGAGCTCGTTCACGCGCGCCGAGATGCCGACATATTCGAGCAGTTCGTGGGCGCGCATGGCCACCGCCGATTCTTCGGAGCGCGTTGCGCGGTCGCGGAGGATCGCGCCGGCTATGCCGGCGCGCGTGCGCACGTGACGGCCGACCATAACGTTTTCAAGTGCAGTCATGTTGGCGAACAACCGGATGTTCTGAAACGTGCGCGCGATGCCACGCACGGCCATGCGGTGCGGTGTGAGTTTGCGGAGGTGTTCGCCGTCAAACCTGAATTCGCCGGCATCGGGCGCACACAGTCCAGTCAGCACGTTGAACAGCGTGGTCTTGCCGGCACCGTTGGGACCGATCAATCCGAATATCTCGCCGTGAGCGATGCTCAGGCTGACATCTGCGAGCGCGGTGACGCCGCCGAAACGTTTGGCGACATGGGCGATTGAGAGTAGTGACTCCATGGCTTTACTCCCCCGCCGCAAATTCACGCTTGCGGATCGGCGACGGCCACAACCCGGATGGCCGCAGCAGCATCATGCTGACCAGCGCGAGTCCGAAGAGCAGCAGCCGCAGGTCGGACGGATCGACCACGACGCGGCCGAACGTTGCATTTTGCAGGTCGCCGATGTAGCGCAACGCTTCCGGCAAGACCACCAGCAGCACGGCGCCGAGAATTACGCCCGGGATATGCCCCATGCCGCCGAGCACGACCATGCAAAGTATCATCACCGACTCGATCAGCGTAAAGCTTTCAGGACTGACGAAGCCTTGAAAGCTCGCAAAGAGTCCGCCCGCCAAGCCGCCGAAGCTCGCGCCCATCGCGAACGCAAGTAGCTTGATGTTGCGGGTGTTGATGCCCATCGCGGCCGCCGCGACCTCGTCTTCGCGGATCGCAATCCAAGCGCGGCCAATGCGCGAGTCTTCAAGCCGCAACGAAATAAAGATCACCCCTAGCACCAGCAGCAGAAACAGATAGTAATAGTTGTATAGCGCGGGCACTGTGAGCCCGAGCAGCTGATGCGAATGCGCGAGCGACAGTGCGCCGAATTGCAGCGGATCAATGCGGTCGACGCCTTGCGGGCCGTTAGTGATGTTGATCGGTGCATCGAGATTATTGAGGAAGATGCGGATAATTTCTCCGAAGCCGAGCGTGACGATAGCCAGATAATCGCCGCGCAAGCGCAATGTCGGTGCGCCTATCAATACGCCGAACACGCCGGCGACTAACGCGCCCGTCGGCAGCAGCAGCCATGCTGGCAGATGTAACCCGAAGTGCGGTGAGGCGAGCAGTGCGTAGCAGTAGGCACCGATCGCGAAGAACGCGACATAGCCGAGATCGAGCAACCCAGCGAAACCGACGACGATGTTGAGGCCGAGCGCCAGAATGATATACAGCAACACAGACGCTAGAATGCGCACCCACGCATTGCCGGCGACAGCGCTAACAGCGAACGGCAATACAGCGAGCAGCAACGCGAGCATCGCGTACACAATCCATACGACGCGCGAATTGTGTTTCAGGTTTTGCCAATGGCTGATGAGATCAGACATGACGCTAAGCTCTATCTGCGACGCGTTCGCCGAGCAGACCCGACGGCCGGAAAATCAGCACCAGGATCAGCACGGCGAACGCGAACACGTCCTGGTAGTTGCTGCCGAAAACGCCGCCAGTCAAGTCACCGATGTAACCGGCGCCGAGGCTTTCGATCACGCCGAGCAGCACGCCGCCGAGCATGGCGCCGCGCAAATTGCCGATTCCACCGAGCACTGCCGCGGTGAAGGCCTTGAGCCCGAGCATAAATCCCATGTAGTAATGCGCAACGCCGTAATACGCGCTTATCATCACGCCAGCGACCGCAGCGAGCGCGGAGCCAATAATGAAGGTGACCGAGATAATGGCGTTGACGTTGATGCCCATCAAGCTCGCGATCGCCTGGTTTTGCGAGGTCGCGCGCATCGCGCGCCCGAGCGATGTACGGTGCACCAGCCATTCGAGCGTTATCATTAGCAGACACGCGAGCAGTAGGATAAAAATCTGCAGATTACTGATTGTCGCGCCGCCAAGGTTGTGTGTGATCGGCGACAATATCGGTGGGAAAGGGAGATAGCGGCGGCCCCAGATCATCATCGCGACATTTTGCAGTACGATCGACACGCCAATCGCGGTGATCAACGGCGCGAGCCGCGGCGCGTGGCGCAGCGGGCGGTAAGCTACGCGCTCGATGGTGAAGCCTAGCAACATGCAGCACGGGATCGCGGCCGCGAGTCCGAGTCCGATCATGACCGGCGGCGGCAGCGCGATGCCGCTTCCGAACAATGCCTGGATTACCGACAACGCGATCATCGCGCCGATCATCACTACTTCGCCGTGCGCGAAGTTGATTAAGCCGAGGATGCCGTAGACCATCGTGTAGCCGAGTGCGACCAGCGCATAAATGCTGCCGGCGACAATACCGTTGATGAGTTGCTGCAGCAGGGTGTCCATAATTTTTCGTTCGCCGACGCTAAAACGGCACCTTACGGTGCCGTTTATATTACAGGATCAGCGCGACATTACTGTCCGGCGCCAGCGGTGCCCGATACCTCGAGCGTGTGCCATTGGCCATTCTTGACCTGATAGATCGTGACCGCGCTGTTCTTAAGGTCGCCGTTAGTGTCGAATTCTATCGGGCCGGTTACGCCGTCGCGCTTAATCCGGGCGAGGACCGGTAGGTATTGCGCTGGATCTGTCGAGTCTGCCTGCTTCATCGCCGCGGCCAGCGTCATTACCGCGTCGTAGGCGAACGGCGCGTAATTCTCGATCGGGCCATATTTGGCGACGAACTTGTCAGCGAAAGCCTTGCCACCCGGCATTTTATCGAGCGGCAGCCCGGGCGTTGAGGCAATCGCACCCTCGGTCGCCGCACCGCCAAGCTTGAGGAAGGCTTCGCTGCGCGCACCGTCGCCGGACAGGAATTGCGCAGTGATATCGAGCGATTTCATCTGCGCGAGCATCGGGCCGGCTTGGGTATCCATGCCTCCGTAGAAAATAAGGTCGGCACGCTTGCCTTTGATGCTGGTCAGAATGGCGCGAAACTCGGTCTTCTTGTCATCCACGTATTCGCGGTCCACGATCATCGCGCCAGCGGCGGCTGCGACCTTTTCGAATTCATCAGCCAGTCCTTGGCCGTACGCGGTACGGTCATCCACGACCGCGATTCTCTTGGCGCCCAATTTGTTGACTGCAAATTCGCCGAGCGCCGTACCTTGTCGATTGTCGTTGGCCATCATGCGGAACAACGTTTTGTAGCCCTGCTGAGTCAGGTCGGCCGCAGTTGCCGATGGCGTGATTTCGGGAATGCCGGCGTCGCTGTAGATTTTGGCGGCCGGGCGCGTGGTTCCGGAATTGAGGTGGCCGATGACGCCGACGACTTTTTCATCCACCAACTGCTGCGCGACGATCGCGGCGGTGCGCGGATCAGCCTGGTCATCTTTGCTGACCAAGTCGAATTTTATCTTCTTGCCGCCGATGACGAGACCTTGCGCGTTCAATTCATCGATTGCGAGGCGCGGGCCATTTTCATTGTCCTTGCCGAGGTGCGATTGTGGGCCGGTCAGGGGCGCCGCCGAACCGATTTTGACTACCACTTCGTCGGTGCTTCCTTCATCGGCTGGCCTGTCGCAACCCGCCAACGTTAGTGCTGCCACTAAAGCAATGCCGTACCAACGGATGAAGTTCATTAGGCTCGAGGATAAGTGGTTGTTGCAACGCGTCAAACGATTATCCCGACGCACTTTGGCATTGTCAATTTGCTTTGAGCGTGGCAAGCAACGCGTCAAGCTTGTCAATTGGCGGCAAACACGCTGTGTCGTGACAGACCCATGCGGTGGCGGTGTTGCGCAACGGCTTGTCGAGCGCGGCCGGTAATCCGGCAATTGCGGTAGGCAAGGCAACCGACATGACACGCGGCAGATAGCGTGCCGCGCACGCGCGCTGCCAACCGGCGAGCACCGCAGCATCTCCGCGCAGAATCACCACAGTTGGCGGCTGCAGATATTCTTCGAGCGCGTTGCACAAGCTCGTGTGGGAACTTGCCTGCTGATCGAGCGCAGGCTTGAACGCACGCAGCGTGCGCTCCGATGCTTTGAGGTAACGCAATTCGCCGGTCAAATAGCCAAGCCGCTGCAAGACATAAGTGGCGATGCCGTTGCCGGAAGGAATCGCTCCATCGTAAGCAGTCTTGACGCGCTGGATCAGGGTTTCGTGGTCATGACTGGTGAAAAAGAAGCCGCCGTGTGCGCGGTCTTCGAATTGTTCGAGCAGCAATTGCGCGAGCGCATTCGCCCATTCCAAATCATCGCTGCGGAAATCGTGCTGCATCAGTTCGAGTAGCGCGTCAATTAGAAAAGCGTGATCGTCGAGATAAGCGTTCAGGTGCGATCTGCCGTCCTTGTGCGTCGCGAGTAATCTTCCGTTGTGCCAGAGGTGTGTACGGATGAATTCTGTCGCCGCGCGCGCCGAGGCGAGCCATTCGGGACGATTGAACGTGCGCGCCGCGCGTGCCATACCCTTGATCATCAGCGCGTTCCAACTCGTAAGGATTTTTTCGTCACGCCCCGGCCGAATACGTTTCTCTCGTGCCGCGAATAATTTTATACGCGCCGCGTCGAGCAACACTTGTGCGCGTTCGAGCGGAATGTCGAGCCGTTGCGCGACCGCGGCAAGCGACTGCGTCACGCGTAAAATCCAATGATGTTCAAAGTTTGGCCCCGCGGTGAGTCCGTAATGTGGAGCGATCAATGCGTACTCGTCCGTACTCAGCGCGGCCTGCACCTGCTGCGGTGTCCAGACGTAAAACTTGCCTTCCTCATGTTCAGAGTCTGCATCGAGCGAAGAATAGTGACCCCCTTCTTTCGATTGCATCTCACGTATGACCCACGCCGCGGTGTCGGCGACGACGCGTTCGTACAGCGGCTGCCTATCGGCGAGCCACGCGTCGCTGTACAGCGCGAGCAGCAGCGCATTGTCGTAGAGCATTTTCTCGAAATGTGGGATCGTCCATTCGCCGTCCACCGAGTAACGGCAGAAACCGCCGCCAAGTTGGTCGTAAATGCCACCCTCGGCCATTTGAACCAGTGTACGTTTGACCATGTCGAGCGCATAGTCGTCGTTTGTAATACTTGCACGCCGTAGGCAGAAGCCGAATTCGACCGGATGTGGGAACTTGGGCGCGTTGCCGAGGCCACCGTGTTCTTCGTCGCAGTGATCCTTGAGTTCGCGCAGCGCAGTATCGAGCGGCGACACCTGCAGTCGTGTGTCCGGCGCCAGCGGTTCGGCGTGCGCAAGGATCGCGCGTAACCGTTCGTTTTGCTGTTCGATCTCAGCGCGCTGGCTATGGTAGGCGGCAGCGACTTGCGCGAGGACATCCTTGAAACCGGGCATGCCGTAGCGCGATGATTTCGGGAAATAGGTACCGGCGAAAAATGGCGTTTGGTCCGGCATCAGGAACATCGTCAATGGCCAGCCCCCGTTGCGCTGCGTGAGCATGCCGTGCACGGCCTGGTAAATCTGGTCGAGGTCGGGACGCTCCTCGCGATCTACCTTAATATTGACGAACAGTTTGTTCATCAGCGCGGCGGTTTCTACATCCTCAAACGATTCGTGCGCCATCACATGGCACCAGTGGCACGCCGAATAGCCGATCGACAGCAGAATCGGCTTGTTCTCGAGCTTGGCTTTTTCCAGCGCTTCCGATCCCCATGAATACCAATCAACAGGGTTGCTCGCGTGCTGCTGTAGGTAGGGGCTAGTTTCTTGGGCGAGACGATTACGCGAGGAAAGAGGTTCAATCATCAGATGGTGGATGAGGCGGCGGCGATTTTCTCAGCAAGAACTTGCCTACCAATTGCAACACGCGTAGCACGAGGAGCTTCTTGTTGATCCCCGGGCATTTCGATGGCTTTCTGGTAAGGCTCAAAATCTTCGTCAAGAGTTGGAGCATGATATGCGAGATACCAAGGCTGTAGCACTGATTCCTCCATTTACAATATTCCTAAATTACTTGAATTCATTACTACCATATAAACCAGAAATTCTGTATCCCATAATGATCAAGCTCGAGTTTAGGTGAGGTCTCCACACGAACAGGAAAAAATATTTTTCGTTTGACACATGATTCTAAAATATTCAGTACGAGTCAGGTTGTTTGATTGTCGTAAAATTTGTCCCAATACAGATTGGAATGAAGCTGTTCAAACAGGTCAGAAAAAAATGTCGAGGCGGCCCCCATCAATGCATGATCTACAACTGAATCGCCTCGTCAAACAGCAACCGGATAGCGTTACGTAGCTGTCGACGCGTTGCTTCAAGACTTGTGATTTGTATATGATTGCTCATAAATGTATTTCGGGCGTCTAAAAGTAGACGGCCCGAAAATAAATAAATCTACGACTCAATATCTGTTACCGCACCCTTGCTCGCGGTTGAAACCAGCTTGATGTACTTTCCAAGTGCGCCGCGCGTATAGCGCGGGTTCGGCTGCTTCCATGTGGCGCGGCGCTGAGCGATTTCCGCATCGCTGACATTGAGCTGAATCAGATGTTTGTATGCGTCGATCGTGATCGAGTCGCCTTCATGCACCAATGCGAGTACGCCGCCAGAGTACGCTTCGGGTGCGAC
>Ga0302324_100008979_pt1 | contig 21009 bp, 18 predicted proteins | sample Palsa_T0_1_FD_201949 | JGI IMG/M metagenome (GOLD analysis project Ga0302324, IMG submission 201949) | Peat permafrost microbial communities from Stordalen Mire near Abisko, Sweden - Palsa_T0_1 | ecosystem: Environmental > Terrestrial > Soil > Palsa > Peat permafrost | place: Sweden: Abisko...
GGAGGCGCGTGGTCGACCGATCCGCAGATCGCCTTCAAATCCTATTTCACGCCACAGGGTATCGGCGCCGATCTGATCGCGACGCTCGACGGGTTCTCCCGCGACGACGTCGACGCCTATGCCGTCGAGAGTCAGAAGCGCGCCGCGAATGCATGGAAGGACGGGCGTTTCTCGAAATCCGTCGTTCCGGTGAAGGATATCATCGGCCAGACGATCCTCGATCGTGACGAGCACATGCGCCCTGACGCGACCATGCAGTCGTTGGGATCGCTCATGGCTTCATTCGAGCAGCTGGGCGAATTCGCGGGCTTCGACGCGGTGGCGCAGCAGCGTTATCCGCAAGTGGAGAAACTGAATCATGTCCACCATGCGGGCAACTCCTCGGGCATCGTCGACGGAGCGGCCGCGGTGCTGCTTGGCACCAAGGAAGCGGGCAAATCGGCCGGCCTCAAGCCGCGCGCCCGCATTCGCGCATTCGCATCCATCGGCTCTGAGCCCTGCATCATGCTGACCGGACCTTCCTACGTCACCGAGAAGGTGCTGAAGCGTGCGGGCATGAGCGTGAAGGATATCGACCTCTTCGAACTCAACGAAGCCTTCGCGGCCGTCGTCCTTCGCTTCATGAAGGTGCTTGATGTCCCCCACGAGAAGATCAACGTGAACGGCGGCGCCATTGCCATGGGCCATCCGCTCGGCGCGACCGGGGCGATGATCCTCGGCACCGTGCTCGACGAGCTGGAGCGCCGCGATCTTTCGACCGCGCTGGTCACGCTTTGCGTCGGCGCCGGCATGGGTACGGCGACGATAATCGAACGCGTTTGAAAAACCATTGTCATTCCCGCGCGAGCGGGAACCCAGATCTCTAAACACCGGGTCCCCGCGTTCGCGGGGATGGCATCAAGGAGCAAGAGCTATGCAACTTACCAATTTCAAATGGGACCAGGACGCCGACGGCATCGTCACGCTGATCTGGGACGTGCCAGGCCGCACCATGAACGTGCTGACCAATTCGGCGATCGCCGAACTCGCGAGCGTTGCCGAAAAACTCGCCGGCGATGCCTCGATCAAGGGCCTCGTCATTACCAGCGGCAAATCGAACGGCTTTTGCGCCGGTGCCGCTCTCGACGAGATGGAAGGCAATGCCGGCGGCGCGGGCGCGAAGACCTCGCCGCAGGAAGCCGCTGCCCAGCGCTATCAGGGCATCATGCAGTTCCATCACGCACTCAGGAAGCTCGAGACCTGCGGCAAGCCGGTGGCCGCCGCGATCAACGGGCTCGCGCTCGGCGGCGGTCTCGAAGTGACACTCGCCTGCCACTATCGCCTCGTAGCCGACAATCCGAAGATTCAGCTGGGGCTTCCGGAAGCCAAGGTCGGCCTGTTGCCGGGCGGCGGCGGGACTCAACGTCTGCCGCGCCTCATCGGCGCGATGCAGGCGCTGCCGCTGATCCTGCAGGGAACGAGCATCGACCCGAAGAAGGCGCTTGGCATGAAGCTGGTGCAGGCGGTGGTGCCGGCGGCCGAGATCGTCGCCGCAGCCAAGAAATGGATCAAGGAAACGCCCGATCCCGTGCAGCCCTGGGACAAGAAGGATTTCAAGATTCCCGGCGGCGGACCGTTCTCCTCCGGCGGCAGCCAGGTCTTCACCATGGGCAATTCCATGCTCAGGAAGGAAAGCTACGGCAATTATCCCGCGCAGCGTTTCATCCTCTCCTGCGTCTATGAAGGTATTCAGGTGCCGATCGATGCCGGGCTTCGCATCGAAGCGCGCTATTTCACCAAGCTTCTGATGGAGCCCGCGAGCCGCAACATGATCCGTTCGCTCTTTCTGTCCATGCAGGAACTGGGCAAGGGCGCACGCCGGCCGAAGGACGAGAAGCCGACGGACGTCAAGACGCTGGGCGTGCTCGGCGCGGGCGTCATGGGCGCCGGCATTGCCTATGTCTCTGCGGTGGCCGGCATCGACGTCGTGCTGCTCGACGCAACGACGGAAAAGGCGAATGCCGGACGCGATCACGTCGCAGGCATCATCGACAAGCAAATCGAGCGCGGCCGTTCGACGCCCGAGAAGAAGGCGGAGCTTCTCGGCCGCATCAAGACGACGACGGAATACACGGACCTCAAGAGCATCGATCTTCTCGTCGAAGCGGTGTTCGAGGATCGCGCCGTGAAGGCGGAAGTGACGAAGAAGGCCTGCGAAGCGATGTCGAAATCGGCCGTGTTCGGCTCCAACACTTCGACGCTGCCGATCACCGGTCTCGCCGAAGCGAGCGATCGTCCGGAGAGCTTCATCGGCATTCACTTCTTCTCGCCGGTCGACCGCATGGGGCTCGTCGAGATCATCATGGGCAAGAAGACGAACGCGCATGCGCTCGCGGTCGCCGTCGACTACGTCCAGAAGATCAGGAAGACACCCATCGTGGTCAACGATTCACGCGGCTTCTACACCTCGCGCTGCGTCGGCACCTATCCCGGCGAAGGCATGGCGATGCTGATGGACGGCATCCCTCCGGCGATGATCGAGAATGTCGGACGCATGGCCGGCATGCCGATGGGTCCACTGGAGCTGATGGACTCGATCGGCTCCGACACGGCGCTCAAGGTCGCGCGCCAGACCAAGAAGGACCTCGGCCTCAACGACACGAGCCCGCAGGAAGAGTTCTTTTCCTGGATCGTCGAGAAGGAAAACCGCCCCGGACGCAAGACCGGCAAAGGCTTCTACGACTACGACGCCAAGGGCAAGCGCCTGAGACTCTGGCCGGAGCTGTTGTCCTACAAAGGCGGCAAGTGGAACACCGACGCCGATGTCGAAGCGTTAAAGGCGCGCTTCCTCACTATTCAGGCGCTGGAGGCGGCGCGCTGCTTCGAGGAAGGCGTCATCACCGACCCTCGCGATGCGGACGTCGGCGCCATCCTCGGCTGGGGCTATGCGCCCTTCACGGGCGGTCCGATCTCCTACATCGACACCATCGGCACGGCCGCCTTCGTCAAGCGCTGCGACGACTTCGCCGCAAAATACGGCGACCGTTTCAAGCCCAACAAGCTCCTGCGCGAGATGGCGGCGAAGAATGAGACCTTCTACGGACGCTTTGCGCCGGCGAAACAGGCCGCGTAAGCGCCTCACGCATATGGCGAGAGGCCGGGAGCAATTCCGGCCTTTCGTGTTTTGCGCGCTCGCAGGAACTTCTGGCCCGCACGGTTGTTTCCTTCTCGCATTACCCGCGAGGAGGGCCAGTAATTATGCTTGGTACAATTCTGATAGTCATTCTGGTGCTGATTCTCCTCGGCGCTTTGCCGACATGGCCGTACAGCAGCGGCTGGGGTTATTACCCCAGCGGCGGTCTCGGCCTCGTTCTGGTGATTATTCTGATCCTGGTTCTGTTGGGTCGAATCTGATTGCGCAGAGTTTTCGTCGCGGGCGACTCCGGCATGCGCTAGGGTCGCCCGTGGCGATTCAGGCGCAATCATCGTGAACCAGGCTTCCATACTTCTGTCTCCCTGGACCGGGCCCTATGGCGGCGTGCCGCCGTTCGATCGGGCCAGGGTCGACGATTTCAAGCCCGCGCTTCTAACGGGCATTGAAGAAAATCGCAGCGAGATCGCCGCGATTGCGGGTAACCCCGAGCTGCCGACTTTCGAGAATACCATTGCCGCACTCGAGGATGCCGGCCGTGCCCTCAATCGCGTGGGCACCGTCTTCGGCGTCTTTGCCTCGACTTTGAGCGACAAGGCGATGCAGGCGGTCGAGATGGAGATGGCGCCCATTCTTGCCGCCTTCTCCGACGAGGTGATTCAGAACGGCGCGCTCTTTGCCCGCATCAAGACCGTCTACGATGCGCGGGAAACGTCCGGATTGACGCCGGAGCAGCAGCGCCTCGTCTTGGTCGTCTATCGCAACTTCGCGCGGCACGGGGCGGCACTCGCCGATGCGGAGAAGGCGCGGCTCGCCGTCATCAATCAGCGCCTTGCGACGCTTTCCACGACGTTCGGCCAGAACGTTCTCGCCGACGAGGAAGAGCAATGGCTCACACTCGAGAGCGAAGCCGATCTCGCAGGGCTCTCGGAGCAGCAGCGCCAGTCCGCCGCTGTGGCCGCGCAGGAAAAAGGTCTGCCGGGCCGATGGGTGATCGCCAATACGCGCTCCGACATGGAACCCTTCCTCACCTATTCGCCGCGGCGGGATTTGCGCGAAAAAGCCTTTCACCTGTGGACGTCGCGTGGAGACGGCGCGCATGACAACAAGCCGCTCATCCGGGAGATTCTCTCGCTGCGCGCGAAGAAGGCGAAGCTGCTGGGCTTCGCGAGCTTTGCCCACTGGGTCACCGACAACCAGATGGCGAAGACGCCCGCCGCGGCCATGGGTTTGATGGAAAAAGTGTGGACGTCGGCGGTCGCGCGCGTGCGCGAAGAAGTCGCCGACATGCAGAGAATCGTTGATGCCGAAGGCAGCGGCTTTCGCATCGCGCCCTGGGACTATCGCCACTATGCGGAGAAAGTCCGCCGGACGCGTTTCGATCTCGATCATAACGAGATCAGGAATTACCTCGTTGCGGACAAAATCGTCGAGGCGGCGTTCTGGACCGCGGAACGACTCTACGATCTTCAGTTCGTCGAAATACACGATGTGCCCGTTCCGATGGCAGATGTGCGCGTGTTCGAATTGCGCAAGGACGGCCGTTTCGCCGGGCTCTTCTATCTCGATCTTTTCGCGCGCGCGGGTAAGCTATCGGGCGCCTGGATGAGCGAGTACCGCACGCAGGAGCGTTTCCGGCGCGATACAGCACCCATCGTCTCCAACAACGCGAATTTCGTGAAGGGCGCGGGCAAGGTGCTCATTTCCTGGGACGATGCCGTGACCACATTTCACGAATTCGGCCATGCGCTGCACGCGCTCAATTCGAACGTCACATATCCGTCGCTCTCCGGCACCAATGTCGTGCGCGACTTCGTGGAGTTTCCGAGCCAGTTGAACGAACGCTGGCTCATGACGCCGGAACTGCTGTCGCGTTTTGCGCGGCATTACGAGACCGACGAGCCGATGCCGGAGGCGCTGATCGCCAGGATTCGCGACGCGCAAAAGTTCAACCAGGGTTTTTCGACCGTCGAGTATCTGGCCGCGGCGATCGTCGACATGAAGGCGCATCTTGCAGGCGCTGCCGTCACGGATGCCGCTGCCTTTGAGGCCAAGACCTTGCGCGAAATCGGCATGCCCGAAGAGATGGTCATGCGTCACCGCCTGCCGCACTTCACCCATATTTTCGGCGGCGAGGGCTATGCCGCGGGATATTACAATTACATCTGGGCCGACACGCTGGTGGCCGACGCGGCGGACGCATTCCGCGAAGCGCCCGGCGGATTTTTCGATGCGGCGCTTGCCGAGCGGCTCCATGACGACATCATCAGCGTCGGCAACACCGTCGATGCGGGCGAAGCCTTCCGCCGTTTCCGCGGCCGCGATGTGCAGGTGGAGGCGCTGATGCGCGACCGGGGTTTCCCGAGCGGGGTCGAAACACAGAAAAAACTTTAACGCAAAGGTCGCAAAGGATACGCAAAGGACGCGGAGCTGAGTTTTATTTCGCGTGCAGCGCAAGAAAAAGAATTACCATAGAGGCACAGAGATGCTTCGGGCCCTCTGTGCCTCTGTGGTTTAATTTCTTTTTGCGCTTCGCGCGAAGAAAAGTTCCCTCGCGTCCTTTGCGTATCCTTTGCGACCTTTGCGTTTAAAAAAACCCAATGCGCACTACCCGCCGAGGAAACCCTCCAGCACATTCGTCGTATTCAGCGCCAGATCCCCGACGTGATAGCCGCCCTCGAACACGAAGACAGTCGGTTTGCCGAGTTTCGCAACGGCCGCGCCGAGGCGCCGATAATCTTCGGAGTTGATGCGAAAATGCGAAATCGGGTCGTGCTCATAGGTGTCGAGGCCCAACGAGACGAGAAGAATGTCGGCGCCAAACGATTCGATCGAGGCCGCCGCGCGCGACAGCGCCTGGGAGTAGGCCGTCCAGTCCGTGCCGCGCGGCATCGGCAGATTGAGCGTTGCATCTTCGCCCGGGCCTTCGCCGCGTTCGTCGGCGAAACCCAGGAAGTGCGGATAGTCGGTCGCGGGGTCCGCATGCAGCGACGCGAAAAACACGTCGTTTCGCCGGTAGAAGATCACCTGCGTGCCGTTGCCGTGATGATAATCGACGTCGAGAATGGCAGGCTTCAGTCCCTTGTCGCACAGCCACTGCGCGGCGATAGCGGCATTATTCAGGTAGCAATAGCCTCCGAACACGTCGCCGCTCGCATGGTGACCGGGCGGCCGCGTCAAGGCAAACGCGGTGCCTTCGCCGTTCGCGACCGCCTCGGCCGCGGACAAGGCCACGTCCGCTGCGGCACGTGCCGCGGCCCAGGTACCTTTCAGGATCGGCGTTGCCGTATCGAAGGCGTAGCTTCCCAATCGCGATTCGATGTCGCCCCGACGCCGCTCCCGCAAGCCGCGCGCCGGCCAGCAGGAAGGAATCGCGGCTGCAGCGTTCTCGCCGTAGTGCGCCCGCCACGCCTCATGCGCGCCCGACAGGAAATCGACAAAACCCGCATCGTGCACGCGCTTGAGTACCCTGTCGTCGAAGCGGGACGGCGACAGGATGGGCCCCAGTCCGCGCTCCGCAATACGCGCGCGCACGCGTTCGGCGCGCTCGGGAATCTCGACCGCCGGGCCCATGCGGCCCATCTCGAACTCCTCTTTCGGGACGTGGTCGAGATGTGCAGGCGAATAGAAGGTTTTCATGGCGGCAGAAGAAGCCAAAGCCCGCGCGAACTCAAGCGTCCCGCTGGCGTATTGACGGGAGCGCCCTCGGGGTCGAAAGAAGGGGTGAAATTCCGGACGAGCCGAAACATGCAAGCGCGCGAATTGAATGCCGATCTCGTGGGTGTCGAAGGCGGTCGGTGGAAGCTCCAGACGCCGGCGCTGGTCATCGACCTCGACATTCTCGAGCACAACATGGTTCGCATGAGCGAACATGCGCGCGCGCGCGGGATTGCCCTCAGGCCGCATGCCAAGACCCACAAGAGCGCCGAAATCGCGCGTCGCCAGATCGCTTTTGGCGCGCTCGGCGTCTGCGCCGCCAAGCTTGGCGAGGCGGAAGCCCTGGCGGACGCCGGCATCTCCTCGCTCCTCATCACGTCACCGGTCGTGACGGAGGCAGGCATTCGCCGCCTTGTCGCGCTCAATCTTCGCGTCGATGCACTGATGGCCACCTGCGACAATCCGGATGTGGCCGAGCGGCTGTCGGCCGCGGCCGAAGAGACGGGAAAAAGATTGAAAATACTCGTCGATATCGATCCCGGCATGAGCCGCACGGGCATCGCACTTGGCGACAAAGCCTTCGCGCTCGTCGATCGGGTGGCGAATAGTGCGGGCCTCGAATATGCCGGTCTGCAATGCTACGCGGGCAACGTCCAGCACATGGAATCGCCCAACGAACGGCGCGACAAATCGCTCAGCGTCATGCGCAATCTCGGCGAATTTCGCGATCAGCTTTCAAAGCGCGGGCTCGCGCCCGGAATCGTCTCGGGCGGCGGCACGGGCACCTTCGATATCGATCCCGATGCCCATGTGCTGAACGAATTGCAGGTCGGTTCCTACGTCTTCATGGATCGTCAGTACAGGGACGTTTGGACGAAAACGGGCGATGCGGTGCCCTTCGAGACTTCGTTGTTCGTGCAGACGTCCGTCATCAGCGCCAATCGTGACGGTCTGGCGACGACCGATGCCGGGTTCAAGTCTTTCGCCACGGATGCGGGCGCGCCGGAAATCGCTTCGGGTGCGCCCGAAGGGGCGAGCTATTTCTTCTTCGGCGACGAACAGGGCGGCATCTTGTATTCCACCGCCGAACGCAAGCTCGTCCCCGGCGACACGATCGTCTGCGTGGTTCCGCATTGCGATCCGACGGTCAATCTCTACGACTGCTACCACGCCGTGCGCGGCGACCGGCTGGAGGCGATCTGGCCTGTCGATGCCCGCGGGCGCTCGGCCTGAGAACGCCCCCTTTTTTCTGAATCCGCCGTTCATGCTGGGTTCAGCCGGCCCGCCCAAAAATGGGCGCGATGGCCGTGCTGCGGCCGCGAATCACGAGAGGAATCGGAACAATGACTAGGTTTGGAAAAGTTGCGCTCGGCGCGCTGATGATGGCCGGCGCCGCGACCGCGACGACCCTGGCCACCACGGGTCCGGCCGATGCCGGCGTGCACATCGGCATCGGTATCGGGATTCCCGGTCCGGCCCCCGTGTACGAGGGCTATTACGGCCCCGGCTATTACCCGCCCGGGCCCTGTGGCGGCTACAACTACTATTATTCGGGCTATTGCGGGTATCCCGCCTATGACGATCCCGTCTGGCTCGGCGGCGTGTGGTACCGCGGCCCGCACTATTACCGGTGGTGGGGCGGCCAACCCTATGTCTGGGCCCATGGCGGCTGGCACGGCGACTATCGTGGCGGGCACGGCGGACGCTGGCACCGCTGAACGAAGTGACGAATCGGCATTGATGCGGGGCCCCGACGAGATATCGCCGGGGTCGCTGCTTTCCGGGTTCCGGATCAAAATGCGAGCGGGCAGGGCCCTTTGGTGCGGTGGCTGGTCCGCCCAACAATATCCCTCTTTCGACGCAACAAACCGTCAAATCCTTCAACCCACGCGCAACGGGAAGGCAGAGTTCGATTTGCCGTGGTCCGCTGCTTGACCGTGCCTCCTCCTTTGCTAGCTTGCCCGCAGATGGCGAGAACTGACGGCGGAGAACATGGTCGCCTTGCGGAGATTGTTTCTGATCCTTCTCGTGCCGGCCGTGCCCTTCGCCCTGACTGCAGCGTTATATGCGGCGACTATCTATCTTCTGCATGCGACAGACAGGACGGTCGACCCGAGAGTGCTCTACTATTCCGCCATCGGGGAATTCGCCGTGTTCTTGTTTCTGATGATTCTCGACGCGAGAAGTCGTTGGTGACGCAAACCTACACGAGGCTCTCATGCGCATAGGTGTTCCGAAAGAAATCAAGAACCACGAATACCGCGTCGGGCTGACGCCCCCTACCGTGCGCGAGCTGATCGCACGCGGACACACGGTGTTCGTGGAAACGATGGCGGGCGACGCCATCGGTCTTCACGACGAACTCTATACGCGTGTGGGCGCCACGATCCTGCCGACGGCCGACGAAGTGTTCGCCTCGGCGGAAATGATCGTGAAGGTGAAGGAGCCGCAGCCGGTCGAGATCAAACGCCTGCGCAAGGGCCAGACGCTTTTCACGTATCTCCATCTCGCGCCTGATCCCGAACAGACGCAGGGTTTGCTCGAATCGGGCGCCATCGCGATCGCTTATGAAACGGTCACCGACGGGCGCGGGGGTCTGCCGCTGCTGGCGCCGATGAGCGAAGTGGCCGGGCGCATGTCGATCCAGGCGGGCGCGCATTGCCTGGAGATCGCGCAAGGCGGCCGCGGCATGCTCCTGGGTGGGGTGCCGGGTGTGCAGTCTTCGAAGGTCGTGATCCTGGGCGGCGGCGTCGTCGGCACCAATGCGGCGCGCATGGCCATGGGCCTCGAGGCGCATGTGACCGTTCTCGACGTTTCGCTGCACCGTCTCTACGAGCTCGACCTGCAATTCGGCTCGATGCTGAACACGATCTATTCAACGATCGATTCCATCGAAGAAAACGTGATCTCCGCCGACCTCGTGATCGGCGGCGTGCTGGTGCCGGGTGCCGCGGCGCCGAAGCTGATCACGGAAGCTATGGTCAGGCAGATGAAGAAGGGCTCCGTGCTCGTCGACGTCGCCATCGACCAGGGCGGCTGCGCCGAAACCTCGCACGCGACGACGCACGCCAATCCCACCTATCGCGTGCACGATGTCGTGCATTATTGCGTCGCCAACATGCCCGGCGGCGTCGCGCGCACGTCGACCTTCGCGCTCAACAACGCGACGCTGCCCTTCACGCTGGCGCTGGCCGACCAGGGCCCCGAAGCCGCGATGAAGAAGAACCCGCATCTGCGTGCGGGCCTCAATGTCTACAAGGGCACGCTGACATACAAAGCCGTCGGCGAAGCGCAGAAACTCGCCTGCGAAAGCGCGGAAAAGGTGCTGGGGATTTGACGCCCCGGCACTTGTTGTTCACGCGATCGTCGCCCCCCCGTCGATCACGAAGGACTGGCCGGTGGTGAAGGCGCCGGCTTTGGAGGCGAGGAACACCGCAGCACCTGCGATCTCGTCCGGATCGCCGATACGGCGAAGCGGTGCGCCTGCCGTCGAGCGCTTGAGGATGTCGGGATTGTCCCACAGAGCTTTCGCAAAATCGGTCTTGATCAGGCCGGGCGCGATGCAGTTCGCGCGGATATTGTGCGGCCCGTATTCGACGGCGATGTTGCGGGCGAGTGCGAAATCGGCCGCCTTCGAGATGCAATAGGCGCCGAGCACGGCCGAGCCGCGCAGGCCGCCGATCGAGGAGATGATGATGATCGAGCCGTCCCTGCGCTCCACCATCTCCGGTAGCACGAGCTGACAGAGCCAATGGTTCGAGCGCACATTCGCGCCCATGATCTTGTCGAAGGCCTCGTCGGGAATCTCCATCTGCGGCCCGAAATAGGGATTGAGCGCCGCATTGCAGACGAGGACGTCGATTCTGCCGAATGCGGCGCGGCTCTGCGCCACAAGGTTCTGCAGCTGCTCCTTGTAATTGATGTTGGCGGGGATCGGCACAGCCACTTTGGACCCGCGCGCCTTGTTGATGTCGTCCGCCACCTTCTCGCAGGCGTCGGCCTTGCGGCTCGAAACGACGACCTTGGCGCCGTGTTCCGCCAGACGATGCACGATGGCCTCGCCGATGCCTTTGGTCGAGCCCGTGACGAGCGCCACTTTTCCGCTCAAATCGAAGAGTGACATGATTTCCTCCCTGTTGGCCTGGAATGTCGAAGTGCGGCATTCTTAGACGCCTCCGGGGCCCGGGACAAATGCCGCACTCACGCGTTTTCGGGAGGGGTGGTCATTGGAGTGTTGTATGCGAAAAGCCTTCGTTCTTTGCGCCTTGGCGCTCGCGGCGTGTGCCCAGCCGCAACACTATTCCTACCCGCCGACCTATGAGGCGCCGATGGCGCCGCCGCAGCCGCGGCAAACGCCGCCACCCACCTATACCGCACCCACGCCGCCGCCCCGGAGCGTGAAGCCGTTCGGTGTCGGGCTCCTCACTGCCAAGAGCGTCGGCGGCTACATCGACAGCGAGGAGCGCGAGTTGCGCGCCGATCTGCGCGGCAGCGGCGTGGGCGTCAGCCGTCCGGGCGACGCCATCACATTGCTGGTCCGCGACGACGTTCTCTTTCAACGGGATTCGACAACGCTTTCCGTGCGCGGCGCGCAGATCGTCTCGGCGATTGCCGCCGTGGCCGGAAAATACGACAGCACGGTCCTGACCGTGAACGGCTACACAGATACGGCCGGGCCGCCTGATCGCAACATGCAGGTCAGCCAGCAACGCGCAGACGCGATCGCGCACGCGCTCGCGGCGGCAGGCATCGACGCGCATCGCATTTCCGCACACGGTCTCGGCGCAACACATTTGAAGATTCCGACGGGCCCCGACGCCAGCGAGCCGCGCAACCGCCGTATCGAGATCCTCATCACGCCGAAGATGGTGGGGTGACAAGGATTTTGGGAGGCGTAACTCCTACTCCTCCAGCGTATCCTTGATTGCCGTGGCCAACTCCGCCGCATCGGGCGTCATGCGCGAGCCGAACGTGCCGGCGATCGCGCCGTCGCGACCGAAGAGATATTTGTGGAAGTTCCATTTGGGGGCTGCGTCTTCGCCCAGTTCGCCCGCGACCCATTTGTACAAGGGGTGGGCGTCCTGTCCGATCACGTGCTCTTTTGCGGTCATTGGAAAGTCGACGGCAAAACGCGTCTCGCAAAACGTCTTGATTTCCTTTTCCGTGCCGGGTTCCTGTGCGCCGAAATCGTTGGCGGGAACGCCGAGGATCACGAGGCCCTTGTCGCGATTGGCCTTCCAGAGGGCTTCGAGCCCGGAATATTGCGGCGTCAGTCCGCACTGGCTTGCAACGTTGACGACGAGAAGCGCTTTGCCCTTGAAGTTCGATAGCGGCAGAGCGCCGCCGTCGATCGCCCGAAAGCTGAAGTCATAGGCTGTGGTCATAATATCTGTCCCTTGACGGTGACGCAGAGTAATTCCCGCTTCTCCGACGCGCCAGACCCGATTGTGAGAAGTTTCGGAGCCACGATCACGGCGATTGGCGCGGACTGCGCCGGGACATCCACTTTGTCAGAAATCCGGCCGAGGACGTCGTGGACAAGAGGTTCCTCGCGAAGAGTTGCCCAATCTGGCGCAGCAGGAGCAGCGTCGTCGCGACCACGCAGAGTGCCGTCAGCCATAATTGGGTCGCAGGAGGGTGGAAGGGAAGGCGCACCAGCATGAAAAACGGCGTGTAGATGGGAATCCACGACACCACTGTGGCGAAGGTGCCGTTCGGATTGGCGATGATGACGCGAAGAAACAACATCGGCAGAACGATGATCAGCGAGGCCGGCCCCAAAAGAGCCTGCGCATCGGGCAGTGAATTGGTGACGGCGCCGATGCCCAGGAAAATCGCGCTGTAGATCAGAATGCCGCACAAGAAATAAAGGAGGATTAGCGGGAGGGTCTCGAACGTCGCGACCTGGCCGAGGCTCGCAATGACAAATGAGACCGTCGACTGCGAAAAGAACGAGCCGATCACGAAGAGCGCGCCGATCCAAACAGCAACCGTCAACAGGGCGGTCGCGCAGACGCCGAGAAGCTTGCCCGTCATGATCTCGGTCGGCGACGCGCAGGAGGCGAGCACTTCGATCATGCGGGTGGTTTTTTCCTCGAGCACGCTTTGCAGCAAAAGGGCCGAATTGAAAAAGCAAACCATGAAAAGAAGGACCGCCAGACCCACCGGCACGAATTGCCCCAGGCGCTCGGCTGCGCTGAGGCGGGCGCCGGCCGCCTGCGTCGGGTCGATCACCTGGAGATTGGCGTCGGCCTCCAGCGAGGCGGTCCGGCTGTGCGGCGGCAAGAATTGCTGCAGTTCGTGAAGACTGAGCGCATCGGCCAGTACCCGGCGGACGAAATCCGCATCGCCCTGGGCGGCGGTGTCGGCCGAGAAATACTGAGCCGGAATCGCGCCGTCCGCCGCGAAGCCTTTCGGGATCACGATGATGGTCGAAACGATTTGCGGCGTCCCCGCAAGGCGGGCTTCGCGTCGCCCCGCAAGATAGGTTCGCGCGAGCGCGGTCACCTCCGCGCCATTCGCTTGTGTGAGGTCCGGTGGCGTCGGTGCCACGGCAATATGCGACATGGGACGGATGAACGGCACATGGGACCGCAAGAAAGGCGACAAGGCTTCCAGTGCGTGTCGCGATCCACCGTGCGCCTGAAACATCTTGATTTCAGTGAGCCGATCCGGCTCACGCAACATTGCGGCCAGCGCCGGATCGGCGCGGCCGAGCGCTGCCATGTCGGCGTGGCCGGTGGCGTACGCGGCGAGCGCCGTGAGTTCCGCCTGCGCGTTTTCGCGCGCCACCGCCGTCTCGATCGCAGCGGCATAGAGCCCCGTTCGGTCGACAACCACGACCACATTCGTCTTCGGATGCGGTCCCAGAAGAATCGGCACGCCGATCGACAAAGAGAAGATAGCCGGCATCAGCAGCAGGCTGAAAATGAACCCGCGCCGCGAGACGTATTTCAGGAATTCCTGACGGGCGATGAGCAGGACGCGACGGATCATGCTGCATTGGCCTTTTCGACGAGAGCCATGAAAACATCGTGCAGGCTCGGCGGCGCGAGATCGAAATGAAACGGCGCGATACCGTGACGGAAGCATTCCGCAAGCAACGATCGACCGTCGGCGCCTTCCTTGAGATCGACCAGCCAGAATTCGCGGCCTTCCGCGGGCGGCGCGACGTTTGCCACCTCTTCCAGCGCCGTGAGAAAATGCAGATCGCCTTCCGCGCCAATGAGTGCGCGGCGCGGCAGGAGATTGCGGGCCTGGCCAAGCGTGCCGTCGAAGCGTTTTCGCCCCCGTACCAGAACCACCAGGCGATCGCAGAGCCTTTGGGCATGCTCCATCGTGTGCGTCGAAAACAGGATCGTCTTGCCGCCGCGCGCGATGCCGCGGATGAAGTCCTCGAGCTCTTTTTGACTGACCGGGTCGAGACCGGAAAACGGTTCGTCGAGGATCACGAAATCCGGATCATGGGCGATTGCGGCCAGCAGCTGAACTTTCTGCGCCATGCCCTTGGACAATCCCTCTATGCGCTCTCGTGCGAAAGCACCAAGACCGAAATCCGCCAGGAGAACGCGGGCGCGCTGCAAAGCCCGACTGCTGGGGACGCCCTTCAGCGCGGCGATATAGGCGATTGATTCGTCTGCCCTCATGCGCCGGTAAAGGCCCCGCTCTTCGGGCACATAACCGACACGCGCGCGCACGTCGCGGGCCTGCCGTCCGAAAATGCGGGCCGTTCCCGAATCCGGCAGGTAAAGGCCAAGCAGGATGCGCAGCGTCGTCGTCTTGCCGGCGCCGTTGGGGCCCAGAAACCCGACAATTCCGCCCAAGGGCAGGTCGAGGTCCAATTCGCTCACGGCATTGAGGTCACCGAAGCGCTTGGTCACGCCCTTCAACTCGACCGCCAATTCCGTCATGCACGTTTCGCCCCGAGGATTCGACGAAGGTCAGTAAGACACTCGTGACAGGCATTTGTGTCAAGAAGATGCAGGGATGACTGCGGAAGCGTGGAATCCAACGCCTCGACGCGCGCGCTTCGGCCGGGGATTGGCCGCCACGCATGGAGACGTTCTAACTTCGCTCCTTGGTTAACGAATTCGCAACGGGATGGCTGTCAGGATAACCCTGATTTCTTGTGGGCGTCTCATGCTCAATGCCTTGATATTCGTGATCTATGCGATGGCGGCCGTGACCGCCGCGCTCGGGCTCATGATCGCGCGCGTCACCGATGCGCAGGGCGGCGCACTCTTTGCGCTGGTCGTCATCCTGCTGGCGACGCAGGTGCACGGCATGGCGCTGCGCCGGCGCGAACGCCGCGTTTCGGCCCGCGAAATCAGCGGCCTCAAGCGTGCCAGCCAGGAATTCATCCGGGCGCTCGAAGACACCCACGCCCGGATCGAAGACGTGAAGAAAACCGCCGCCGCCCGCTCCAGCGAGCAGAGCCGCAAGATCGTCGCCGAGTTGCAGATGCTCGAAGGATTGATGCGGGAATTTTCCAGCCGAATCACGGAAAGGGCCAAGGATGTCGAGCCCGGCGAAGACATGATCGAGCGGCGCGCCCGCGATACGGCGCATTCCTATCTCGACACGATGGGGCAGAGCGACCTTCTCGAAACCATCCGCGCCTCGCTCGAAGAAAATCGCGTCGATCTCTACCTGCAGCCGATCGTGAGCCTGCCGCAGCGAAAGCTCCGCTTCTACGAGGCCCTCTCGCGCCTGCGCGCGGAAGACGGCTCCGTCATCATGCCCGCGCAATACATGAAAATTGCCGCACCCGTCGGGTTGATGTCGGTGGTCGACAATCTGCTTCTGTTCCGCTGCGTTCAGATCGTGCGCCGTCTGATCCACAAGAATCGCAGCGTCGGCGTCTTCTGCAACATCTCGGGCGACACGCTGGCGGATGCGGAGTTCTTCCCGCAATTCCTCGAATATATGCATCACAACCGCGACCTCGCGCCCCAGATCGTCTTCGAATTCGATCAGCCGGCCGTGTTGAAAGCGGGTCAGAAGGGCGAAGAGAATCTTCTCTATCTCTCCAGCCTCGGCTTCGCGCTCTCCATGGATCACGTCGAAACGTTGGCGATGGATTTCGAGCGCCTGAAGACGCTGGGCTTCCGCTATGTGAAAGTGCGCTCGGAAACGCTGATGAGCGGCATGATGCATGCCCAGGCCTCCGTCGCTGCGGAAGACTTAAAGACGCTCCTGCAGCGCCATGGCCTGAACCTGATCGCCGAGCGCGTCGAAAACGAGAAAACCGTCGTGCAGCTCCTCGATTACAGCGTCGATTTCGCGCAAGGGTATCTTTTCGGCGAGCCCAGGCCTGTGCGCGATGATTCGCTGAAACATCTCGAGAAGCTCGAACCGTCCGCGCCGGTGATCCCCTTCCGCAAGGCCGGCTGAACCCATTGACCGGGCCGCGGCGGTCGTGTCACCGCTAATCCATGGCCGATAGCCCTGAAATTCTGACCGGTCTGCACGAGATCGCTGCGGGCCACGATGCCCTGATTTGCGACGTGTGGGGCGTCATCCACAACGGGGCGCACGTCCATGCCGCCGCGGTCGATGCGTTGATGCGATTCCGCGCCGCATTCGGCCCTGTCGTGCTGCTCTCCAATGCGCCGCGCCCGGTTTCCGCGCTGAAGGAACAGTTCGCGGCGCTTGGGGTGCCGCAGGATTGTTACGACGCGATCGTCACCTCGGGCGTGGCCGCCCGCCTCGATCTTGCGGACCGTGTGGGCGGCGGACGACTGTCCATTTTTCACATCGGACCGGAACGCGACCGTGGCATTTTCGAAGGATTGCCGATCGATTGCGTCGATGCCGCAAAGGCCAGTGTCGTGCTCTGCACCGGATTGTTCGATGACGATGTCGAAACGCCGGCCGACTATCGCTCGCTGCTCGCCGATCTGAAGGCGCGCGCTCTCGTGCTGCTCTGCGCCAATCCGGACATCGTCGTTCAACGCGGCGGTCGGCTCATTTATTGTGCAGGCGCAATTGCGCGTGCCTATCAGGAGCTGGGGGGCGAAGTCGTCTACTACGGCAAGCCGCATGCCCCCATCTACCAACTCGTGCTTGCGGCCGCCCGGGAGGCTGGGGGCCGGGAGGCGGTTCGCCCGCTCGCAATCGGGGACGGCCTCGAGACCGACATTCGGGGCGCCGCCAATGTCGGCATTGAGTCCCTGTTCATCGCGGACGGTATACATGGCGAAGAGATCGGCGACGTCACGCCCGCGGCACTGGGCCGTCTGTTCGAAAAGGCTGGGTTGTTACCCAAGGCGGCAATGCGCGCCCTTGTATGGTAGGGACGGCGTGGTAGGGACGGCTGGCGCTAACAGGGCGCGAAAGAGGAAAACGGCATGGCTTACAGCATAGAGGATCTGAAGCCCGGCATGGCCGAGAGCTTCTCCAAGACCGTCAGCGAGCGCGACATTACGCTCTTCGGAGAGGTGAGCGGGGATACCAACCCCGTCCATTTCGACGAGGAATTTGCCAAGGGGACGATCTTTAAAGGTCGCATCGCCCACGGCGTCCTCAGCGCGAGCTATATATCGACGGTGCTCGGCATGCAGATGCCTGGGCCGGGCACGATCTTCATGAGCCTCACCACCCGCTTCAAGGCGCCCGTCCGGATCGGCGATACGGTCGTTGCAACCTGCACGGTGCGTGAGGTGATTCCCGAAAAGCGCCGCGTGGTGTTCGACTGCATCTGCAAGGTGGGCGACACCGTGGTCGTGGAAGGGGAAGCCACCGTCATGCCGCCCCAGCGGCGCGCGGCCTGAGCGTGCGCATCTTTCGCCATTCCCGCGACGTTCCGGCAGCCTATCGCGGCGCGGTGGTGGCGATCGGCAATTTCGACGGCGTGCATCTGGGCCACCAGGCGCTGATCGCGGAGGCCAAGCGGCTCGCGGACGAGCGCAGTTCGGCCCTGGGCGTGCTCGCCTTCGAACCCCATCCGCAGGAGTTCTTCCACCCCTCACCCGAAAGTTTCCGGTTGACGCCTTTTCGCACCAAGGCGCGACTGATCGCCGACCAGGGCGCCGATGTTCTTTTCGCGCTGGCCTTCGACGCCGAAATGGCCGTGCGGAGCGCCCAGGATTTCGTACTCGATGTCCTCGTGGATGGGTTGGGCGCGGGTTGCGTCGTCGTGGGCGCGGATTTCCAGTTCGGCAAGGGTCGCAGCGGCGATGTGACGGTGCTCTCCTATATGGGCGAGATGGAGGGCTTCGGCGTCCACATCTTCGAGCCGGTGCTCGCGGGCGGGCACGACAAGATTTCCTCGACCCGGATTCGCGATGCGCTGAAAGCCGGCCGCCCCGAGGAGGCCGCGAGGCTGCTGGGCCATTGGTGGGCGATTGAAGCCCGTGTCGAGCACGGCGACAAACGCGGGCGCACAATCGGCTTCCCCACGGCCAATATGCGGCTCGAGCACTTCATCAAGCCCGCCTTCGGCGTCTATGCGGTCCATGTCACGATCTTCGAAGACGACAAGCCGGTCGGGCGGCATGATGGGGTGGCCAATCTCGGCATCCGGCCGATGTTCGAGACCCCGATTCCCCACCTCGAGACTTTCCTGTTCGACTTTTCCGGCGACCTCTACGGCAAGCACCTCGCCATAGAGCTGGTCTCCTACATCAGGCCGGAGGCAAAATTCTCGGGGCTGGAGGCGCTGAAGGCGCAGATCGCGCTCGATTGCGCCACCGCCCGAGAGGCGCTGAAGCGGCCCCTGCCGTGGCCCACGCCATGGACAACCTGACCCTCTTCGGCGTCTTCGCCGTGTCGGCCATGCTGGTCACCTACGCGCTGGAGGACCGCAGCCGCTGGTTCGTCCTCGCCTTCTCGGCGGCCTGCTGGCTGGGCTCCGCTTACGGCTTCCTGCAGGGCGCGTGGCCCTTCGGGGTCGTGGAATTCATCTGGGGGCTGGTGGCGTTGCGGCGGTGGTTCCAACGGACGCAGGACAAAAAGGGACGCGCTGAAGCATAGTTTTCCTTCCGCAATGATTTCCGCGCTCGGTCTTGGGAATGGTGCGCTTATGCGGTTTCGGCGTCCTGGACTGCTTGCGCAGAATTCGCATTAGGTCCTCCCGACCCCTGCTCTTCGCTTTCGCAGCGTTACACGCTGTGGTATGCTTTGTGCGAACCCCCTACCGGCAGCTGTGGAGCAACATTCCGTGAAAAATCCGCCGTGCATCCTGGCATCCCAAGCCAATGGCATCGATACCGCGCGCAAACGCGCATGGACTCCTCCTGTCGTCATTACCGAAACCGCGCCGATCTGGAAGGGAACCATGAAAACCATCATTGAAGATCTACCTGAAGGTCATGATTCCGTTTCGGGAAATATATCGCACCACGGATCTTAGTCGAACGGACCATGGCTTGTGACGAGCTTTGCCCGGTGCAAGATTGGTCCCACCCACGCTCTGCAGACAAAGTTCTGATGCAGCTCTATCGCGCATGCCTGCGCGAGCGCACGTTTCGCGCGCGACCTTCGGTTGGACCTCGCCTCATGCGCTGGGGTCGCGTCGCATGAGCGGCATCTGCGGCATTGTCCGCTTCGACAATCAAGCGGTGACCGAGCGCGATCTTGCGCGCCAGGTGAACGCGCTTTCGCATCTGGGACCGGACAAAATCCGGCAATGGCGCGAGGGAGCGGTCGGCATGGGGGCGCTCCTCATGCGCGTGACGCAGGAAGACACATTCGACGCGCAACCGTTGCGCGATGCGCAGGCGAGCCTTGTATTCGTGAGCGATGCGCGCATCGACAATCGCGAGGAGGTCGCATCGGCTCTTTCCATCGATGCCGATGCGCTGCGCGAAATGCCCGACAGCGCCGTGCTGTTCGCGGCCTATGAGAAATGGAATGCCGATTGCGTCGAGCACCTCGTCGGCGATTTTGTCTTCGCCGCGTGGGATGCGCGACAGAAAACGCTCGTCCTCGGGCGCGACCATATGGGGCAACGGCATTTACACTACCACGCAGGAGAAGGGTTCTTCGCCTTCGCGACCGAAAAAAAAGGTTTGTGGGCGCTTCCCTTCGTGCCGCGGCTGTTGCCCGATAAGATGATCGCCCGCGCGCTCCAGATGGACCGGTCTAATGGAGCAGACAAACCGTCTGCGGACGCCATCGACGCAGTGCCGGGTGGGGCAATCGTGACCGTCGCGGCAGACGGTTCCGTAAGCTGGCGCCGTTATTGGGAACCCTGCGCCGATCCCGTGCACAAGAATCGCGATGAGGCTTATTATGCCGAAGCCTATATCCGGATATTGCGCGAAGCCGTGGCGTGCCGCCTGCGTCGCGCGACGGCCCCGGCTGGGATCTTCATGGGAGGCGGTTTCGACTCAGGGGCGATCTGTGGACTGGCCGGATCTGTCGTAGCGCAGCAAGGACGCAAACTCGTCGCCGTGGCCTCTGTGATGCCCGAGAACTACCAAGGCACTGTTCGTCATGCGCGCAGGTGGGTCGAAATGTGCCGCCGGCACATGCCCCATCTCGATGTGCGCTATGTCACACGCGAGGGACTCGATATTTTCGCCGGTATGGCACAAGGGTTCCTCGCAACCGACGGCCACCATAGCCCAAATCGATACGTCAACGACGCGATGTATGCCGTGATAGCGTCCGCCGGCGCGCGCACCACGATGGATGGTCATGGCGGCGACTACACCCTCAATCCGCGTGGCCAGAAATTCCTCTTCATGCTTTTGCGAAGGTGGCGATTGCGACGCTTCATCTCGGAGTGGAAGGCGCAGAGACGAATCCTGGAGTCATCGCACTTCTTGCTGTTCAGGCGTTCGATTCTTCCTTACCTGTTGCCGTCGGTCATGCAACGCTGGCAGCGCTATCAAAGTGGGCTTGCGCCCTTTGGTCCGAGCATGCCGATCGCACGAGGTTTCGCGCGCGAAGCGAACGCCGTCGGCGTGCAGACGCTCAAGGCGCGAGGCCGCTCGATGCGCGGAGCGATGGTACGAGCATTGCAAATGCAGCAAAATTTCCCGGCGATCGGCGGTTCGATTCCCGCCGCTGCGCATGGGCTGGAGTTAACGCAGCCTTTCCACGATAAGCGCGTGGTCGAATTGGGGCTGGCGATTCCGGAAGACCTCTATGTCAAGAATGGGCGCGAGCGTTATCTCGCGCGCACGGCGCTCAAGGACATTTATCCGCCGGAATTTCAGACGCGCGGTCCGGGCAACGAAGATGTGGGGCCGGATTTCCTCTCGATGGCCAAGAGC
>Ga0302324_100008980_pt1 | contig 21008 bp, 26 predicted proteins | sample Palsa_T0_1_FD_201949 | JGI IMG/M metagenome (GOLD analysis project Ga0302324, IMG submission 201949) | Peat permafrost microbial communities from Stordalen Mire near Abisko, Sweden - Palsa_T0_1 | ecosystem: Environmental > Terrestrial > Soil > Palsa > Peat permafrost | place: Sweden: Abisko...
CTGAAATCTCTAAAACTCGGGGCCGACCTGTGCGTCCTGTTTTTTATCACCGCACCGGACTGCTGACGTATGTTTGGTTCAGTCACGGTGCCGCCGTCCCCGCGATCTTATATGACCACACCGTCCGGCTATTGGATTCGGTAAGTTTTACGTGGCACCGCGATAGTTCGGCCATACACTTGCGGCAGGCGGGCGAAGTCGTGGGACTGTGTTGGCCATGCGGCATTTCTGCGCCGGAAGTCCTTGCCAATGCGCGTCGGCGGTTGTTCGGACGTTTTGCAAAAAGCACGGAGGCCGTGGAGAATCCTCGCTGAGTTGTGGCCGATATGCCGCCAGGAGAAGCTATGATGCGATTCCACAAACCAAAATCGGGCAGGGTGAAAAGCCCGCCCGGCAAGGTCGTCTCGCGACGAACCGGCCAGAGGGCCTGGGTCTTCAAGGGATCAAGGGTGCCGCTGTGCGCTCTGTTCGAAGCTCTGGCCGATGGGGAGAGCGTTGGAGAGTTCGTCAAACAGTTCCTCGATCTACAGGCGGAGGAAATCAAAAATGTGCTTCGCGGTGAGGGTCTTCTGGTTGATTACCAGCTACACGAACACTCCCCTACTCTCAAGGCGGTCGAGTTGGAAGCATCGAAGGGGCCATCCGCAGCCGTCACGGCGGTGGAACAGTCATCCGGCATCGGGAAAGAATTGTGAGTAAAAAACTTGCAGAGACAGCGGTTGGCGATTTTGTCTTGCGCTGGTTCGTGGGAATTCCAAAACCAATGCGGTTGAAGGTGACACAGCTCACGGCAGATCGCATTATTTGCGGCGCTTGGGAGTTTGATCGCCGGACCGGAGCGGAGATCGACGAGGATCTCGGCTGGGGCCCTGCTGGTGTCACCGGTTCATTTCTTGAACCTGAATCAGGCACGGACTCGGAAGAGGACTTTCGGTCTGGCGCCTTGCAACGGCTGGCAGCTCTTTTGGACGCTGGCAAAATGCAGCGGAACCGAGGAGAGAGCATTGCCGAAGCCCTGCGGCGGAGATTGAACCGGATGACGGAGGAGCAAGTGAGCCGAATGCTCTACGAGCTGGAATCGGGGGAGCCTTCTTGACGCATGAAAATTGTTGTCCTCTTGCCGTTCATTTTGTTGGTGCGGGTTATCGCCTATTTCGATCCCCACCTGTTTCGATATTGGGCTGTTCATTCGATGGACCACTGGCGCTTTTGGGGCAAAACCTGGAAAGGCTATGCCATCGGTCTGGCCGGGTGAGCGATCTTGATGGATGGACAGAGCGGCGGACGGGGCGAGCGCATACCGCGTGCGCCCCCCCAAGAGCAGTCTTGCCGCCGACGTGGAATCTGAACATTGTAGCAGCATTTTGAATCGCGTCAGCGCCGGCAATTGGGCAAAATTCGCCTGTGAGTTCAATGCCGACAGAAAACAGTCTTGCCGACGCTCTCGCGGAATGCAAACGCTTGGGCGATGAAAACCGCCAACTGCGGCAACGACTGGGGCTGCCCGAAAGCGATACTTCCATTCAACCCGTTTTGCCATCTCCACCGTCCGCTGCCAAGACCACTAACTCGAAGGCCAGCCCCGATGAAAAAGTGAAGCTGTTCCGCAGCCTGTTTCGCGGACGCGAGGATGTCTATGCGGTACGATGGGAGGGACGAAACGGAAAGGCCGGTTATTCCCCCGCGTATCTAAAAACATGGACCACTTCGTTTCAAAGAAAACCTGACGTTCCGAAGGAATACTTTCCGCTGACGGATCAGGTGATCCACGATCATCTCACCGGGAAACTTACGGCGGGCGTTTATCCGCTCCTGACAGATGAAACGTGTTGGTTTTTGGCTTCTGATTTCGACAAAACGACCTGGCAGGATGACGTGCGGGCATTCCTTCAAACCTGCGCTGACTGGAACATTCCCGCCGCCCTTGAACGGTCGCGTTCCGGGCGCGGCGGGCACGTCTGGATTTTCTTTGATGCGCCGATGCCCGCGAGCTTGGCGCGAAAACTTGGCGCAGCCATTCTCACCCGGACAATGGAGCGGCGTCACCAACTCGGCCTCGATTCTTACGACCGTTTCTTTCCGAGTCAGGACACCATGCCGAAAGGGGGCTTCGGCAATCTCATCGCGCTGCCGTTGCAACATTTGCCACGCAGCCACGGGAACAGCATTTTTCTCGCCGTCGATTCCAATCCGCATCCTGACCAGTGGGCTTTCCTGTCGAACATCCGACGAATGTCGTTTACAGAAATTGAAACTCTGGTGCGCGAGGCCGAACGCTGCGGTGAAATCATTGGTGTCAGATGCAGTGTCACAGACGATGATTCAAACGAAGACCCATGGACGTTGCCGCCGTCGCGGAAGAAAAAAGATCAGCCGATTTCCGGCCCGATGCCGACGAGCGTAAAAATCACTCGCAGCAACCTCGTTTATGTGGAAAAGGAGGGACTTCCATCTGCGATGTTGAACCGTTTGCACCGGCTGGCGGCGTTCCAAAACCCGGAATTTTACCGGGCGCAGGCGATGAGACTATCCACGTTCGGCAAGCCTCGCGTCATCCGGTGTGCAGAGGAGTTTCCGCGACACATTGCGTTGCCGCGTGGTTGTCTGGATGAAATCAGTGCATTTTTCAAATCACACAATGTCGCGGTTCAAATCGACGATCAGCGATTTGTTGGCGATCCGGTTGAAGTAAAATTCCACGGCCAGCTTCGCCCAGAACAACAGATGGTTGCCGAAGCCATGCTCGCGCATGACGACGGTATTCTTTGCGCGACGACTGCGTTCGGGAAAACGGTCATTGCTGCGTGGCTCATTGCCGCGCGTAAAGTCAACACACTGATACTCGTCCATCGGCGGCAACTGCTGGATCAATGGCGCGAGCGGCTCGCGGCATTCCTGAATCTGCCCATCAAATCAATCGGCCAAATCGGGGGCGGTCGGCGACGCGCAAGTGACATTATTGACGTTGCTGTCATTCAAAGCCTGAATCGCAAACAGGTCGTGGACGACTTGGTCGCCAACTACGGGCACGTTATTGTGGATGAATGCCATCATCTTTCGGCTGTGAGTTTTGAGCAAGTATTGCGACAGGTGAAGGCACGTTTCGTCACGGGCTTGACTGCCACACCGCAACGCAAGGACGGACATCATCCCATCATCGTGATGCAATGTGGCCCAATCCGCCATCGCGTGGATGCCAAGGCGCAGGCGCTCGCGCGACCATTCAAACACTTCGTTATTCCAAGACCGACCAATTTCCGGTTGCCGCCAACGACTGAAAAACCGGAAATGCACGAATTGTATGCAGCGTTGGCTGGGAACAAGGCGCGCAACGATCTAATCTGTGTTGACCTGCTACGCGCAATTAAGGCTGGACGTTCTCCCGTCCTCCTGACTGAACGCACCAGCCAGGTGGATGAATTTGCCGCGAGATTAAGCGGTCTTGTAAAACACATCGTCGTAATGAAAGGAGGCATGGGGGCAAAACAACGGCGTGGCACTGCTGAACAACTGGCAGCAATCCCGAATGCCGAGGAAAGAGTTTTATTGGCAACCGGGCGTTACATCGGTGAAGGCTTCGACGACGCTCGCCTCGACACCCTTTTTCTGGCCATGCCGATTTCCTGGCGCGGCACACTACAACAATACGTTGGCCGGCTGCATCGTCTGCATGACAATAAACGCGAGGTCATCGTCTTTGATTATGTGGACGGCTGCGTGCCAGTCTTGTCCGCGATGTACGCAAAGCGTATGCGCGGCTATGAAGCAGTCGGGTACGAGATTCAGGATGGAGATTGATGGAGCGCCGCAGTTGGCGCTGTCATCACGGCTTTCCCATGCACCTTCTTAACCAACCCGATCTATTTGACGTATGGACGAGCACATCTTTGAAAACGAGCAACATTTGCCCAAAATTGACCTGTTCGAATACCACCGCGCGGGCTTAATTGTGCCCTGCAAATCGGGGTGTGGATTTCCAACCAAGTTGGCGGTCATGCGTGCCATGATCATGGCCTAGCCCGGATATTTCATAGTTGAGTTGAACAAAGAAGCGGCAAGAGCGTCAGTTGACTTGGAAAAACGAGTCAAATGAATACATCTCTTACCGCTTCTTCTGCGACAGACTGTAAGGAACAGCCGCTCTTATTTCAAGACCTGGGTTCGCGCCAAGTGGTGGCGGATTTCTCCGGCGGTACGCTCTCCAGCGACGGGGGCGCGCTGCTCTTGCGCCAAGTGGACCTCAACCTTGGGCTGACGCAAAGTTTGGCCCAATGTTTCCGCGACACCCGTCAGCAAGTTTATGTGGATCACGCGGTGGCGCAGTTGTTGGCCCAACGCCTTTATGGGCTGGCGCTGGGTTACGAAGACCTCAACGATCACCAGCGTCTGCGGCTGGATCCGCTTCTGGCCGCCGCCTGCGAGAAGCTCGATCCCTTGGGCCAGGACCGCTTCAACCCGGCGCATCGGGGCATAGCGCTGGCGGGAGCCAGCACGCTCAACCGCCTGGAACTGTCCAACAACAAGAACACGCGCGGCCACAAACTGGCGCACGATCCGCAACGAATCGAAGCCTGCCTGTTGCAAATGGGCGTGCGCTGCCTGCCCAAGCATGCGGAGGAGATTGTGGTGGATTTGGACGCGATGGGACATCGGCTGCATGGGATGCAGGAAGGCCGGCACTATCGCGCCTATTACGACGAGTATTGCTACCTGCCGCTCTATGTCTTTGTCGGCGACATTCCGTTATGGGCGCAACTGCGCACGGGCGACAAGGATGGAGCCGACGGGGTGGTGGCGGCGTTGGAAAAGATCCTCGCCGCGATTCGCAAACGTTGCCGCCGGGCGCGGATCATCGTGCGCGGGGACAGCGGCTTTTGCCGGAATGAGATCCTGGCGTGGTGCGAAAAGCAGGAGGAAGTTTATTATTGTCTGGGACTGGCCAAGAACTCCGTCTTGGTCGAGCGCCTGGGACCCACCCTGGCCAATGCCCGAATCCGCTGGTGCCTGAGCGGAGCGGCCAACGTGCGCCAGTTCGCTGAGTTTGCGTACCAGACCGTGCGGAGCTGGTGCCGGTTTCGCCGGGTCATTGGCAAAGCCGAAGTGACCGCCCAAGGTTCCAACCCGCGCTTTGTCGTCACCAATTTGCCCGCGCACGGTTTCCCAGGGGACGAAGACAAAACCCGGTTCATTCCGGCCCGCCTCTACGAGGAACTCTATTGCGGGCGCGGGGAGATGGAGAACATGCTCAAGCAGCAAACACTGGATTTGCGGGCCGACCGGATGAGCACCCATTATCTGGCCAGCAACCAACTGCGTCTCTGGCTGGCGGCCTTGGCCTACTTGCTCTTGGAGCGGATGCGCACCCTGGGCTTGGCCGGGACGCAACTGGCCCGGGCGACCGTGGGCAGCGTGCGTCTGAAGCTCTTGAAGGTGGCCGGCCAGGTGCGGGTGAGCGTGCGCCGGGTCTATGTGCAGTTAAGCAGCGCCTATCCGCTGCAAGAGTTGTTCCGCTTGTGCCACCGGCGGCTAATGAGGCTGGCCCCTGCCAGCGGTTGACGCTTCATTTTCCTTGCCGCCACCGTTTCTACGCCGGAGGTGTCGGCAAAAACCGCCGCAAAACATATAGTTGACTAAAAAATCGCGCCAAGCGCCTGTTCTTTGCCTCACGATCTTGCGCCATCCAGTTTTCAGCAGTCTTTTTCAAGTTTTCGATCAACGCACAGTCAAAATCAAACCCACTATGAAATATCCGGGCTAGAGGGGGTGTTTGTCCCCATACGGTGGAACACAGAATGTCTTGAACGCCACTTCACCGGGCCGAAGTGGGGTGGTTGGTGTGATAGTAAGATAGACACTGAGACGGCCGATTTGATCGAGGCCTGGGTCAGCGATGCATACAGAAATCAGCGCGAAGGAGTTCCATTCAAAGTGAATCGGGATCGAATGCAACACAGCCAGGAGGCGTGGATACCAGACGCAGGCAAATCCGCCAGTGGTCAAACCGTTTATTCCACAGGCGTGCATATCTTGCGCGAGCTTCCGGTAAAACTTTTGCAAGACAGGCCAATTGTCCATGGAGGCAATTTTCATTTCATGTGCCAAAATACGTCTTTATTTTACACCATTCTCAGGTGAATGGGCAACCCGAAAATGGATGTTTTGCCGCAAAATATTCCGCGCCGCAGTTGAGCCATTCGAGGTGAATTTTTGGCGACGTGACGGATGTGCAGCGGATCTTGAGTGGGCGGTCTGGCGTCCGCAACACGGCGGCTCGAATGGGGATGATGGGCACGTCGGGCATTTTGAGTTCAGTCCTCCTGATTTAGAGCAGCGCCAGTTGCTGTCCGTTCGGCTCGCGCAGATTGCTGACGCCCAGACCCAGCAACCGCAGCGGTCGCGAAACCAGTTTGTCCCGGCCCAGCAGGAAACAACCCAGCCGGTAGAGGTCATTTGCCTCAGTGATCGGTTCCTCGACTGAAAACTGGCGCGTGAGGGTGGTGAAATCGCTATAGCGCACCTTCACCTGGACTGTATGCGCCCCCAATCGCCTGTGTTTGAGCCGGGCCGAAATGTCTGCCGCCTGTTCTCTCAAGCAGGCGCGCAGCACTTTTCGGTCGTCGGTGTCTTTGAGAAACGTTTGTTCGCCGCTAATGCTCTTGATTTCGTCTCCGATTTCCAGCGGGCGGTTGTCTTCACCGAACGCAAACTGTTTTAGTTTCGGCCCGAACGATCCGACCAAGGCACGCAGATCACCTGCATAATCCTGCAAGTCCCCAACCGTCGCGATGCCTGCCTGGCCCAGCGTCAGTTCGGTGACTTTGCCGACGCCGTAAATCACCCGCACCGGCAGCGGTCGCAGAAATGAAACTTTCTCACGGTCAGAAATGATCGTCAGTCCGTCAGGCTTTTTATGATCGCTGGCGATTTTGGCCAGCAGTTTGTTGGAGGCAATGCCGATGGTGGCGGTCAACTTGCGCTCGGACAGAATCCGTTGTTTTACATACCGGGCCAACGGCACCGCCTTGAGCAATGATGCGTCCGCGCTCTCTGCCTGACTGATAAGGGACACGTCGAGATACGCCTCGTCGATGGACATGGTCTCTACGACTGCTCCCGTTTGGGCGACAATCTGCATGATGTGTCGTGATTCTTCACGGTAATGATCCATGCGCGGGCGCACGAATATGCCATTGGGACAAAGTCGCCCGGCGGTCGCACTGGGCATGGCAGAGCGGACACCAAACTTCCGTGCCTCATAGCTGGAGGCACATACGACCCCTCGCTGAGTCGGCGGCGCGCCCACGATCACCGGTCGGCCACGCAGACCTGGATCGTCGCGCTGCTCTATCGACGCGTAAAAGGCGTCCATGTCCAAGTGGAACATTACTCGAAACATCACTTCGGCAGATTAGCACGGAAGCCAGGAGGCCGGAAAGCGTGCGGGGCGCTAAAGGCTATCAACTCAAACTGCCGTTTCCTGTTTCCCGCTCTATAGACCCCCAAGAGAACGGAAACGGGAAACACTCCCTTTGCTCCAGCGGAGGATAGGCCACGTTGGGAAGCGATCCGAGCGCTGGTCTGGAGCCTGCAAACAGCAGAAGGGCCGGGCGGCCTTCGATCTGAGGGACGTGCCAGCCCCATCCCATCTGCTGGAGCAGCAAAAAAGCGATAAATCCATCGCCGGAGAACCAGCCCTTGTTGCTGCGGCCAGGGCTCAGGGAATCTTTTAGGACAATTTCTACCAAGTTATACACGGTTATAGCTGTTGTCAGATATAACCGTGTATAACTTGGTAGAACTCACATCACCCGTTCAGGCGATCCGCAGGACAGCGCCCAGGGGGGACACACGCGTTAAGCTCACTTCCGCAACTCCGCGCCTACTCCATCAGTTTCCGCGAAAGACACGCCATCAAATACCGGGCCAATGCTCATCGCTCGATCAGTGCAGGTGAGTCTCTCGTGACTCGGTTCTGAAACTTTTGCCAACCGTCATTCCGATCACGCTGCCGATAATGGCCCCGGCCGCGAATTCGGAAACCCAATGGATCGTCACAGAAACGGCGAGCCCAACGTAAAACGCGTAAAGCAACGCGCCGAGGACGACTATCTTGTTCTTGGGATAAAGCATCGTCGAGCAGAGCGCCATGGAAAACGCCACCGTCGTGTGTCCCGACGGCCACCCCCAAAAGATGCCGCCTTTGAGAAAACCCAATTGAAAGCCATGGCTGGAGTCTATCAACGCCGAGACGTTCATCGCAGGCGCTCCAAAAGCTCCGTGAAATGGCGGCGGGCGGCGTCCGGTTATTGCCTTGTAGCAAGAAGTTATCAGATACGCGAGGAGGGCTGCCTGTCCCAAAGCCCACGCGGTCGTAATGAGGCGCCGGTTCTTCGAGGCCAGTCCGGCGACCAAAAGCGCCAAAGGCCACAGGACAGGCATCCACATTCCGAGGCGAAGGGCCGGACGGGCCAGCACAGAGAATTCCGCGGCCCGCGTCCACCGATAATAAGCCCAATCGCCGCCGGAGGTGACGATCGCTATCGTCAGGCCAATGGCCGCGGCGTGCCACAGAAGGTTACGACCACTGAAGATCGAGACGACATTCCGAGGAAACCGATAAAAAAGCTCAGGCACAACGCCCATCATAGCGTTGTCGTTGCGGGTCGCACTAAATTAAAGGAACTGTCACCCGCTCAAGCATGAGTTGGATCCGACCTGCAGTTCGGAGCTTCTGACCCTCCTGGCGCTCTCGTTATTAGCGCACAAAAACACACTCGCTGTTGACATAAAAACACAGTTGGTGTAAACGTAAAAACACAGTTAATGCCTAAGAAAACTCAAACCAGGTTGGCGGCAGCATTGGAGCATGCACATAAAGCCGCTCGCAAGCAGGTGGTGACGTCGGCCTCGCTTCAACGCGCAGACCGGGAACTGCTCGTGAAACGAGGATATCTCCAGGAGATTTGCAAGGGATGGTATCTGTTGAGCCGGCCAGTCGAGAAGCCTGGAGACAGCACCGCGTGGTATGCGGCGTTCTGGGACTTTCTCTCCGTTTATCTGGAAGAGCGATTCGGCGCCGACTACTGCCTTTCTGCGGCCTCCTCGATGGATGTCCACACGGGTGCCAACGTGATTCCCCGGCAGGTCATTGCCCTGACCGCACAAGGGGGAAAAATGGTGCTTGGTCTGCCTCACAACACGTCCGTGTTGGTGTATCAGGATGCCAAGAACATCCCCCGTGTCGTTGAAACAGTCCGAGGGGTGCGGGCCATGCCGCTCGCCTTGGCGCTCTGCCGCGTTCCGCCGTCCTTCTTCGAGAACCAGCCTCTGAATGCTGAAATTGCCCTTCGCGCGGTTAAGTCCGTGGACGATTTGGCCCGGGTCATCCTCGAAACAGGTTCGCCCGCGCTGGCAGGGAGGCTGGCTGGCGCCTACCAGTTTCTCGGAGATAAAGAGAGGGCTGACCGAATCATCAGCACGGTGCAGGCCGCTGACATGGATTGCCAACCGAAGAACCCCTTTGTCAAACCTTCTCCCGTTTTCACAGGACCCACGCGGTTGGCATCGCCTTACGCCGGGAGGATCGAGGCCCTGTTCAAAACCGTCCGAGAGCCCGTGCTTGAAATCTTCAAGGATATGCCCCCGAGGCCTGTTTCCAACCCGGAAGCTTATATGGGGCAGGTCGAGGCCGTTTACGAGCACGATGCTTACAATTCGCTTTCCATCGAAGGTTATCAGGTCACTCCGGAGTTAATTGAAAAGATCCGAACCGGAGCATGGAACCCCGAAGGAGATCCTCAGGACCGGCAACAAATTGCCGCCATGGCGGCCAAGGGTTACTTGGCAGCATTTCGTCTGGTGGAGAAAAGCGTGAGGCAAGTGCTGGGAGGAGAGAACGCAGGCCGGGTGGCTCGCGAGGATTACCAGGGCTGGTATCGTGCTTTGTTTAGCGAGTCAGTGCGCGCCGGACTGCTGGAACCTTATCATCTGGCCGGGCACCGCAGCGCCCCCGTATTTATTCGCACGTCACGCCATGTGCCACCACCACACGCGGCGGTCAACGACTCCATGGACGCCTTGTTGGACTCTCTGCAGAGCGAGCAGCAGGCGATCGTGCGCGCAGTCTTGGGCCATTGGCTCTTTGGTTTCATCCATCCGTATATGGACGGCAATGGCCGGATGGCCCGATTCTTGATGAACGTGATGATGGCTTCACGGGGTTATCCCTGGACGATCGTGCGCACGACTCGACGGAAAGTGTATCTCGACGCCCTCGAGGCGGCGTCGGCCGAGCAGAATATATTACCGTTTGCAAATTTCATCCGGGAGGAGATGGCGGTTGACTGGAGCAGAGAGGCGGCCAAAAGATAAACCTGCGGCGGGCGGGTTCTCTCTAGTGAAGCGCCAAAAGCTGTATTGCAACTTCAACGAAGAAATCTCGAAATGGAAAAAAAGAGGTTGATAAAACAGATCATTGCCAGTCTGAGCGAAAGCCTTGTCGTTTTGGAAAAGGCTGCCCGGGCGTCACATGCGGAGGCCACGCACGAAAGCAGCAAGGCGGAAAGCAAATACGACACACGCGGACTCGAAGCAGCGTATCTGGCCGGCGGCCAGGCCCGGCAGGCGAAGGAAATCCTGGACTCGATCAAGCTCTACGAAACCCTGATGGCCAAGGATTTCGCCGCCGATGAACCGATTGATCTCACCGCACTGGTGGAATTGGATGCCGGCGGCACGCGCTCCTTCTATTTTATAGGGCCGAAGAATGGCGGCCTGGAACTCAAACACCAGCGCAAGGAAATCACCGTGATCACACCACAGTCTCCCCTGGGCCAGGACCTGATGGGAAAGATTGCCGGCCAGCGTTGGACGGGCAAGTTGGGCGGTGCGGCTGCGAAATACCACATTGTTTCGGTGTCATAATTCAAGAGTACGGCTGTAGGCTTGGAAAACCTCTTCGGTAAAGCAGGCGAACACGACACGCTCAACTTCATGCAGAGTTTTCAAAGCGGCGCGCGCTTCACGCACCGCAATCCGGCTGGCATCGAGAATCGGATACCCATAGACACCACAACTTATGGCCGAAAATGCGATGGTCTTGACCCCATTGGCAACAGCAAGGGAAAAGCACACGCGATAACAGGACGCGAGCAACTCCGGTTCTCCCTGACGGCCTCCTCTCCACACAGGACCCACCGCGTGGATTACGAATTTGGCGGGTAGCCGGAATCCCTGCGTGACTTTCGCCTGGCCCGTTGGGCAACCCTTCAACATCCGGCACTCGGCCAGCAATTCTGGTCCTGCCGCGCGATGAATAGCCCCGTCCACACCGCCGCCGCCGAGCAGCGAAGCGTTCGCCGCATTAACAATGGCATCCACCTCGAGTTTGGTGATGTCCGTCCGCGTTAGTTCGATATTATCCTCGATTTTCACATCTCCCTTACTCCCGGCTTTTCGTATCGATGATGATAGTGACGGGGCCATCGTTGGTCAAACTGACCTTCATGTCCGCGCCAAATTCACCGGTTTGAATGCTCCTTCCCAAATCCTCTGTCAGCCGGCGGATGAATTGATCATAAAGCGGAACCGCCACTTCCGGGCGGGCTGACCGGCTGAACGAAGGGCGGTTGCCCTTCTTCGTGCTGGCAAAAAGCGTGAATTGGCTGACCAGCAAAATCCCACCGCCCATTTCCTGCACCGAACGGTTCATCAGCCCCTGTTCATCATTGAAAATCCGCAGGCGGACGATTTTCCCGCTCAACCATTCAATGTCCTCCGCCGTATCGGAATCCTCGATGGCCAACAAGACGAGCAGGCCATTTTGAATCGTGGCTTTAACGGCATCAGCGATCGCCACATCGGCCTTGCTCACCCGTTGAATGACAGCGCGCATGGGTGCTTGATAATGGCAAAAGGTCGAAACGAATAGAGATTTTTTGCGAGGCAACCGGCCTTGAGAATCTCGATATGCTCGACTAAACTGCGGCGATGACCGCGTTTCCCGTGAACCCAGAAAAATCACAACAACTTGCCCAGCGGATGGCTGTCTTGGGGGTGCGTGAGTCTGATATTGAAGAAACTTTTGTGAGATCGCGAGGGCATGGCGGGCAAAATGTGAATAAATCGGCGACGTGTGTGATGCTGATCCATCGGTCAACCGGCCTCCAAGTGAAGTGCCAGACGACCCGTCAACAGGGACTCAATCGGTTCATTGCAAGGCGGATATTGCTCGACAAAATTGAAGGGCAACAGACCGGGCAGGTAGCGGCAGAGGTATCCAGAATCGAGAAAATCCGTCGGCAGAAGCGCAAGAGGAGTCGTCGGGCCAAAGCGCGGATGCTCGCTGACAAATCCCATCGCGCGAACAAGAAAGCCTCCAGGCGCGAGGTTGGGGATTATTGATCTTGAGGAAAGGTGTTAAAGCCACTGCAAGCCACACGGAAGAGGCCCGGCGGCAAATTCCAGATGCAAAACACGGCGATGTTTCGGTTCCGTTGCGGGAGAAGAGGCGTGCAGAAGCAGAGGTCGCATCAATAACGCTCCGCCGCGGGAGACGGAACAAATCTCCGCTGGTTGCCGGTCGCGCCATTCTGAAATTTGCCGCGCGTTCAGTCTGCCCGATTTGTGGGAGCCAGGTATGACTTGCAGCGGGCCATTGGCAGGACCGCAATCATCCAAATGCAGCCGCAAAGCAAGCATCTGTTCGAGCACTTCGACCGGCGGTTGAACATGTGCAACCCCGTCTTTCACAGACCACGCTGTGAAGCCAGCAACCTCGATTTTCTGCCGAACGGCGATCGTGAGATCCTGATGCCAGGCAACCTTCCAGTTCGCATCCGGCGTCTTGTCAAAGAAGATACTCCTCACGACAAACGCACTCGGGCCGAGCACAGTCTTGACCAGGGCGCGGATTGTCGCCTCTTCAGCGACCTTTCGAACGGCAGGCACCACCTCAATCAAGTGTCGCATCGCATGGTCGGAATGACTCGCTCTAGCCTTGAGGGCGTCGTCAATCTCCTCGACGAGCTTGTCCACGGTCTCTGGAGGCAAAACTGCCGGAATAATTGCGAATCCCTGCTGCGCAAGCTGTCCCGAAATCGGATGAACTGCAGGCGACATGGTTATCAATCTTCTGGACGTTCGCCGCTGGGTGCCATCTTCACGAGTCTTGGATCGAATTGGCCCAGCACAGTAACCAAATCGCTTTGGGCGGCCATCACTTCGCGGATGTTTTTATAAGCCATCGGGACTTCATCCAAGCCAGCGCTGATGAGGGTCACGCCGCGTTCGCGGAGAAGACGGTTCACGTCTTTCCAGTTGAATTTTTCGTTGGCGGCTTTGCGGCTCATAGCGCGGCCGGCGCCGTGCGAGGCCGAGTTGAGCGAATCGGGATTTCCTCTCCCGCTCACAACATATCCCGGCGACGCCATGGAACCGGGAATGATTCCCAGGACTCCAGCGCCCGCCGGCGTGGCGCCTTTGCGATGTACGATGACTTTGCGTTCCACGCCGTCGATGACGTGCTTTTCTTTCCATGCGAAATTGTGGTGGTTCTCCAAATCGAGCAGCACTTGCGTGCCGAGGTTTTCCGCGATGTGTTGGTGGATGCAGGCATGGTTCGCCGCCGCGTAGCGCCCCATCAATTCCATCGCGTTCCAGTATTCCTTGCCTTCCTGGGAATCGAGCGACAACCACGCCAGCCGTTTCAATTCGCTGGGTAAATCTGGAAATTGTGCGAAAGCGATTTTGCTGTAGTAATCGCAAACGGAGGCTCCCGTGCCGCGGCTGCCGCTGTGCGAGAGCAGCGCGACGTAAGTGCCCGGCTCAAGATCGTTGATTTTCGAATGCGCCGTGAACAGGCCAAACTCGACGAAATGATTTCCGCTCCCGCTGGTGCCGAGTTGCGACCAGGCGCGGTCCTTGTTCTGTTTCACCACCGGGCTGATCGTCCAATCGGCATCCATCACCTCGTGGGCACGGCGATCCTTGAAGTTTGCGCCGACGCCGAAGCGTGTTTCCGCTTCGATGGCGCCGGTCAGTCGGTCCTGCTTCTGCTCCAAATCGCGCATGGGAATGTCCAACACCGTCATCTTCATGCGGCAGGCAATATCTACGCCGACGGCATAAGGAATGACGGCGTTCTCCGTGGCCAGCACGCCGCCGATGGGCAGGCCGTAGCCGACATGCGCGTCCGGCATTAAGGCGCCAGCCACCGAAACCGGCAGCAAACAGGCTTTCTCCATCTGCATCACAGCGTCGTGTTCAAGGCCCTCGCCCCACTGCCGATATTTCACGGGCGCTGCGCGCGGCGGCGGAGACGCTTTGAGAAGAGCATTCGCAAATTCAGCGCGCAACGGGTCATCCACGAAAGCCGACGGATTGGCGACAATGGCGGCGATTTCCGCGTGCAGGCGCGATTTGTCGCCGCCGCCAAGGATGAACTTGGCCACAAAATCCGTGGCCCGCCGCGTGGCTTCGCCCAATGGGACACCGAGTCGTAGAAAATCCTTAGTGTTCACGTCAGCCCTTTCGAAACTTGCGCCAGAGTGCTCGCTCAGGATCAAGATAAGTGTCGTGCAGACTTTCATTTAACGCATCCGCCACCTCTCTGGTTTTCGTGGGAAGAACTTCATCAACTGTTATTGTGCAGAGTATTTTGATCAACGTAAAAGTTGGCTTGTTCTCTCGTAAGATCGATACGACTGTGCATAAATAAGCAAAGATTACTGGCTCAACCTTGCTTCCTTTAAAAAGTGATCGAAAGCTGTCCCTTCCACCGACGATCTCTGTCAACTCTGTTTCATATCGTTTACACTCCACCTGCAGTGCTTGGAGAGCCAACCTATCACTTGAGGCGGTCAGATAAATCAAATCACCAGTCGCATCCTCACTAAGAACAGGCCATATCGAGTCATGCGGAATCACGTTTTTCAAGCTCACGATTACAATTCCGTTTTCAATCCGTCTGCAACGGTCGATCTGCCGGATACCATCCCGAACGCGGTCTAACATGCTTTTTGCTGAGGTGGAATGCATCACCTTGCAAGCCAACCCCCACGGAACTCCTTTTATGGTGGCAATTATATCTGGGTTTTCACCGTTTGCAGATGTCTTCACCGGCTCCATATCTAAAGCGCTTGAAATCGGGAGAGCCAATAACGCTGTATACATTTCAAAAACGTAATTAGCGTGACTATCCTCCTTGGGACTCCAAAGGTTTTGCGCGATTTCACCATTTCCGAGGAGGAGCAGAATGTGGGGCCAGACCGAGTTGAATGCCGGGCAATCTCGTAAGGAGAGGATTTTTCGCAATATGTCGGCCATGCTCAAAGCCCGCCGCCATTCGTTCCGGTAGTCCTTTTTATAATCGTGTCTTATTTCCTTTTTATAAGTAGCTAACATACGCATTGTCGTGAACCCAGCCTCCTCGAGCGGTGATCCGACAGGGATAGTTCGCGCTTGCTTCCGTAGAAGATCCTCAAACGCGAACAATAGCTCTTCCATCTCGCCGTATGTGTATTTGGTCGGGACTTTAGGGTTTTTGTCCATAAAAACATAATACTACGCCTGAAATATGACTCGACTGAATTCTGTTACGATCACAGCTGCGAATCCATGTCATCGGGCAATCAGCCAAATTCCTCGGTTGTGCGTTCATTGGCAAGGAACAACTTCCACTCCGCGACGCCGTGAACGTTGCGAATGAGAGCCGTTGCCGGCAACTCCTTTGGCGCGCGTGGCACGTTGAGCAGCTTCAGGCCAGCCTCGTGTGGCAGGCGGTTGCCCTTGCGGGCGTTTACGTCTTTGCCGGCCCAGACCAGGTTTTCCCAGGCGTTCTTGCCGCCGCGAGATCGGGGCAGGACGTGGTCAAGGCTGCCTTCCTCGGGGCACAGCATACGGCCGGTGTATTGGCAGCGGTTGCCGTCGCGCTCTCGAATCGCGCGGGCGCACAGCTTTGGGCGCTTCTTGGGCACTTTGGCGTAATTCACCGCCACGATCACCGTCGGCACACGGATCGGACCACGGACGGTCTGCACGGCATTGTCGTGCGGACGAATGGGGAGCATGAGCCACTCGTCCCAGGTCACGGGACGGATGTGGTCTTCGCCTTCGATTTCCAGACCGGTCGCCACGTTCGTCGCCATCATGCAGAAGGCATCTTGCGGCGTGCGGACGTTGACAGCCTGCCAGTTGCGATTGAGCACCAGCACCATCGACTTGTTCAGTATGTCGTTCATAAAAGGTTTGCACACGTCCCCGCGCTTGTCGCGGTGAGGTGTTTGTTCTTTGTTGTTTCGGATTGCAAACGAAATTGGCTGCACCTCGCCTGGTTTTGCTCCAAGTCCTCCGGTGTCAGAGACCGGCGCGCTCCTGATTACACCACGAGGCAATGGGCCGCCGAGCGGCAGCCCGGAGGGCGAAGATTGGTCGCCCGGGAAGGTTCTGCCCCTCCGACTTCTGGGTGTAGGCCAGACGTGATTCTATTTCACCACCGGGCGGAAATTGGCTGCCGGGGCTGGAATTGCACCAACATAAGCGCCTTCAAAGGGCGCTGTCCTACGATTAGACGACCCGGCAAATGGTGGCCCGCCAGGGTAACGCTCCCTGTTCAACGGCTTAAAAGACCGTTGCATCACTTTAATGCTTGCAGGCCGGAAATTGGTGCTCGCGGCAGGATTCGCACCTGCACTGGCGACGCTCTCGACGTCGTGTCTCTGCTGTTGGACTACGCGAGCAAGGAAATTGGAGCCTCCAGCCGGTGATGCTCCGGCAGGATTTCTTTACAAAAGAAATCCGCAGGCTGCTGCATGGAGGCGAAAATGGTCGCAGTCCCCAGTGCTGCCCTGGGCTCGGCTGGCTTATGACGCCTGCCTGAACGCTGGTTCGACTGCGGCCGTTCTGAATCTGGAGCCCCCACCCGGAATTACACCGAACTGGCTCCCATACCAAAGGAGTGCATCGCTCAAAATGCTTTGGGGGGCATGAAACTTGGTGCCCCTGACCGGCTTCGCTCCGGTGATCTCCTGCATGAGAGGCAGGCGTGTTGGCTGGACTACACCACAGGGACGGAAATGGTGCGCGCGTCTGGTAACGCTCCGGAACCCGGCACTGATCTAGTGCGATGCGGGGTATAAGGCCGCCGGCTCTCTTTGAGCTACGCGCGCGAAAATGGCGGAAGGCCGTGGACTTGCACCACACTCCCGTTTCCAGGAGCGCACTGTTTAGCAAACAGGCCCGGCTCGCTCGTCCGGTTGACATTCCAAATTGGTCGGCGTGGGGAGACTTGCACTCCCAAGGCTGTTCGATCTTGAATCGAACCGGTCTGCTGTTCCCGATTAACCACACGCCGGTCGGCGACCCGGGACTTGCACCCGGAAGGCTCGGCGATTTTAAGTCGCCGGGGTCTGCTGTTCCCGCTGAAGCCAGTCGCCGCGAAATGGTGGGCATGAAGGGAATTGCACCCCCAAGGCTGCCAGATTCTGAGTCTGGACCCTCTGCTGTTCGGGTTTAACCACATGCCCGTAAAATTGGCACTCCCGGCAGGACTCTCACCTGCAACCGCGACGTTCGAAGCGTCGCACTCTGATAATTTGAGCTACGGGAGCGTTGAAACTGGTGGGTCGCCACGGTGCTGCCCCGTGCTCTGCGGCTTAAGAGACCGCTGCATCGCTGCAATGCTTGCAACCCGAACGCGACACGAAGGCGGAGTTGAACCGCCGCAGCCAGGTCTGTGATGCCCTGGCCGGCACCGGTATTCGCGTCGCGGAAATGGCCGAGCATCGGGGTATCGCGCCCCGTAATCCTGCTTGGAAGGCAGGCGTGTATCTCTCAACACCTATGCTCGAAGAAATGGAATCCCGTACCGGAGTCGCACCGGTCTCTGCGGTTTTGCAGACCGCCGCCTGATCTGCTCGACCAACGGGATGGCTTCAAAAATCGACCAATGCTCCGCCACCCAATTTTAATTTACAAAATGCCTGACCATATATAGTCTGGACGCTCATTGAATATGGCACATTTTCGAACACTTGTTGTATGAAGGATCTCTTTCCAGGATTCTATTCGAATTCGACGGATGAAATCGATCTAGCGCTCGACGCCACGCTAGTGGTCTTCGACGCGAACGTCCTACTCAACCTCTACAGATACCCGACCAGCGCATCCGAAGACATTCTTCGTCTGATGGAAGGACTCGGAGCGAAGGTATGGTTACCCTATCACGCTGCTCTCGAGTATCAAAGGAACCGTTTGGCTGTCATCGCAGATCAGAAGAAAAGATTTCGGGACGTCCGGACGACGATTGAAAAAGGCATTGATTCGATCGAAGGTGAACTTGGGAAGCTCCAGTTGGTAAAGCGTCACTCAACGATAGACATTTCAAGATTATTGTCGGACTTGCATTCTGCACGCGACGTTTTCTTTGGAACCCTGGCAGAAAAGGAAACGGCTCAAAGGGACGTTACAGATGAAGACCCAACCCGACTGCGACTCGGAACCATCTTTGCCAACCGCATCGGCAAACTACCGGATAAGGATTGGATAAAAAAGGTCGAAGACGAAGGCAAAATCAGATACAACGCCAAGTGTCCACCTGGCTACTGTGACCAAGCGAAAGAAGGCGATGTATTCACGCACGAAGGTTCCATGTATAAGCGGGAATTTGGCGACCTTTTCCTTTGGAAGCAATTATTGGCGCATTCCAAGGAACGAAATGTCAAGCATTTAATCTTCGTTACCGATGATGATAAAGAGGATTGGTGGCTTATTGCAGAATCCGCGGGTTCAAAACGCATTGGACCGCGTCCTGAATTAATCGAGGAGGTGGAACGAGAAGGAGGGGTAGAACGGTTCTTCATGCTCAACAGCGAACGGTTCGCGCCACTATTTGCGAAGCTTCTCAAGATCGAACTCGAGGTCGGCACGATTGAACAGGTAAAAGACGTCAAAGCTACACTCTCAGAGACGCTAACCGTTTCGTGTCCGTCGTGCAAGCAAGAGGCCCAAGTGCAACTTGGCAAGTTTCCCGGATCAAGTGCATCACACTTTTGCTCGAACTGTAAGTCCCGATTCCACATCCATCGATCCGCAGACGATGTGTTTACAAGGGAATGGGGAGCTTCCAAAGAACCCATCCAAGACACACATCGAGTGATCGCGGTTTGTCCCAAGTGCGCCCAATCGGTTCCCGCAAATATACGCGAGGACGAGATATCCACTCAAAGGTATTGCATGAACTGTTGTTCGTTACTGACCATTGACTCAAAGGGGCAAGTATTGTCGAGCCAGCCATCAGATCCCATAATGGGAGCCAAAATTACGGGCCAAGGGAATTTAACATTTATATTCTGCCCTCAATGTCCCGAGCCTCCACCGCGACGACCCTTGTGGCAAGACGGGCCCTTAGTGCGAACCTTTTGCCCAAGTTGCCTTCGCGTGATTGAAGGGAAGAAACAGTGAGTGAAAACTAAAGCGGGCGGAAACTTTCGCCTCCGCCCGCGTTGTTCCTGGCGTCCTTGAACCGTTCGCTATTCGCGAACAAAGTCCGCGATTACGGCTGGCACCGTCGTGTCGAAGCCGACCGAGTCCAGCATCCCGCGGTCGTTTGGGTTGGCAAGGGTGAAGCCGTTGGAGGTCATCCGGATCGTTTTTGGTGTTTTCATCTTCACGCTTTGCCCGTAATTAAAAGTTATGAAAAACGAGGCAGATCAATCGGGGCTCACTTTTTTCGCACCGCACCTGACAGTGCGGAACGTTCTCGCTGAGCTTAATTTCTGCAAGGCCGCGTTCGGCGCGTTGGAACTGCGCCGTTTTAGCAATCCTGACGGGAGCGTGCATGTGGCTGAAATGTCCATTGGCGGCGCGCTGTTTCACATTCACGAAGAGATGCCAGGTTCCGCGGAGATGAGCCCAGAAACATTGAAGGGAACGTCCTCGGCCATCGGCTTGTTTGTACCCAACCCCGCAGCCACGGTAAGAAACGGAATTGCTGCCGGCGCCATGGAAACCAGTCCCGTGAAGGATTATGATTACGGCTATCGGCAAGCCACCTTGATGGATCCCGCCGGTCACGTGTGGCTGATTCAGAAGCGGATATAGCCGCGCGGAATCACGTTCATCTATATTTGACACTCTTTTTCCCGCACACCCACCGTTCGCCGGTGTCCGGTTCATGAATGCAGGAACCCACGACGGACAAGGAGCGAGATGGGTCGTCAATCGGTTGCCCGATTGCGCAGAATTCGAATCTGCTTGCGGCACAAGGCCACTTTTACCGATAACCCAAACTCATCGGCCCGCCGGAAATGACTCGATGGACAAGTGACGTAATCGAACGGAGGCACTCCTTGCCGGGAATCGAACCCGGAGCGCTTGGATTATCACCCAAGACGCTACGCCCTCCTTTGGCGGAGGATAATCGATCAACTTCGGCCCATCGAAATGGTCAGGGCGACGGGATTCGCACCCGCACAGTCCGCGTCACAGGCGGAGATGCTAACTTTTACATCACGACCCTGAAAATGGAGCCTCTGATCGGACTCGCACCGACGACTACGAGTTTACGAAACTCGCCCTGTTGCTGCTTAGGCACAGGGGCTTTGAAACTGGCGCTCTCACATGGATTTGCACCATGAACTTCAGCCTTCGCGGGGCCGCGTGCAGATCTGATTACACTTTGAAAGCGAATTGGCGTCCGTGGCCGGACTCGCACCGGCTAGGTCCGGCTTGAAGGGCCAGTTGCTCGAGCTGCTTTGCATTCACGGACGAGAATCCTCCAGAGAAGGAGAGCGCAGCGTCGCTGCTCACGGGCACGCCTTAACGTCGCGCTCTCGACCTCTCTGGTTAAATGGCCCCTGAGGTCGGTATTGCGCCGACGTCTCCTCGTCTTCAGCGAGGCGCTAATCTGCCTCAGCTACTCAGGGATCAATTGGTCGTCCCGCGCGGTAATGCTCCGCGGTCTTCCGGTTATCAGCCGGGCGCTCTGCTCTTGAGCTACAGGACGGTCGTCA
>Ga0302324_100008981_pt1 | contig 21006 bp, 20 predicted proteins | sample Palsa_T0_1_FD_201949 | JGI IMG/M metagenome (GOLD analysis project Ga0302324, IMG submission 201949) | Peat permafrost microbial communities from Stordalen Mire near Abisko, Sweden - Palsa_T0_1 | ecosystem: Environmental > Terrestrial > Soil > Palsa > Peat permafrost | place: Sweden: Abisko...
CTAGGCGGCCGACCACGCGCCGCACGCGGTCTGCGTTGGTGGCCGGTCACCAACGATGTCCACCGGCTCTACGAACGGCTCGCGGTTCGCAGCCCCGGTCGGACGGTTCGTGGTGCGCGAGCGACGGCAGTGAAGGAAGGCGGCGGGAGAGCGTCGAATGAAAGGCCTGCCGATGAAGCGAGCCGCTATCCCGACCGTTGCCCCCGAGTCCCCGAACGGACATCAAGCGCTTTCCGCGTACATTCGCGCCCGCTTCGATGAGTTCTCGCGATCCCAGAAGGACGTCGCGCAATACATCGTCGATCATCTCGACGAGGCCGCTTTCCAGACCGCGGAGGAGCTCGCGCGCCGCGCGAGCACATCCTCGAGCACGGTCGTCAGGTTCTCCCAGGCGCTGGGATTCGAGGGCTTCCCCGAGCTCCAGCAGGCAGCGCGCGACGAGTACCGCCGGCGTCCCGCCGGGGATATGACGGAGGCGATGGTCGCGGCGCCGCTGTTCTCGCTCGATCACACCGAGTTCGAGGCGGCGCTCGCCGCCGATCACGTGAACGTGGAGGACACCGCCCGCAAGCTTGCGCGCGGTGACGTCGAGGCGGCGGTCGACGCCATCGCCGCCGCAGAGAAAGTGCTGATCGCGGGCACCGACCAGATGGCCTTCTTCGCCAGCTACCTACGGCACCTGCTGATGCTGCTCGACCTGCGGGCGGAAATCGTCGCCAGCCCCTCGCAAGAGGCGCTCGGGCGCCTGAGCCGGATCGACGAGACGACGCTCGTGATCGGACTCTCCGCGGGCCGCCCCCACCCCCTGATCACGCGCACGATGAAGCTGGCCCGGCACCGGAAGGCGCCGACGCTGGCCATCACCGACGCCACGCTCTCCGAGGTCGCGAGGCTCGCGCGCATCAGGCTCTACTACTCGTCGAACACGCCCGCGTTCGTACGCTCGCACACCGCGCTGCTCTCGATCATCCAGGCGCTCGCCTACGGCGTCTACGCGCGCGACGCACAGCAGTACGACGTGCGCATCAAGGCCTTCCGGCTCAAGTAGCCACCCGCGAGGTGACGAGCAGCGCCTGGGTCGCGCGGCCGACCCGTCCCTGGTCGTCGTAAATCAAGCTCTCGGTTACCCCGATGCCCTCGTGGCCAAGTCGCGTCTCCGAGTCGAGGAGGAACCACTCGCCGACCGGCGCGCGCTCGAGGTAGATCGTCAGATCGGGGTTGATGAAGACATAGTCGCCCCAGGGAAGCACGGCGCTGATGCCGTTGCCGAAATCCGCGGCGGCGGCCAGTCGCTGGAGCGGCGAGGGGATCTCGCCGGCGACGAGGGGATGGCGCAGCCGGAACCAAGCCGTCGCAGCGCCACGTTCGAGGAAGGCGCCCGAGGTGAAGCGAATGTCCATCGCGTCGGTCGCAAACATGGGGCCGGCGGGTGAGGGATAGTCGTTGGCCCGGCCATCCGCCGGTGAGGTCGCTGTCGGGAGCAGCGCCTCCACTTCGAAGGATGCCGCGTCCGAGCGCTGCACCTTGAGCGCGCGCGCCCGCATCACCTCTACGCCGTCCTCGGTTCGCAGCGATGCCTCCAAGAGCTGGACGCGGCGTCCCGGGCGCACGACCTCGGCTCGGACCTCGAGCGCGCCCAGGGGCACGGGGCGCAGGAGCTCGTAAGTGACCCGGGCGAGGATCAGCTGCTCGCCTCCGGGCAGGCGCTCGAAGGCCCGGACCAGCAGCGCGGCGGGAGCGCCACCGTGCTGGGCGCCGGGGTCCCAGGGCCCGCGCGCGAGATCGGTCGCGACGAAGCGCTCAGCCGCGGGCGGCGAGCCCACCGCCGCGGGCGGGGAGCCCACCGCCGCGGCCACGCCGCCCGAGCCCGCGCCTGGCGACGCTTCGGCCGGGATGAAGACCGCGTCGGGCAAGGCGGGCGATCCTACCGCCCGGCTAAACTCGAAGTCCTATGGATGAGCCGCTCCGCGACGAAGCTACGTTCACGGTCAAGGCCGGTATGGCCGAGAATCTCAAGGGCGGCGTGATCATGGATGTGGTCACCGCCGAGGAAGCCAAGATCGCCGAGGACGCCGGCGCCGCGGCGGTGATGGCGCTCGAGCGCGTGCCCGCCGACATCCGGCGGGATGGGGGAGTGGCGCGGATGTCGGATCCGGCGATGATTCGCGCGATCCAGGAGGCCGTGTCGATCCCGGTGATGGCGAAGGCGCGGATCGGTCACTTCGTCGAAGCGCAGGTGCTCGAAGCGCTCGAGGTCGACTACGTCGACGAATCCGAGGTGCTGACCCCGGCCGACGAGGCGAACCACATCGACAAGTGGGCGTTCAAGGTCCCGTTCGTGTGCGGGGCGACCAACCTCGGCGAGGCGCTGCGCCGGATCGGCGAAGGCGCGGCCATGATCCGCTCGAAGGGCGAGGCGGGCACCGGCGACGTCGTCCAGGCCGTCCGGCACCTGCGTGACATCGGGAGCGAGATCAAACGGCTGGGTACTCTCGACAGCGCGGAGCTCGGGACCGCGGCGAAGGAGCTCGGGGCGCCGCTCGACCTGGTCCGCGTTGTCGCCGCCGCCGGGCGGCTGCCGGTGGTCCTGTTCTGCGCCGGCGGAATCGCCACGCCCGCCGATGCGGCGCTGGTGATGCAGCTCGGAGCCGAGGGGGTGTTCGTCGGCTCGGGCATCTTCAAGTCCGAGGACCCGGCGCGGCGGGCGAGCGCGATCGTCGACGCGACCACGAACTTCCGCGATCCGGTGAGGATCGCGGCGGCCTCGGCGGGGCTGGGGCGGGCGATGGACAGCCTCGAGACGGCCAAGCTCGAGACCGAGCAACTGCTCGCGCAGCGCGGCTGGTAGCTCGCTTGGCGCAGACCGTCGGCATCCTCGCTCTCCAGGGCGACTTCGAGGCGCACGGCAAGCTGCTCGACCGTCTCGGGGTGCGGTGGCGTGAGGTGCGGGTGCCGTCGGAGCTCGAAGGTCTCGACGCGCTGATCATCCCGGGTGGCGAGTCCACGGTGATGACGCTGGGTATCGAGCGTGAGGATCTGGCCGAGCCGCTGCGGGCGCTGGCGGCGTCGGGCGCGCCCGTGCTCGGGACCTGCGCCGGAATGATCGTGCTCGACCGTGACCACCTGGGGATCCTCGACGTGCAGACCAAGCGCAATGCCTTCGGCCGTCAGATCCGCTCCTTCGAGGCCGAGGTCGAGCTCGCCGGGGTGGCTGGCGGCCCGATGCGCGCCGTCTTCATCCGCGCCCCCTGGGTGCAGGACTACGGCGACAGCGTCGAGGTGCTAGCGCGCGTCGACGAGCATCCGGTGGCCGTCCGGGCCGGCAATGTCATCGCCGTCTCCTTCCACCCCGAGCTCTCAGGCGAGACGCGGGTGCACGAGCTGCTGCTTCAGGCCGTGCCGGCCCGGTCGCGCGTCGCGTAGGCGCGGAAGGCGCGCTCGAACTCGTCCCAGTCGAGCTCGCGAAGGCCGTCCGGACCCGACGGGGGAGGCTCCCCGGCCGGCTCCTGTTCGTCGGGCGGGTCCTGGGAATCGACGCCGCGGGAGAGCCAGACCGCCAGCGCGCAGGTGACGATTCCGGCGGCGAACACCAGCCCCGCGACGGTGGGGTGATGCACGACGAGCGCGAATCCACCGACCGCGTAGAAGCACACACCCAGGAAGGCCAGGCCCTGGAGCTCGCCGCGGGGAACAGTGCGGCGCGGTGCCGTCCAGAAAAGACTCATGACGATCGTAATCAGGAGGACGACCATCAAGAGCAGCTTCAGCACATTTGTCTCGACCACCATGCCTGCCGGCATGATCGACCCATATGGGTGATAAATCAAGTCTTCGGTCAGACGACGAGGCCGTGGCGCATGGTGTTCTCGGTCACCACGCGGGGCTCGACGAAGTGGAGCAGATAGTCGGGTCCTCCGGCTTTGGTCCCGTTGCCCGAAAGACGGTTGCCTCCGAAGGGCTGGCGGGCGACCATGGCGCCGGTGATGCCACGGTTGACGTAGAGGTTGCCTACGGGGCTGCGGGCGCGGACGTACTTGATGGTGGCGGGATTACGGGCGAACAACCCGCCGGTCAGCGCGAACGGCTGCCCGTCGACGATCTCGCACGCGTGCTCCACATCGCGCACCCGCTCGATCGCTAGCAGCGGTCCGAAGATCTCCTCCTCGAGTACGGGCGATCCGGCGGGGAGCTCGGCGGCGACGGTTGGGGGGCAGAACCAGCCGCGCTCGGGGACCGGCCCGCCACCGACGACGATCACGCCTTCACGGGCCGCCACCGCGGCATAGCGGTTGACCCGCTCCTGCGCCGCGCGCTCGATCACGGGTGGGACGTCGGTGCCGAGCTCGCACGCCTGACCGACGACGAGGGTGCGCACGGCGCCCGCGACCCGGTCGGTGAGGGAATCGACGATGGCCTCGTGGACGAGTACCCGCGAGGCTGCAGAGCACTTCTGGCCGGCGTAGTGGAAGGCCGAGGAGACGATGGCCGGAACCGCCTCGTCGAGGTCCGCGTCGGCGTCGACGATGATGCAGTTCTTACCGCCGAGCTCGGCCACTACCCGCTTGAGATGACCCTGACCGGGCGGGGTGTCCGCGGCTGCGCGGACGATCTCGAGCCCGACGGGCAGCGAGCCGGTGAAGGCGATGATGTGGACGCCGGGATCCTTGACCAGCGCCGCCCCTGCCGCACCTTCGCCGGGGAGGAGGGAGATAGCGCTGGGCGGTGCCCCGGCCGCGCGCAGCGCCTCGACGATGCGCAGGCCGCACCCCGGCGACTGCTCGGCGGGCTTGAGCACGACGGTGTTGCCCGTGGCCAGGGCGGCGGCGGTCATCCCGCAGGGAATCGCGAGCGGGAAGTTCCATGGAGATATCACGGCGGCGACGCCGCGGGGCGCGTAGTGCATCTCGTTGCGCTCCCCCGGCGCCTGCAAGAGCGCGCGACCCGCTCCGAGGGCAACCGCGCCTCGGGCGTAGTACTCGAGGAAGTCGATCGCCTCGCACACGTCGGCGTCGGCCTCAGTCCACGGCTTGGCGCATTCGCGAACCTCGAGGGCCGCGAGCTCGAGCCGGCGCTCGCGCATCCACGCGGCGGCGCCCGTCAGGACCGTGGCGCGCTCGCCCGGCGGGGTGGCGCTCCAGGCGGGAAAGGCTTCGGCGGCGACCCGGACGGCGGCGCCGGCCTCGGTCTCCCCGGCACATGCGGCGGTCGCGACGACGTGCTCGGGGTCTCCTGGGTCCGTCGAGACGAGATCTTCGCCCGCCCGCGCGTCATCGCCGATCCACACGGGCACGGCGAGCGGGAGCTCGCGGTCGACGCTCGCGAGCGCGTCGGCGAGCTGGGCACGCACCGCCGCTCGGCGGAGCTCGAGGATCGGCTCGTTGGTGAAGGCGGAGGCCATCTTCAGCGACAAACTATGCCTCGGTTCGCACCGAAGCCGGCACCAAAGGCCGTGGCGCTCTCCGTCGCGGCCCGCCGCGTGCGGCAAGATAGCCCGATGTCCGCGCAAGGCGTCTGCTCCGCATGCGGCCGGCTCGGCCTCCGCCCGCACTTGCGCGTCGCCGGCGAGATCGGCCCGGACGGCCTGATCCCATCGACCGACCGCTTCGGCAGCGCCCTGGCCGACATCGCCCGCTGCCCGGGCTGCAGCCACATGCAGCTCGACCCGATGCCGGACGAGGCCATGCTCGCCACCGCGTACGCCGAGGCGCAGTCTGAGGACTACATCGACGAGGAGGCTGGGCAGCGCGCGACGGCGCGGCGCGCGCTCGAGCGCATAGAGGCGCACGTGGGCCACGGCGGGGCGATCCTCGACCTCGGCTGCTGGGTCGGCTTCCTGCTCGCCGAGGCGCGCGAGCGGGGTTGGCGAACGGTCGGTGTCGAGCCCAGCGAGTTCGGCTCCGGCTACGCCCGCGACGAGCTCGGGCTCGAGGTCCTGACCTCGGACCTGTTCTCGGCGCAGCTCCCGCCCTCCTCGTTCGACGCGATCGTGATGGGTGACGTGCTCGAGCACCTGGTCTCGCCCGGCCGTGCGCTCGGGCGTCTCCGGGAGCTGCTCGCGCCCGGCGGGGTGGTATGGCTTGCCGTGCCCGACGCGGGTAGCCGCGTCGCCCGCGTGATGGGCAAGCGATGGTGGTCGGTGCTTCCCACCCACGTGCAGTACTTCACGCGCGGCTCGCTCGCGACACTGCTCGCGCGACACGGGTTCGAGCAGCTCGAGTCCTCGACCGCGCCAAAGGCGTTCACCGTCGGCTATTACCTCGAGCGGATCGGCGGCTACTCGCCGGCCGCCGGTCGCGCCCTCGCTCGGGCGGCAGGCGCCGTGGGGATCGCCGAGCGCATGTGGGCGCCTGACTTCCGCGACCGGCTGGCGGTGATCGCCGGCGTTCGGTGCCCGAGCCCCGCAGCGGCGAAGGAGCCGCGACCGGACGCAAGTACGCTCACGGCGTGAGCGAGCCGGTGCCTCAGGTCTCCGTCGTCGTACCCACGCACGATCGCCCCGAGCGTTTGGCCGCCTTGCTGGCCGGGCTGCGGTCGCAGACCATCGCTCCGGAGGCGTTCGAGGTGATCGTGGTCGACGACGGATCGCTCACCCCCGGCACGCTGGCCGTCCTGGCCGAGGAGATGGGTCGCGGCGCCCTCCGTCTGCGCTCCGTTCGCCACCCCACCGCGCGGGGCACGGCAGGCGGACGCAACAGCGGCTGGCGCGTCGCCCGGGCTCCGCTCGTGGCCTTCACCGACGATGATTGCGTGCCGGAAGCAAGCTGGCTCAGCGAGGCGCTGGCCGTAAGTGGCCGGCACCCGGGCGCGATCGTGCAGGGCCGGACTGAGGCCAACCCATCCGAGCTCGGGCGCCGCGGTGTGTTCTCCCGGACGATCAGCGTCGAGGCACTTGGACCGCAGTACGAGGCGTGCAACATCTTCTACCCGCGCGAGCTGCTCGAGCGCGTGGACGGATTCGACGAGACCTTCGGGCTGTTCTCGGCGGGCGAGGACACCGATCTCGCGTGGCGGGCGCTCGAGGCCGGCGCGCAGACCGCGTTTGCGCCCGACGCGGTGGTCTTCCACGCTGTGCACGAGCTCGGACCGCTGCGCACACTACGCGAGGCGATGCGGCTGAACCAGACGGCGCTCGTGTTCGCGCGCCATCCGGAGACTCGGGTCATGCTCAACCGCCGGCTGTTCTGGAACGGCTGGCACTACCTCGTGATCCGCTCGATCGTCGCGCTCGCGCTGCCGGGGCCGGTGCGGCGCTTTCTCCTCGCCCGCCACGCGCTGCAGCTGGCCGCCCGGGCGCGCGAGGCGGGGGCCGGGCCTTGGGTGGTGCCGTTCCTGCTCCTCTACGACGCGATCGAGACCGCCGCCGTTGCCCGGGGCGGCCTTCGCTACCGGACCTTTGTGCTCTAGCGATGCATACCGAGCCACGCCTGGCCGGCGTGATGGCCGAGCTTAGGCGCCGCGAGCCCATCTTCCATCAGCCCGAATTCGGAACCACGCGAGCCGACTTCGAGGCCCAGACCGCGCGCGCACCCCTACCGCCGATACGGGTCCCGCCGCCCCAGCACCGCCCGGAGCAGCGGGACGGCCAGCACCGTGCGCAGCGCGAGCTCCCGTGGGCCGGGGCGAGCCAGGCCTGCGGCCTGGGCGAGGGCCCGGCGCGCGGCGGGGTACCGGCGTTCGCGCACGCGCCCGCGGGCGAGCGCGGTGAGGTCGGCGGCCTTGACGCGCCGGCGGATGGCCTCATCGACGAGCCCGCCGTGGGTCTCGTGGATGAAGAAGGCCGACGCCGCCAGCGCCGCGATGTCGGCGGTCGCGCCGTCCGCGTGGCGGCGGTAGCGGACAACCGCGCCCGGCTCGAACAGAAACCGCTCACCGAGCGTCAGGAGCCGCAGCCATAGAGCCCAGTCTTCGCCGAGCGGTGGTCCGGTGAACCCGCCGCCGGCGATGAGCGCGCCGCGGCGCATGAGGACGCTCGAGGTGGGGATGGGATTGTGTTCGAAGAGCAGCGGCGCCAGGAAGTCGGGGGTGAGCACGCCGGTGGGCAGCGTCTCCCAGTTTTCCCCGGTCGGCTCGCCGCTCGGCCCGACGATGACCGCGGCACCGAAGCACACGGCGACCTCGGGGTGGCGCTCGAGCGCGCCGAGCTGAGCGGCCAGCTTGCCTGCGAGCCATACGTCGTCGGCATCCGCGCACGCCACGAGATCGGTCCTGAGTAGCGCCAGCGCCGTGTCGCGCGCCGCGCCGGGACCGCCGCGCCGCTCTCGCCGCACCAGTCGGCACGCCGACGCGTGCGTGGGGTCCAGGGCAACCGGATGGGGAGAGCCGTCGTCGACGACGATCACCTGTTCGGGGGGCGGCTCCTGGGCGAGTACGGCGTCCAGCGCCTCCCGCAGGTAGCGTGGCCTGCCATAGACCGGGACGATCACCCCGACGCTCACGCGCGCAGTCTGCCAGCGCGCGCGCTGCGCCGCCCGTGCGCCGCCCGGCCGCGCCCGGCCGCCCGGGCCAGCGTGCGCGCTCGGCCGCCGCGGCGCGCGGGCACGCGCGCCCGGCCGCCCGGCTGCGCCTTTGCCGGGTAGCCTGCAGCGCCATGAGGGTCGCGGTGATCGGTGCGGGGGTGGCGGGCCTGACGGCGGCACACCGCCTGTCGATGATCGGCCACGCCTGCGATGTGTACGAGCGCTGGCCCGGGCTAGGCGGTCAAGCGGCGACGATCGACGTCGGCGGTGGCGTGCGGATCGAACGCTACTACCACCACCTGTTCATGACCGATCGCCACATCCAGGCGCTGTGCCGCGAGCTCGGGTTGCCCGACGAGCTCGAATGGCGGCCGTCGTCGGTCGCCATGTTCAGCGACGGCAGGACGCACCCGTTTACGACTCCCCTCGACCTGCTGCGCTACCCGCCGCTCTCGCTGGGCTCGCGACTGCGGATGGGAGCGGCGGTGCTGATGCTCCAGCGGCGCCACCGCGTGGAGCCCTTCGAGCTGATCACGGCGAGGGCGTGGATCCAGCGCTACATGGGCCGTGAGGTGTGGGACAAGGTCTGGGGGCCGCTGCTGAGAGCGAAGTTCGGCGAGCGCGCGGATGCGATCGCGATGGCGTGGCTGTGGAGCAAGCTCACGCTGCGCCGCGAGCTCAAGGGCTCGGACGCGCGCCAAGAGCTGCTCGGATATCCGCGGAGCAGCTTCGAGACGATCTTCACCGCGCTCATGCGCGCCATCGAAGACGCCGGGGGACGGGTGCTGATCGACCGGCCCGTGGCGAGCCTGGAGCGCGACGCCGACGGCTTCCTCGTGCATCCTGGCGCGCCGGGGTCCTTCCGTCGCGGCCACGATCCGCGCACCTACGAGGCCGCTGGCGACCCCACGCGCTACGACGCGGTGATCGCCACCGTGCCCTCCGAGGTGTTCATGCAGATCCTCGACGAGCGACTCGCGGCGAGGATGCGCGCCGATTACAAGCGCCGGGTCCGGGCGAGCGAGTACCACACCGCGCTGTGCCTCGTGCTCGAGCTCGAGCGCTCGATGACGCGCTTCTACTGGACGAACGTGATCGACCCCGGGCTCCCGTTCTGCGGGCTTGTCGAGCACACGAACTTCGTCGAGCCCGAGCGCTACGGCGGACGCCGGTTCGCCTACGTGGCCAACTACGTCGCGTCCGACGACGAACTGCTCGAGCTCTCGCCCGACGAGTTGCTCACCGCCTACGAGCCCGGTCTGCGGCGCCTGAACCCCGGCTTCTCGCGCGAGTGGGTGCACGACCGGTGGCTGTTCCGCGAGCCGCACGCCCAGCCGATTGTCACCATCGGCTACCGCGACCGGATGCCCGCGATCGACACCGGGATCCCAGGGCTCGTCCTCGCCAACACCACCCAGATCTACCCCGAGGACCGGGGCACCAACTACAGCGTCCGCCTCGGTTGGGACGCGGCCGCGACGCTCCTCGCCCAGCCGGGGCTGCCGCGCGCGGGGGCGTAACGGCGCGCGGGGGCGTAACGGCGCGCGGGGGGCGTAACGGCGCGCAACGGCGTAACGGCGCCACGGCCTAACGGCGCGACTACGGCGGCGCCAGCAGCTCGTCTAACGGCACCCCGCTCGCCTGCGCGTGCAGGAACGACTCGTTGCTGGTGTTCTCGAGCAGGCGCCGGACGAGATAGGCCATGCCGGCCACGAGGTCGCCGACCGGGCAGTAGGTGCGGACGCGAAAGCCGCGGGCGGCGAGCGCGTCCTGGAGGTCGTCGCCGAGTCCGCGTAGGACCTGAAGCTCGAGGTCGCCGTCGTCTGCGCCGGCGAGGCGGTTGACGGCGATGGCGTGGGCGACGGAGCGGAGATTGTGTGACGCGATCGCCACGCGCACGGTGGGGCGGGAAGTGAGCAGCCGCTTGGTCAGGGCCTCGAAGTTGCGGTCGCTGTCGGCCTTGGCTTCGAACACGGGCACCGGCCAACCGTGCTGGCCGGCTTCGGCGATCTCGTGGTCCCAGTAGGCGCCCTTGACGAGGCGGATGACCGGCGGCGGCGTGCGCTTCTGGGCGCTCGCCCATTCGAGGATGTGCTCGAGCTGCTCGGGCGAGTCGCGCATGTAGGCCTGGAGCACGATCCCGATCGAGGGCCCGTCGCGAAACTCCTCTTCGGCGAGGAGCGCGAGCACGAGCTCGAGCACCGCCTCGCGGGAGTCGAGCGACTCCATGTCGATGTGGACGTGGGCGCCGAGCGCCTTCGCTTCGAGGAGGAGCGGCGCGAGCCGTCGCGCGGCGTCGCGCTCGCCGAGCTCGGGGGCGTCGGGGCGCAGCAGCGGCGTGAGCGCCGAGACCTTGACTGAGACATTGGCGCGTGGGAGGGAGCCACTGCCGTCGCGCTCGAGCGTCGGGCGCTCGGGCCAGTGAGCGGTCGCCGCCGAGAGCGATCGCAGGGCGCCCGCGCAGCGCTCCGCATAGGTGTCAGCTTCGCTCTCGGTCACCGTCGCCTCGCCCAGCAGGTCGACCGAGCTGGCGATGCCCCGGGACCACAGGCGGCGCAGAACGGCGGCTGCGGCATCGGGATTCTCGCCGACGATGAACCGGTGGGCCATGTGCCTGACCCCGGTCGCGGCGGCTGCTCCGAGCGCGGCGCGGCCCACGCGGGTGTCGGCCATCTTGAGCGCGGCGGCGATCGGCGACGGGCTGTCGGGAACCTCGTCGAGGAATCCGGTCAGGTGGCGCGCCAGGTCGTCCACCCCGCGGCAGGCGGGGACCACGTCGACGAAGCGGAAGAGCGCCGCTCGGACCTCGAGGTCGGCGCTGGCGAGCTCCATGGCGCGGGCGTCGAGCGCTTTCATGGGGTGGCGCGCCGAGGACGGAAACGCCTCGGCGAGCTCGGCCCCCACACGGCGGATCTCGGCCTCGAGCTGGTCGTCAGCCACGCTCCAGAACGTATCGCTCCGCGGCTTTGGTATCAGCCAACATCGCTAAGAGAGAATGTTCACCGCTCGCGCGACCACCAACCCGAGGGTGACCAGGGCCGCGGACGATTGGACGGTCATAAGGATCTTGGCGGTATAGGTCAGCGGCATGGTGTCGGTGGGACTGAACGCTGTCGCGTTGGTAAAAGAGGTGTAGAGATAGTCGATCAGGCCGGGGATCCAGCCCTTGGGCGCGACCTTCTTCTCGGTCATCTGCGGGAAGAGGAAATCGGGCAGGGCGTCGGGCACGAGGAGCCTCCGCATCGGGCCGCCGCGATCGAGCTCCCAGTACCAGAGGCCGAACAGGAGCACGTTCGTCCACCACAGCACGACGCCGGCGATGATCAGGGTGCGGCCGCCCGCCTGGCCGCCGTGCAGCAGGTAGCGGACGAGCTCGACGAGGGAGTACAGGTTGGCCGTGCTGACCAGCCCGATCAGGCTCATCGCCACCTGCCGGCGCAAAGCCGAATGCTTGAAGTTGGGACGCGGGGAGGCGATCACGAGGCCGACTACCAGCACCCCCTCGAAGACCGGGAGCATCCAGCGGGGGCCGATCGTCAGCTTGTCCGGCAGACCTAGGTCGAGCACGATGGCGGCGAGCACGGTGGCCTGGGCCGGCCAGAAGGGGTTCTTGCGGTCGGCGAAGGCCTTGACAGCTTCGGCGTTCCGACCGAGCACCTCGGCCTGGCGTTGGACCGAGTCGGCATCCCGGTGGATCGCTTCGGCCTCGCGGCGGGAGCGGGAGTAACCATGGGGATCCTCGGCGTCGGCCATGCGATCTGAGCAGATGATGGCGACGTGGTCGGCCGGACGCGCCGCGCGGGGGTGGGCGAGGACCGGCTCCCCTGCCTGGTTTACTGGCGGTTGATGGCTAGAAAGCTCCCACGCACGAACGACGACTCACGGGCGGTGGGCACGAGAGAGGCAGCCCGGAAGGAATTGAGCGCGGTATGAGAAAGGACATCGGCATGGGTTTCCGTGCCGCGATCGCCACGATCACCTGCCTGGCCATGCTCGCCGCGTGCGGCAGTTCGAGCAACAAGCCGTCTTCCTCCGCCGTCGTCCCCGTCACCCCGACGACCGGCTCGACGTCGTCCACGGCCACGCAGACCACGCGGACGGCGCCCACGACCACGACCAGTTCTACGGGCACCACCACCTTGGCCGCGGCCCCGCCGCCGTGCGTTACCGCGGACTTCGCCCTGCGCTTGCTCGGCCAGGAAGGGGCGACGGGCCACGGCGAGCTCGGTTTCGCCCTTCGCAACATCACCTCGTCGCAGTGCCGCACCTACGGCTATCCGGGAATCCTCTTCCTCGACAAGGCCGGCAACGCGCTGCCGACGAACCCGACCCACACCACCGTCGACTTCTTCGGCACGACTACGAAGAATGAGCTCGTCGTCCTCCCGGGCGCGAGCGTTTCGTTCCGGCTCGGGGTCAGCCACGGCGCCGGGAGCACGAGCGGTTGCACCACCGCCTACGGGCTCCAGGTGATCGCCCCCGACGACACCCACACGATGCGCACGACGATCCCCGAGGGCGCGTACGAATGCGGCGGGGACGTGACCGTGTCGCCGCTCCAGGCGGCGGACCTGGCCTTTACCCAGTGACCTGGCTTCCGACGCGGTAGAGCAGCGCGCTGTGCGCCGGGACCACGGCGCCAATCGACCCCTTGGTCGTGGACGTCGCCCCGGTCCACAGATTCTCCACCCGGTAATTGCCGCCGGGCGCCAAGCCGATCTCCCGTGCGCTGGTGGCGATCCGGACCGCGTCGGCGGCCGGGTTGAGCAGCGCGACGGCGCGGGCGCCCCCGACGAGCGGCTTGACCCAGACCTCTCCGGCCGCGTGTGGCCCCGGCGCGTGCGTGCGCTCGTCGCCGCCCGCGACCTGAGTGCCCTGGATGCCGAGGGGATCCTGGTCGACGGCGATCACCCCCGGGTTCTCGAGCATGGCGATGGTCGCGGGGGAGAGCTTGCGGGGGTCGCTACCGAGGATCAAGGGCGCCGCGACGATCGCCCACATCGACAGCTGCGCCTGGGCCTCGGCCGCCGTCATCCCAAGCCCGGGCCCGAGATAGTCGGGATCATTCCACCCCCCGGGGCCGGCGGCGCGTGGATGGGCGGCGTCGGCGTCGAGGTTGCGCAGGACGTTGGCGAACTGGATGTCGCCGGTGAAGCCGATGTCGGTGTCGGTGCGCCAGCTCTGGGCGATATCGGGCGCCCAGCGGTAGTTGGCGTAGGAGGAGTCGGCATAAGAGGGGCGCGTTCCGTCGATCTGTCCGGGGACCCAGAAGTTGCATACGTTGACGATCATGAAGCGGTGGCTCGAATTGTTGGCGAGCGCTCGGGCGAACTCGGCGTACGCCGGCTGGGGGCTCAGTCCCTCCTGTCCTGCGCCGCAGAAGTCGACCTTGACCGCGTCGAACCCCCAGGCGGCGAACTGGTTGGCGTCCTCCTGGTAATGGCCGCGGGAGCCGAGGCCCTCGCCGTCGCAGCCGCTGGTGCCGGCGTCGGTGTAGATCCCCGCCAGCAGTCCCCGCTTGTGCAGCCACGCCGTGAGCCAGGCCAGGCCGTGGGGCCACTGCCGGTGGCTGACGACGATCTCGCCGGCGCGGTTGCGTTTGCCGCTCGCCCAGCCGTAGTCGAGCCACACGATCCGGTAGCCGGCGCGGGCCAGACCCCGGTCGATCAGCGTCCGTGCCACCGAGAGGATCGTCTGCTCGTCGAAGACCCCACCGACCCCGTAGTAGGTGTTCCACCCCATGTACGGGGTCTCCGGGACAGAGCTGAGACGGTCCTCTGCGGCCACCCCCGTCACCTGCGTGCACATCAGCGCCAGGGTCATTCCCCCGAGAATCGCGAGCCGGCCGGCGTTATACAGCGGGGCGGGCCATCGCCTAGGTTGCTCCGAAACGGACGAGGCCGTCGCTCGACTCCTCCCGTGCCTGTCCGTCGCGGACGAGGATGTCGACGTGGCCGAGGACCTCGGAGAGTGTCAGGTAGGCCTGGGTGAGCGCCGCGGTACCCCACATCGCTCGGGCGATCTCGTAGGCCGTGAGCGGGCGCTCGCGAATGAGCTCGAGCATCTTCCTGGCGCGCCGAGCGTGCATGGCGAAGCGCTGGTCGATGAGCGCGCGGTGGTCGAGGATCGGGTCCCCATGGCCGGGGAGGGTAAGCCGCGGCGATAGCGCTCGGGTCGCGCGCATCGAGTCGATGTAGGTGATCAGCGCCCGTGGACGCTCGGCGTCGGGAGGCGCGCCGAGCGGTCGGGAGACGAACGGGTTCGAGGAGATATGGGCGATCAGGTGGTCGCCGGCCAGGAGGATCGCGCGCTCCTCGTCGAGGAACACGGTGTCCGACGGGCTGTGGCCGGGGCGGTGGAGCACCCGCAGCGTCCGGTCTCGAAGCGCGAGCGCGTCGCCGTCGCGCACGGGCATGGTCACCTGGGCGCTGGAGCCCCAGGCGCGGAAGGCGCTCGAGACCGCTCGCAGCGCCACCACCACGTCGCCGGGCACCCCGTGGCTGCGCATCAGCGACTCGGCGAAGCGGTCGTCGCCGTCCATGGACTCGCTGAACGCCGCCAGGTAGGGCGCGAGCAGGTCGAGCGCCGCGACCTCCGCGCCCGAGCGGCGGACGAGGATGTCGAGCAGGCCGATGTGATCGAGGTGCTGGTGGGTGATGACGATGAGCTCGAGGTCCTCGATCCGGTGCCCGTGGGCGGCGAGCGCAAGCTCGAGCTGGTCGAGCGCCTTGCCGGAGTTCGGGCCCGTGTCGAGGAGGGTCAGCGGCTCGTCCTCGATCAGATAGCAGTTGACGCGCCCGACGAGGAACGGCGTGGACAGGGGCAGTCGGTAAATCCCCGCGTCTGCGGCGAGGGCCAGGGCCTCGTCTGCCGAGGTGTCGTCCGGTGGGGGAGACCCGGTTGCCGGCATCGCCTCGGTCACGCTTCGACTAGCGGCGCGCCGTGAGGAGGATGTTGGCACGGCCGGCGCCCTTCGCCCCCGGGATTCGCGCCAGCGCCTGGTAGGTCAAGGCGGCAATGCGCGAGGGCACGAAATCGGTGTAGATCCACTCCCCGTACCAGGTGCGGCGGTCGCGGAAGCCGGCGGCATCGACCGCCCGTGAGATCCCGCGCAGGGTCTGCTCGTTGACGTGCATCTCGCGCTCCCAGCTTGTTCGAGGATCTTCGGGCCAGCGCTGAGCGCCCCGCGGAACCAGACACCGCAGCCAGCGGTAGGTGAGCTCGTAGATCAACCGGTTGGGAAAGGTGTGGACCACGAGCTGTCCGCCGGGCTTGAGAATCCGGTGGGCTTCGGCGAGCGCGAGCGCGAGCTCGGCGGGGAGGAGGTGCTCGACCACGTCGAGCATGCTCACCGCATCGGCCTCTGCGTCGCCGACGGGGAGGCTGCGCGCGTCGCCCTGATGCACCTGGGCCAGTCCGTCGAGCCCGCGCGTGTCGATGGTCTGCTGGGCCAGCGCGACGGCGGCGGACGCGTAGTCGACGCCGACGGCCCGCACGCCGTGTTGGGCGGCCAAGGCGATCAGCTCGCCTCGGCCACAGCCGACGTCGACGAGGAGGCTGCCGGGGGGCAGATCCATGAGCGAGGTGAGGGCGTAGGCATAGATCCCGTGGATCGGATCGGCCTTTTCGCTCCATTCCGTCGCCCCGGCGCAGACCTGGCGAAAGTAGTAGTCGGTGTAGGCCGACGCGGGGACTGCGGGCGCAGGCAATGGGCGGGAGCTCACGGCACTCCCGCGATCAGCTCGGGACGGGCAAACACATAGGCGGCATTGTCGAACGATGACAGGGACCGCCACGCGCCGTGATTCTCGAAGTGGGCGAGGGTGAAGCCCAGCGAGCGCATGCGCTGGCGCAGGTCCTGGTCGGTGATCCCGCACTGCCAGATGTCGTGCACGTCGCGCCATGGCCGGTGGCGAGTGGGGTTGATCTCGTCCAGGCGGTCGAACAGTCCGTCGTGGGTGACCTGACTCGGGACGGTCGCCAGGTAGCGCTCCTCTCCGAGGTCGAGCAGCCTGACGCTGGTGGGGCTCGCCGTGTACCACGGCCCGGCGAGGACGAACACGCGGGTGCTCGGAGCGTAGAGCTCGAGCACCTCGTCCCAGTCGGGTGAGACCTGGTGCAGGAGGACGTCGAACATCACGACTGCATCGACCTGCCCCACCTGGGCGGCGACCGTCGCGTCGCCGAAATTCCCGCGCAGGAGGCGGACGTTGTCACGACGGCTGGCCGCGCGGGTGGCCGTCGCAGTGAAGTCATCGTCCACGGCGGTCACCGACTCGACGCCGGCCTGGTCGGCGAGGTGGAACGTGTAGGCGGCGTCGACGGCCCACACCGCTCCGAGATCCGCCGCGCTGCGCAGCCGGAAGCGCCGGTGGGCGACATCGAGCGCTTCGAGCTTGAGGGCATCCAACGGCGAATCCGGCGGGTATGAGAGCGCGAGCCGCCGTCCGAGCCGGCGGCGGGCCACCGAGGCCCGAGTGCGCAGGATCTGGGGCAAGTCGGTGTCGCGAGCGAGCATCTACGGGGAGTGGATCAGCGCGAGGACCTCGTCCCGGCGACGCTCCATGTCCTCGCGCGAGATCAGTGATTCAAGGCAGAGCCGGAGCAGGGGCTCGGTGTTGGACGAGCGCACGTTGAAGTGCCAGTCGTCGTAGTCGATCGAGATTCCGTCCAAGCGCAGCTGGCGAGCATCGGCGTAGTGCTCGGCGATCTCTTCGATCTTCGCCTCGGGATCCGCCACTTCGGAATTGATCTCGCCCGAGATGAAGTAGTGCGAGCGGAACGGCTCGAGGAGCTCGGACATCGTCTTGCCCTCGACGGAGAGGAGCTCGAGCATGAGCAGCGCCGGAATCGTGCCCGAGTCGGCGCAGTAGAAGTCGTGGAAGTAGTAGTGCCCCGACACCTCGCCGCCGAAGACGGCGTGCTCGTCGCGCATCCGGGTCTTGAAGAAGGCGTGGCCGACGCGGTTGATCAAAGCCGTCCCACCGGCGCGCTCCACCGTGTCCGGCACCGCGCGGCTCGCGCGCACGTCGTAGAGGACGGTCGCCCCCGGACGCTTGCGCAGCATCGAATCGGCCAGCAGCGCGGTCAGGAAATCACCGTCGGCGAAGTTCCCCCCGTCGTCGATGAAGAAGCACCGGTCGGCGTCGCCGTCCCACGCGATGCCGAGGTCGGCTCCCTCGGCGATCACACGGCGCATGATGAGCTCGCGGTTCTCGGGGAGGAGCGGATTGGGCTCGTGGTCGGGGAAGCTGCCGTCGGGCGTCCACGACGTCTCCACGAGGTCGAGGCCGAGCTTGCGCAGCACCGGCCCGGCCATCACTCCCGCCATCCCGTTGCCGCCGTCGACGACGACCCGCAGCGGCTTCACCACGCTCGGGTCGATGAAGCCCAGCACGGCCTGCTGGAACTCCTCGTAGACGTCGACCTCCTCGACCCGCCCGCCGCCGGGCGGGTCCCCCCAGCCCGCCTCGATGAGCCGGCGGACGTCCTGGATCCCCGCGTCCCCCGAAAGTGCGATGGCGCCGCGCCTGACGAGCTTGGCGCCCGTGTACGCCTTGGGATTATGTGAGGCGGTGCACATGAGCCCGCCGTCGAGGTCGCGCGAACCGACGAGGAAGTAGAGCATCTCGGTTCCCACCATTCCCGCGTCGAGGACGGTGGCCCCCTCGCTCACCATCCCTTCGCGGTAGCGCGCCGCGAGCGCGGGCGCGGTCAGGCGCATGTCCCGGCCGAGGCCGAGGCGCAGCGCATTCGTCGGCTTGTCCTCGAGGTCGGCGATCACCCGAGCAAACGCCCGGCCGATGAGCTCGGCGCCTTCCTCGTCGATATCGGTCCCGTACAGACCCCGGATGTCGTACGCCTTGAAGATGTCGGCGGAGAGCGCGGTCATGGGCGGGCCATGCTACCCGGGAAGCGGCCGCGTGACGCTCACAGTACGAGCGTGCGGTAGCGCACGGCCCCGCGGGCCACCGCCCAGCACTCGACCACGTCGTGGACGAGCAGGAAGGGTACGGCCCACGAGCCTGCGCCGGCCTCCCTCGCACGCTGCCGGAGCTCGAGCAGGTGCTTGGTCAAGACCAGCCGTCGCAGCCACCCGGGCGCCAGCAGCGCGAGCAGGGAGCGCCACAAGAGGTAGTGCCAGACGTTCCAGAACATTCCGCGCTCGAGCGTCGTCCGCAGCTGCGGGTGCTCGGCGAAGATCCGGACCACGGCGCTCCACCGCGCGGCGACGCGGAGCATGCCGCGCACGCCGAGGGGCTGAACGGCATGAAAGACGACCGCCGCAGGAGCGAACGCGGTCCGCCACCCCGCCTCGATCGCGCGCCAGGCGAGGTCTGTGTCCTCGCCGCCGGGCGAGAGGCCGAAGCGCTCGTCGAAGCCGCCGAGCGACTCGAGCACGGCGCGCGGATAGAGGATGTTGCAGGTTTCGTACTGCGGTCCGAGCCGCTCGACGCGGATCGTGCGCGAGAGCACACCGTCGAGGTTGATCTCGGAGGGGTCGGGCTGGGTGCGGCCCTGGACGATGGCCTCCGGAGCCTCGGAGCACACCGCCAGCGCGGCGCTCAGCCAGCCGGCGTCGGCGACGCAGTCGTCGTCGGTAAAGGCCACGAGGGGGGCGCGGGCCGCGCGCCACCCGCTGTTGCGTCCGGCCCCAGGGCCGAGAGGCAGCTCGTGGCGGACGGTTCGAACGGTCATGCCGGGAGCGTTCGTCTCGTTCTCGATCGCCGTCCGGGTCTCCGGCCCCGAGCCGTCGTCGACGACCACCACCTCGAAAGCATCGGGGGAGAGGCTCTGCGCGCGGAGGCTCGCGAGCAGGCGCTGCAATCGAGCCGGGCGGTTACAGGTCGACACGACGACCGACACAAGCGGGTCCGGCACGGGGCGATTGTATTCGCACCCACGGCTACCGGTGCGGATCAGCACCGTTCCGCGCCAATTGAATAAGCCCACGCGAGTTTGACATGCTTGCCAAGGTGCTGCACACGACGAAGGATGCCGGCGGCGCGCTCGGAGCGAGCCCCGCGGAGGCGATCCCAGCAGCAGGCAGGAGCATCGACACCCGAGGCTCCACGCTGCGGTCCTTTGCGGCCCGCGGGGTCCTCCTCAATGGTGCCTTCGACGTCGGCCTGGCGCTGCTCGGGCTGGCCCGAGGGGTCATCCTGGCGGCCCTGCTCGCCCCTTCCGTCTATGGGGTCTGGGGCATATTGGTGGTCTCGCTCGGCGTCCTCGCGCGGCTCAAGTACGTGGGGATCAGCGACAAGTACATCCAGCAGGACGAGTCCGACCAGGAAGCCGCGTTCCAGAGTGCGTTCACGCTCGAGCTGGTCATGACCGCCGCGGCGCTCGTGCCCATGGTGGCGGCGCTGCCGTTGATCGCGCTCATCTACGGGCACTGGGTGCTGGTGGTGCTGGGGCTGGTGGTGCTGACCACGCTCGTCGCCGACGCCCTGCAGGCGCCGCTGTGGATCTATTACCGCGAGATGCACTTTGCCCGCCAGCGACTGCTCGGAGCGATCGAGCCCGTCATCGGCTTCGTCGTCGCCGTATCGCTGGCCATCGCCGGTCTCGGTTACTGGGCTCTGGCCATCGGCGTCGTCGCCGGCGCCTGGGTGGGTGCGGCGGTCGCGATCGCCACCTGTCCGTTCCGGCTGAAGTGGCGCTACGACCGGAGCGCGCTGCGTATGTACGCGTCGTTCTCGGGGCCGATCTTCGTGGCGACGGCCTCGGGCGTGGTGCTGGCCAACGGCGCCGTGATCGCAACCAACGCGCACCTGGGGCTGGCAGCCGTTGGCGTATTCGCGCTGGCCGCCAACATCACCGCGCTCACCACCCGCCTCGATGGGATGATCAGCGGCACGCTCTATCCGGCGATCTGCGCCATGCAGGACCGCGTGGATCTCCTGCGCGAGTCGTTCGTGAAGTCCAACCGCCTGGCGCTGATGTGGGGGGTGCCGTTCGGCGTCGCCGTCTCGCTGTTCGCGGGGGATCTCGTCAGGTTCATCGTCGGAGAGCGCTGGCATGCCGGGATCGGCTTGCTGGAGATCACCGGCGTGATCGCCGCCGCGAGCCAGATCGGCTTCAACTGGGACGACTACTTCATGGCCCGTTCGAAGACGGTTCCCATCGCCGTAGTCAACGTCGCCGCCGCTATCGCCACCCTCGCCGTCGGGCTCCCGCTCCTGTTCGTCGACGGCCTCACCGGTCTGGCGGTGGGGCTGGCCGCGGGAACCACCACCGATCTCGCGCTCCGGGCCTGGTACCTCTCGAGGTTGTTCGAAGGCTTCGCGCTCGTCCGCCACGCGTTGCGCGCGATTCTCCCGACCGTCCCTGCGGCGGCAGCCGTGCTCCTGATCCGGGTGCTCGAGAGCGGGCAACGGACGGCGGCGATGGCGGCGGCCGAGCTCGCCGTCTACGCGCTCGTCACCATGCTCGCGACCTGGGCGCTGGAACGCCCCCTGCTGCGCGAGGTTGCCGGCTACGTGCTGAGCCGCTCGCGGTAGCCTCACGCTCCGTGATCGCGCTCGGGGGAGAAACCGCGTCCAGACGA
>Ga0302324_100008982_pt1 | contig 21005 bp, 16 predicted proteins | sample Palsa_T0_1_FD_201949 | JGI IMG/M metagenome (GOLD analysis project Ga0302324, IMG submission 201949) | Peat permafrost microbial communities from Stordalen Mire near Abisko, Sweden - Palsa_T0_1 | ecosystem: Environmental > Terrestrial > Soil > Palsa > Peat permafrost | place: Sweden: Abisko...
CGCTGTGGGAGCTGGGCGATTCCTACACCAGAATGGGAACCCGCTTCCGCAAGGACGCAGGCGATGCTTACTCTCGCATCGTAAGGGATTATCCGCTCAGCGGGTACGCCGATGCCGCCAAGAAGAGACTAACGGAACTCGAAATGCCTATTCCGCAGGCCGATCCGGTGGCCTACAATCGTATGAAGTGGGAGGCGGAAAATCGTACGAAAGTCAGTATGATTTCCAAGCCCCTGAACATACTGAAACGCGGTCCGGATATGAGCGCGGCGGCTAAATCGGGCCAGCCCGCCATGACCACTTTACGCGGCACCGTTCCGGTGAGTGTTCCGCTAACTCGCGGAACGCCTGGGTTCACTGGCGACGTGACCGCAACCACGGTGGGTGGCGATGCTTCGGCGCTGGACAAGCTGCCGGATGCGCGGTCGAATCCGCCTGCTGCCGGTGCGGAGGCGAAGCCGGCGGATGTGAAACCAGAAGATCCCAAGCCGGCCGATGCGAATGCTCCAGCGAAACCTGCCGATGCGACCGCTACCGCCGCCGATCCGCAACAGGCCCAGACTGCCGATCCGAAGGCCAAGAAGAAAAAGAAGGAAAAGAAGGTAAAGCCGCAGCCGGCCAATCCGCCGGCAACCACTCCACCTGCCAGCACCACTCCCGCGACGCAGAATCCGCCCGGCCAGCCTTAATGAGCCGCATTCTGCTGGCGGACGATAGCCCGCACGCACAGCGGATGGGCGAACGCATTTTACGCGAAGAGGGCTTTGAAGTGGTCAGCCTCACCGATGGCGAGGCAGCTTTACTGCGCCTGGCCGACGTGGATCCCGATCTGATTCTGGCGGATGTTTTCCTGCCCGGAAAATCCGGCCTCGACATCTGCCGCCACATCAAGAACACTCCCAGCCAGCGGCATATCCGCGTGGTGCTTACGGCTGGATTGCTGGAACCTTTCGACGAGGCAGAAGCCACGCGCGCCGGCTGCGATGCCATCCTCAAGAAGCCGTTTGAGGCATCGAAGGTGATGGAGACCATCCATCCGCTTGTCAAAGAAGCGCAACTGGCGCGCGGTGTTTTTGCCGAAGCCATGGCCGCTGCAGCCGCCGCCGAGCCGGTTGCCAGTGCCGCGGCTCCGCGATACCGGGAGATCGATCCGGAGCGCGTACGCGCCGCCGTCACCCTGGCGCTGGATGCCGCGTTGCCCACTCTGATCCGTGAAATTACCGAGCGGGTCTTGATAGCATTGGGAGATTGAGCCATGCCCGACAATACATTCGACATCGTATCCAAAATCGACCTGGCGGAAGTAAACAACGCCCTCCAGCAAGCCATGAAGGAAATTTTGCAGCGCTACGATCTGAAGAATTCCAAGTCGGATATTCAGCTTATCGAGAAGGACCATAAGATCGTCCTGACCAGCGAAGATGAATTCAAGCTGAAAGCTGTGACGGAAGTCTTCGAGCAGAAACTAACCAAGCGAAAGGTGTCGCTGAAGGGCTTGGTGTTTGGACCCATTAATTCCGCGGCCGGCTCCTCGGTGAGGCAGGAAGTCACGCTGCAGCAGGGCATTCCCATTGAAAAGGCCCGCGACATCGTGAAATTGATTAAGGACAGCAAGAAAAAGGTGCAAGCCTCCATCCAGGCCGACTTGGTGCGCGTTTCCGGGCGCGACCGCGATGCACTCCAGGAAGTAATGGCGCTCTTGCGCGGCCACGACTTCGGCATCGACATGCAGTTCACCAACTACCGCAGCAACTGATGCCGCGGCGCATCGAATCGCTTTCTATCGCCGGACCCGCTGGCCGTCTGGAAGCACTGCTCGAAGAACCGGAGGATCAGGCTCCCAAAGCGGCCGTGTTGATCTGTCATCCGCATCCGCAGTTCGGCGGAACCATGCACAACAAAGTGGTGTACCGCATCGCGCGCGGCATGCGGCGCGCGGGCGCCGTAGCGCTGCGCTTCAACTATCGCGGCGTGAACCTGAGCGAAGGCAGCTACGACAACGGCATCGGTGAATTGGAAGATGCCCGCGCGGCGCTGGAACTTCTGCGATCGCGCTATCCCGAATTGCCGTTCACTCTGGCCGGCTTTTCCTTCGGATCGAGAATAATCCTTAGGCTAGGCTGCGAAGTTCCCGGCGCGACGCGTTTGCTTGCTGTCGGATTCCCGTCCGGCGACGCAGCCAGCCGCACACTCGGCGTGTGCGAAATTCCGCGCGTGTTTATCCAAAGCACCAACGACCAGTTTGGTCCCCGCGATACGCTGGAATCCTACTTCGCCGCGCTCCAAGGTCCCAAAGAATTGATCTGGGTGGATGCGTGCGATCATTTTTTCGCCGACGCACTGAACGAGTTTGAAGCAGCGGTGTTCCAAGTCGGAGCACGTTAGCATGAGCGTAGAGATGCCGCCCCGGATTTTCACCATCGGCCACTTTTATTCGCTTGCTTGCGAGTCTGAGAAAAACCGATTGCAGGCGGAATCTAGTGGCCGATCTCGGGAGGCGACAACCACTCCTGTATTTGTTCCGCAGTCAGATTCCCTCCGCACAACGGCGTTACTACAGAAGCTCCTCGAAATCGATCGCGGAACGTGATCGCCGCTGCGAGGCCCGCCACGCCCGCCGGTTCAACCACCAAGCCATGCTGGCGAAAAACCAGTTGCATGGCCTCGATCATCGCTTGATCCTCAACCAGTAAGACCTCATCCACTACTCCCGCGAGATCGGCCAATGCCTCGGGCACCGGAACGCGCACGCCGATTCCATCGGCGATGGTCGCCATGGACTCGGTCGATTCCGGCCTGCCATGCTTGAGCGATAGCGCCATCGAAGGCGCGCCCGCGGCGCAAACCCCAATGACTCGCGTGGCGGGCGACTTGGCCTTCATCCAGGTCGCGACGCCGCCGAGCAGGGCGCCATTTCCCAACGGGATCAGTGCCACATCAAAAGCGTGCGACCAGCGGCCCAACTCCACCGCAATCGTGCCCGCGCCTTCCGCGATGGCTGGTTCCCGTCCATCCACGATCCAGCTCGCTCCGGTCTCAACGGCATATGCTTCCCCATGTTCCTTGGCTTCATCAAAATCGCGGCCAGCCAACCGGACCTCGGCTCCCAGTTCCAGCATCCGGCGAAGCTTCAGGGGATTGGCTGTTTCCGCCGCGAACACCACCAACCGAATGCCACGTTTTCGTGCCGCGTAGGCCATCCCTTGCCCGAAGTTCCCGGCAGACGCACAAACGAGCGCAGACGAACCGCCCGGAAAGTTTGATAGCAGAAAATCCGTGCCCCGCCCCTTGAAGCACCGAATCGGGTTGATGGTCTCCACTTTGAGAACCAACCGCAGTCCCAGATGCACGCCTAAGGGCTTGCTTTCAAATTGGGGGCCATTCAGGAAAACCGGATCGATGGAACGGACTGCCGCTTCAATTCTATCGAGCTGAATCAGAAGCAGTTATCCGGATGTTGTGGCGTGCCGCATTTCGCGGCGCATCTTGCGCGCGGCGCGGTCGCTGATCAGATTGGCAACCTTGCCCAGCAGTTCCGGGATATCCTCCGGTTTGATCAGCATATGGGCCTGTTTTGGAGGCAGGGGCTTGGAATTCTGATACGTGGTTACAATCGCAGTAGCGGGCTTATAATCCATCATCTTGGCGTGCGCCAGAACTTTTAGACCAGCCTCCGGGGACTCAAGCTGAAGATCGCTCAAAACTAACTGGTATTCCTGCTCTTCCAGCTTGCCGACGGCCTCAGCGAACGAAGCAGCCGCATCTACATGATATCCACCAGCTTGCAGTACTGTTTGTAATGTTAAACGCGAGGTTGGGTCGTCATCTACCAGGAGTACCCTGGCCATTTCGAGTTCCAAACACCGGTCTGAATCAGTAAACTTCCGCATTCGATACAGCCCGTCTCCTTAGGTATAGTGTAATCGAACAGTGCCGAAATGGAAGCGGAGATTTGAGGCTAATTGAAAACTACATCCGTAGAAGAGGGCTAGGGGTTTGGAAAAACGCGCTTGAAGATCCGGTCCACGTTCGCTAACTGCCTGGAAACAGAGAAGCTTTCAGCGAGCTTGCTTGCCGTTAACCGCTTTGTCACCTCCGGATCTGCCTCAATCGCCGCCCGGAAGTCCTGGTCGTACTCCCAGGCTTGCAGAGCGTGACTTTGGACCAGTTTATAGGCATCCTCACGGAGCATTCCCGCTGCAGTCAAGTCCAAAAGAAGCTGGCCCGAAAAGACCAGTCCCATGGTCATCCCCAGGTTTTTCCGCATTCTTTCGGGATAGACCCGGAGGCCCGAAATGAGCCAATGAGTCTTGGCCAGCATGTAATCTACCAGACTAGTGGAATCGGGCAAAATGATGCGCTCCACCGACGAATGCGAGATGTCACGCTCATGCCACAGGGCCACGTTTTCGAAAGCCGCTTGCACGTTCGCGCGAACCACCCGGGCCAGGCCGGCAATTTGCTCACAGGTCACCGGGTTACGTTTATGCGGCATGGCGGATGAGCCTTTTTGGCCGGCGGCGAAGGGTTCCTCGGCCTCGCGAACCTCGGTGCGTTGCAGGTGGCGAATTTCGATGGCGATCTTTTCCAGCGTGGCCGCGATCAGGGCCAGCGCTGAGACGTAGTTGGCATGCCGGTCTCTTGAAATCACTTGTGAGGCGATGGGCGCCGCGCGCAGTCCCAGCCGCTTGCAAATCCGCTCCTCGGCCTCCGGGCCAATGTGGCCAAACGTCCCTACCGCTCCCGAAATTTTCCCCACGCGCATTTCTTCCGAAGCGGCCGAAAAGCGGCCCAGGTTCCGTTGCACTTCGTCGTACCAAAGCGCCAGCTTCAGGCCGAAAGTGATCGGCTCCGCCTGGATGCCGTGCGTTCTCCCGATTTGAACCGTGTGCTTGAACTCGAACGCGCGGGTTTTCAGGGAATCCGCTAACTTATTTACGCCTTTGGAAACGATCTCGGACGCGCTTCGAATGAGCAGCGCCTGCGCGGTATCCACTACATCATTCGAAGTAAGGCCATAGTGGAACCAGCGCGAGGCTTCCGCATGTCCGGCGGCGGCCATGCTTTCAGCGACCGCAGTGGTAAACGCGATTACATCGTGCCGGACCGTTCGCTCAATTTCCTGGATTCGGGCTACTTGAAAGGCGGCGTGCTGCCGCAAGAGTTGAGCCGCCTCAACTGGGACTTCGCCTGTTTCAGCGAGAGCTTCCGCGGCGGCCAGTTCTACTTCCAGCCACGCGCCGTACTTGCTTTCCTCGCTCCAGATACGGCCCATTTCGGGCAACGTGTAGCGGTCAATCATTGTTGCGTTACCGAGCCGCGACCGTAAGGGAGCCGGTGCATCTTAATAAGTGAAAACTTCGGTTGCCTGTTTCGGCTCGGCCACCACCAGGCGCGTGAACAGCGAACGCCCGGCCCGGTCCAGTGCGCGGCCCGCGGTGTTGCGCACGATTTCAGGATGATTATTGTGCTCGCTCAAATGTCCCAGCACCAAAGTGCTGATCGTAGAATCCAGATCGATGCGGATGAAATCGGAAACCACATCGTTCGACAAGTGGCCCTTGCGTCCCATCACCCGCTGCTTCACCGACCAGGGATACGGACCCACCTTAAGCATTTCCAGATCGTGGTTGGATTCCAGCACCAACAGGTCCGTGCCTCGCAGATGGAACTTGATGGAATCCGGAAGATAGCCTAAATCCGTAACGATGCCGATTTTGATACCTTGCGTGCGAAAGCAGAAGCCCACCGGGTCAATGGCGTCATGCGGGATGGTAAAACTGTCGATCTCGATGTCGCCGATGGTGAATGTGGTCCCGGCCTGAAAGCAATCGAGCCGGGGCGTGTACTCGCCCCAGGGAATGGCCGGAGCCGTCAAACGTGTGATAAAAATTGGCGCGTTCAGGTGGCGGGCAAGTGAAACCAAACCGCTTACATGATCGGAATGCTCGTGCGTGATCAGGATCGCGTCCAGGCTCTCACATGGTTCATCGATCGCGGCCAGACGCGCGAAAAGATCGCGCTTGCTGAGCCCGGCATCCACCAGGATGCGCGTACGCTCGGTCCGGATGAATGCAGCATTGCCCGAGCTGCTGCTGGCAAGCACACAAATTTTGACGATGACGCGCCTCCGAAGTTCATTGTAACGCGTAGTGGCACTCGACCATGGGCCTGTGGTCCACCAAAGATAATGAAGACGCTTGAAAAACCAAATCACCGGTCGCTTACGCTCGCGGCTCGGAATGAGGTTCCCCCTTGCCGAGCCGCGACCGTGAGGGAGTCGGTGCCGTTGTTTTTCAATCACGGACCAACGGCTTCAGCGTAGCGTGTCCACAGGACGGACTTAGTTGAATCCACCGCGCGGCCGGTATCCGGGACGGGCCCGTACCCGATACTTTTTGCCCACATCGGAGGCAATCTCAACGTTGATTTTCCGGAACCCCTCGTTGGCATTGGTTTGCGGGTAGTAAGTAATGGTGTAACTGTTGCCCAGATCCTCGCGGATGGATTCGAAAGCTTCCACCTGCCGCTGCCAGGTCTTGGCGAAATACGCTTTGCCGCCCGTGCGCGTGGAGATGCGCTTGAAGACTGCGCTCGACATGGGGTCCTTATTCACGTCGTTGGTCGAAATGACGTAAATAGGGATGCCTTCGTCTTCGGCCACGGCGCGAACATCGTCGGGCGCCACCATGCTGGCATTGTCCGGACCGTTGGAAAACACAATAATCACTTTGCGGCCAGGCACTTTCGCCGCATCCCGCAAAGCCAGCAGCAGACCGTTGTAGAGCGCGGCGTCGTCACCCGCCACGGCTTTGCGAAGTCCGAAAATGGCCTCGCCCCGATCGCGCGTGAGTGGTGCGTCGCGTTTCAGATTCCGGCTGAACGTATAGACAGCCACCGAATCGCTGCGGTCCAGGCCGCGCACAAAATCGGCGATGGCGTCGGAAGCATACACGAATCCGCGGTACATATAGTTGCTGGTATCGAACAGAACGAAAACATTGGTACCGACGAAGGAATCGGTGCGGATCTCACTGCCCTTGGCCTCCGCCTCGGCGTTAGCGGCCGCCGGGTTGAGCGGGCGCGTGGTGCCGTCGTCCAGCACCTGCAGCGGAGGATGGTTCCCTTCACCGAAGGTATTGATCTTCTGCGCGATGCCGTCTTCGGTAACGCGAAAATCAGCGGGCTTGAGTCCGTTAATGTAGTGGCCTTTACTGTCGGTCACCGTAAAGCTCAACACCACCATGTCCACTTTGATCCGGAAGGTGGGCCGCTCTTGCGCCAACAGCCACAGCGTCCCCGGGACCAACAGCGCGCTTGCGGCCAAGACTGTTTTTTTCAATAGCGTCAAGGATCCCCTCCTCACTCAAAAACCACCACCACCTGCCGCTGCCTGTTTGCGCGCTTTCTGGCGCACGTCTTCGCCCACCAGCCTTAGCGATCGCAGCAACGCCGGCCAATCCTCCAGGTGCGTGGCGAAGATTCGCTCCACCGTATTGCGCGTCCACTCAGGCACCAACACGTTGAGCTGCGCCGGCGCCAGGTGCAGTTGGTCGGCCAGCGCTCCATAGTAAAGCATGTTCGATTCCCAGCTCTCAGCCAGGATTCTGCTGGAATAGCCCATCAGTGTGGGGAACGTGCGGAGATTGAGCAGCTCCGGCGAATACGAATTTGCCAGCGTCGGTTTGGGAGTGCCGAAAGCGTGCGAGATCACCTCGTAGTTCAGTTCCTGCGGCGATTCGCCGGCCTCGCGCCGGATTTCAGCCGCCAACGGCAGATCGCCTGGCTTATTGGTCGCGGGCATATCCCGTGCGATGGCAAAAAGCTCCGAAGGCATCACGTTTTCAAGAGCCGCTTTGACCTGCCCATTGGCGATTAGCTGGGCCACCTTTTCCACTCGAGCGGGTGGCGCGTAATTCGATAGCGCATCCAGCACTGCTTGCCGCCGCTCCGGATTTAACGCCGCCTCGGCCAGCAAGGTTTCCCCGTAATCCATGTGCAGGCCCACCCAATGTAACTGCCCCGGCGTAACATTCCACCAGCGCTGGATGGTTGCCGAAAGCATCAACTGCGGAACCAGATCGCCCCAGATGAGTGCCTGCTCGCGCGATGGGATCAAGAAATTCTGTTCGGCTTCCGCCAGCGCATAAGGCAGGTTGACGAGCGATCCAATCAGTTTCCCGCCGGCGCTGGAGGGCCAGCCGGTGCCCGCCACCTCAGTGGCTTTCCAGGATTGGTTGGAGCCCGGCAAACCGATGAAATCGTGGCTCCGGACGAAAAGCGGATTGGTGTAGAGAACCTGTGCGCCCGGTGGCGCGTAGTGCACGTAGTTCAGACCCACCAGGGAATCGCGCAGGAAGGGCGCCATCAATCCGCGGATCTCGTCCAGCTTCTTGGGATCGGTGGCGGCGTGATCGATCAAAGCGCGCAGGTTCAGCTTTCTTTGCTGCTCGATGTGTTTTTCAGACCAATAGCCGAAACTGAGCGCGTTTTTTTCCAGCCCGCTCAGCGGAGCGCGCGGCAGTTGAATCTCCCCGATGCGCGCCGCGGTTTTCGCGATCAGCGCGTTGTTCACTTTCTCGCCCTTGGCCAGATTTTCCAGATGATCCACCAGTTCGAAAATCGTGGCCAGCGATAGCAGCCGCTGCGATTCGAAAATACGGATCATGTCCTCCACCAATTGCGTATGGGCGTCGGAACTGTCGGGGAGAGCCGTTCCGGCCAGCAGGTCGATCATGCGGTCCTGCGGCGAGACTCCCGCCGCCGATTGTGTCGCCTGGAGCAGCGTCTTCACACCCTCGCGGCCGCCCTCGAACACTTCCCGCTCGCTCTTGACCTTGGCGAACGACCCAAGGACGGTCGAAAGAGATCGATCCGCGTCCGAGGACGGGATGCTTCCCTGGCGATAAAAAATCTGCCATAGTCCCACCAGCGCCTGCAAAGTACCGGCGGCGTCGGCGCGCAACCCCTGATCGTGAATTTGGTTTATATTCCCGGCTACGTCTAGAAATTGCTGGAGCGTGGCGTTGGACGCTTCCGGCGCTTCGGCAAACAGGGAGTATTGCGCGCCGAACTGCCGGTATTCGCGTGCCATCCGATCCGCGGTATGCGCGTCCAGTATCGTCTTGCGGTGGCGGTCCACGTCGCTCAGCGCCATGAAAATTTTCAGCGGCTCGTTCTCCACCGATTTTCTGCACAGTGCGAACAACGCTTCCAGCACGTCATCGGGATCCTTCCAATTAGGCGCCGCTTTGCTCAACTTGGCATCGTATTTGCCGCTGCCCTGCGGATGTTCGATGAAGAGCGTGCGCCATACCTCGAGCCCACCCGGAATGTGCGGCTTGCCGTCCGCATCCAGACGCAGGCGCGTGGTCAGCAGCATCATGTCCGTATTCGACCGGAAAACCGGGCGCGCCGGACCGGGACTGGTGACCTTACCTTTAATAGCTTGGTAAAACCGCCGCAAGCGGTCCGGATCGGTGAGATAATTCAACACCGGGCCGTTGGCGGAACTGTTGGGGATTCGCTCCAGAGCGTCGAAATAGCTGGCCAGCCAGCCGTCGTCCTTGGCTACCAGACGCTCGAAAAATGCGCTGCCTTTATCCGGGGCGACGCCCACCAGTTCCGTCCAGATCTTCTCGTTGCGCTGGCCCCCCGGTACCATGGCGTGTCCGTTTCGAACCTGGAACATGCCTCCATAGAAATCCAGGACGTGGGCATAGGCGCGGATCTTCTGAAGCGTGGTGTTCTTGCGCAACTCCTCCGCTGTGGCTGGGTCCAGTTTGGAAAGTCCCAGGTACAGGCGGCATAAAGAAGGATCGCCCAGGAAGGCATCGATGAAATCGGAGCTCTGGCGATCCTGCGCGGAGAGCCAATACTCCGGACCGTAGAGCACCAGCGCCTGCGTCGGTTTGTAATCGTAAGTGAAGGGGCGATTCACGCGCAGGCTTTGTTCCAGCTCGGCCAGCGGAAAACCGGAATCGATTGTGAGGAAGGCGCGAGTGGCGTTCACCGTTTCAAGTACAACTTCACTTCCACAAGCCCCGCGCATCCGATAACCCAGCACGCGCAACAGCTCGGCGGTCTGCGAGGAATCGCAGGTCTCGATTTTGATCACCTTGTCGGCGCCGCTGAGTTTTTCGAGCTCTCTCGCCTGAGAAAGATACCGGATCACTAACTTCAGGTATTCGGTCTGTTCCAGCGCTTCGTTGCTGCTGGCGGCTTGATACCCGTTGGTGACCACATTGCGCGCCAGGGCTGGAATCACGTCCTCCGGCCCGAGTTCGGGCGAGAGAGCTGCCATCCGGGCGAACGATCGCAGCGGTCCGGGAATGGGAACGGTTTGTCCTTTTTCGGCCGCGGGCCTGGGGGGCGGAGCGAGTGTCAGATCGCGGCCGCCGGCGGCGCGGTATTGTTCCAGATGACGGCCGGCGGCATCGCGATCGCCTGCGATCAAATCCAGGATGGCCAGACGGCTGGCGGCGTAAATACGCTGGTCGCCCTGGGCCGTCTTCAGCAGCTTCTCGTAGACTTCGCGAGCCGCCGGATCGTGATGGCGATCCAGAAACTGCGCGTAGGCTTCGAGCGAGTCCGCGGCGCCATTTTGCGCACTGCGTTCCAGAAATTCGCGCGCTCCCGCTGGGTCCCCTTTGGTCTCCATCTGCCAGGCGTGCAGATTCAAGTCATCGGCGGCTGCAACCCAACCTAAAAAAGAAACAGAAATGAATGCCGTTACGACGGTACGCATGGGATTCGTACTTTCCCGACCGTTCTTGGCTAATTACTGTAGCACTGGCGGCAGGCGGACCGCTTGGAGGAAGTTAGCGCGGCGCTTGCGCCCCGCGCGTTGTTCGGTGATTCGGTTATTCGGTTCTTCGGTTCCGGCTCCTGATGCAGCGCGTTAGGATATTGACATGACGTCGGGCGTTGCTTTGCTGGCCGTGGTTGGGATTGCCTGCGCGGCGGAAATTCCAACTGGAACGCGGATGGAAATCCGGTTAACTACCGCAGTCAATGCAGCTACCGCGAAAGTCGCCCAGCCGTTTGAAGCCGTTCTGATTGCGCCCGCCGTGGCCTCGAACCAGATTGTGATTGCGGCCGGCGTCAAATTGAAGGGACATATTAAGGAGGTGAAGGCTGCGGTCAATCCGGATGATCAAGCTGTGCTGGGATTGGCGTTCGATCAGATCGGCGACGCACGAGGGAGCAAGGCGAATCTCAGTGCACGGCTGGTGGGTGTCGACAACGCCCGCGAATCGGTGGACAAAGATGGCCGCATCCTCGGCATCATTGCTTCCCAAACTGGTTCGGGACGGCTGGATCAAGGGATCAACAAAGTAACCGCGAAGTACTCGGGCTTGGGCGAACTGCTGGGCACTATCAAGCAGGCCGTCTTGAAGGACACCGACGCCAACATCGATTACGAACCGGGCGTGGAAATGACCATCGAACTGGTGCAGCCGCTCACCTGGACGGGCCACTCGAATGGCCCCGGAGTTCGGCCTGTGGAACCTCAGAACGAACTACCGGCTTTAGTAAACCAGCAGCCGTTTCGAACCAGCGCCGCCCGGCCGCCTAAGGAATCCGACATCACCAATATTATGATTCTGGGCCGCCTGCAAGACATACAGAACGCGTTTCAGGCGGCGGGTTGGTCCACCGCCGAACAATTGAATGCGAAATCGAAGCTCGAGACTTTTCGCGCGCTGACGGAGCAGCGCGGTTACAAAGAAGCTCCGGTATCCATTCTGTTCTTGAACGGCCGCCCGCCCGACCTGGTGTTCCAAAAACAAAATGACACGTTTAGCTCGCGCCACCATTTGCGCATCTGGCATCGGCCGGAACTGTTCCATGGCAGAGATGTTTGGGTCTGTTCGGCCACGCACGATACCGGGATCGATTTTTCGGAAGAGAATCGAACATTCGTGCATAAAGTGGATGGCGAGATCGATCATGAGCGCGCCAAGGTGGTGAACGACCTTTTGTTCACCGGTTTGGTGAATGGGCTTTCGCTGGTGGATCGGCCGGGCGTGCCGGTCAGCTTATGGAACGCGACCGGGGACAAGATAGAGACGGATGGAAGGATGGTTGTGGTGGGTTTCTAGTTTTTCGCGATTCTGCGTGAGTGTGCGACAAGGATTAAATGTGGTGACAGGATACTCATTTCCCGATTTAAGTGCAACAAACCGCGAGACGTGTCATCGCGAATTTGCGCCGGCACTTAGTCCAGGCTGGGGACAGCCTCTTCCGCTTGAAGACTCCATTTATCAGTTCACTTCTTCCCCGTCAGGAAAGTTCCTCGCGTTCTCGATCGATCAACAGATGACTTCGTGGGCCGACATGGCTCGGGACACCGTCTTCACAGTCGGGCCTGTACCCGACGCGCAGCTTCAGTACGGACCATGCGGACAGTACCCGTTAAACACCGGGAGCTCGGCAAGCGTTTTTGACGCCCCCGGAATCGCGGCTACGGAACCTGGAACCGGATCGCCTGCAACGTTTGCATTTGTCACCTGGGCGTTTCAGCTTAACGTCTCCGTCTTTGTTACTGGATTTGGTTGGACACCATGTCCGGAAGTAGATTGGACTTCATTTGTGCTTTTGACTTCGACCTTTCACGACGGCACAGTCACGCAGGAAGCCACGGGCGGTGTCAATGTGCTTACCCCGCCCACGCCATGACCGAACGCAAAAAACAGCGTTTGCGGGTGCTGGTCTTCGTTGGCTTAACTGTTCAGGCGGGCGCGAGCGGCCAAGTTAACGACAGGTCTCCATCGGACCTCATAAAGTCCCTAACCCGTCAGTCAGAGTCGACCCAGGAGCCAGGGCAAGATGATCGTCTCGATTGTCGCGTCGACACCGAAGGCCGCGCCGCGTATAAGGCGCTGCTCGATTTTGGCCCCAAAGCGATTCCAGCAATCGAGAAATACCTTGAGTCTCTCCGCACGGCAGAAGGTGAGAAGCCGACAGCTCCAGCCTACAACGCCCAATGGGTGTTGTACGCCTACGCAAGAATCGAAGGAACAGCCGCATTTCCGCGGCTTTGGGAAATGGCCTATGACCCAAAACTGTTTGGCCTTCGGCTGACCTTATTGGATTCCTTCGCGCTCGCATTTGATCTCACCTCTTACGTGTCCGAACTCTACCCTGCCGCAGGAGTTTATCATTGCCATTTCCTTCAGCCACGCGACGGATTGAACCGATTGATCCTCGGATGGGAGCGAGGCGACGAGGCTCTCGTACAAGCGAGTCTCGGACCAGAAGCAAAGGCCACCTTGCATTCGTTGTTGGAGCACCGGACTTGGACCGAATTACGGGCGGAGCTGTCCTCCGGAACCACGCACTTCGGCTTCGGTATTGGTTACCGCTTTGACGTTCCGAGCCCCTGGTCGGTCCCCGAAGTGGCAGCGGAGGACTTCAAGGACGCGACCTCCGAAAGCCGCCCTGAGCTTGAGACGCGATTCAAAACAATGCGCGGACAAGACTGCGGGACTTATCATGTCAGGTTCCTCAGGACTCCGACGGGCGAGATCCGACTGTCGACGACCTACCTGGTGGACAATCCGGACCTCGCTGGCCTGCTGCGACTGATTGGCTCTTGTGCGACCCAGTAGCCCGCGCAGAGCCGACCGCTCAGTAGCCCTCGGAGTTCCCCTTGCTGTAACCCTGGTTCTGGTACAAGCGGCTGCCCAAGTGAAGACCTCACAGGGGCCCCCCGGAAATTTCCCCGCGCAGCCTCACAATCGACGTGACACCGGCGATTGGAAGCTCGGTCGGCTACCTGCTAAAAGTCTGCAGTCCGAGAGACCGATTCGCCTACATCGTCGATGCTGAATCTGGCGTGTATCACGCTCTTACAATATCGTTCGCCACGCCGGTGACCATTCTCGCCCAGACGCTCAGGTGGTCGATACGATGGTCCGCGCGGCCAACTTTATGCGAAGCGTCAAGCGCTGAGCGAAGCCGCGCGGGCGCGCCCCGGCTCAATTCCGGTGGCAGATCTGCAATCCCTCGCGCGGTTTGTGCTGTCTATGCAAACGCCTGAAGGTAGCTTTTTCTCAAAGTACCGTCCCGGCGTCGGACTGTCCTGTGATGGGGAGAGCCTGTATTATCCGGGTGAAGCCGCACTCGGGCTGATTGAACTCTACGAGCTAGACCATTCGCGCCAGTGGATGGAGGCCGCGGCCAGGGCTCTCTCCTCTCTGGCCAAGAGCCGTCAGGATGCGAACGATATCCCCGATGACCATTGGGCAATTATCGCGACCGAGAAGCTTATATCGCATTATGATCGCGCAGCATCCCCCAGCTCGCGCGATGAGTTGATACGGCACGCCCGCGACATTTGCAGAGCTATGCTCGCCGAGCAAGTCACGGCTGCACACGACCCGAAGCTCGTCGGTGGATTCACGCCGGACGGGCGAACCACTCCCACTGCCACCCGATTGGAGGGCCTACTGGCAGCGCTGGAATTTTTACCACGCGAGGACGCAGCGCTGCGAGCGCGAATCGAAACTGCGGCAAAACTCGGTGTCGCTTTCCTCTTACGCACCCAAATCGTTTCCTGACCCTTCGCTGGCGGCGTGCCAGCCACGATGCCAGGACATACGTCTGTAGTGATGAACGCCCAAGCGCGAGAATCCGAGGTCCGAATCGATTACGTGCAACACGCGCTCTGCGCATGGCTTCGCTACGAGGACATGCTCCAACGCGGCCGCGCGCGAAAGTCCAACTGACCTGGATGATCTCTTCCTTCCTTCGTCACCAACCAAGTCAACTGCCAAATCCCAACACCCTCAACAACTTCCCAACCCAGACTCCCCATTTCCTCGTCCCGATCCCATAAACTCAAAGCGATTCGGGAGATTCCTGCGTCGCGTCCGTTCGCCTTCGACCGCCCGCCCCCCGGCCTGTACAAAAAATGAAGGAACGAACCCAAATCCAAGAACCGGACTCCCAAGTAGACGATCCGGACGGCCAGTCGGAAAAAGCTTGGGCCTTCGACACCACCCGCACCGATCCAGGCTTCGCTCTCGTCGAACTGGATGAACGAACCTGGCTTCGTTTTTTCAAAACAGCAGTTCGACCGCCCTGCCTGGCGATGGATGCGTCAAAGACGGCCACTGCGTCCCACAAACGAACAGGAAGCTGCAGCATACTTGGCATCTCGCATGCTAACTTCTTCCCTATGGACTTGAAATTCGCGCTCCGTTCACTCCTCAAGAACCCCGGCTTTACCCTACTCGCCGTGCTTGTCATGGGTTCCTTTATTGAGATTGGATGCAGAGACTAAAGCGGCAAAAGGCATTTGATCCAGGACTCAGGAACGTCAGCTCTGGCCTGGCGGGCGTCGTGCTTGCTGCCCTCAGTTGCGGACTAACGGGCTGCTCCCGTTTTTGTCGAGATACGGAGGTGTCGAGGCAGTCCAGTCCCGACGGCAATTTTGTGGCTGTGGTGTTTTACCGTAACTGTGGGGCCACAACGCCATTCACAACGGAGATCTCCGTGCTGCGATCGGTGGACCGACTAGCCGACGGGTCTGTAGGAAACATCTTTTCCATGGCCGACCCGCCAGGTACCCCAGAGCCCCTATCACGAAATGGAGTGATCGACGTGCGCCTAAACTGGAGATCGCCTCAACGTCTGGCCATATCCACGCCGAGGCGCGCAGTCGTAGGAAAACGGGTTGATAGCGTCAACGGGATTAAAATCGAGTACAGCAGTTTCGATTAGCCGAGTTGACATTACGTGGCTCAGCTATTTTCGGGGAGTGTCGATGCACTGGGTTCACAACCCAACCAACCCCAAAAATCCCTCGCCATCAACGATCTCCCCAAACCTCTCAGCTAATCTCGCTCACCGCCGTGCTATCCATTCGCCATGGAGCAAGCAACCAGCCGTCCGGCGTCCTGTTCTGGCTTCGTTTTTTCAAAACAACATTTCGACCGCCACGCCCACCGATGGATGCGTCAAAAACAGCCACTGCGTCCCACAAACGAACAGGTAGCCGCAGCATACCTATGTATATGCTCCACCTAACTTGGCCTCTCACCTGCTGACCCCATCCCCTATGGACTTCAAATTCGCGCTCCGTTCACTCCTCAAAAACCCCGGCTTTACCTTACTCGCCGTGCTTGTCATGGCGGTCGGTATTGGAGCTAATACCGCTGTATTCAGTGTGGTGAACGCGGTCCTGCTGAAGCCGCTGGCGTACTCTGACCCGAATCGCATCGTCACGCTCAGCTCTCTGTGGCGCAAGAGCGGAGGCCACGGCCAGGTCTCAGCGCCCGATTATCACGACTGGCAGCGCCAGAGTTCCGCCTTCCAAGCCATGGCCTACTATCAGAACGACGAAACTGCCGTCACCGCGGGCTCCTCAGCCGAATACGGAAGAGTAGCGCTGGTTACGCCTGAGTTCTTTCGGGTTTTCGGTATTGAGCCGCTGCTCGGCCGCAGCTTCACGCCGGAAGAGCAGAAGCCGGGTGGCGCCGCCTCCGTTGCCATCAGCCACTCGTTTTGGCAAAGCCACTTCGGCGGCAACGAACGGGCGCTCGGCCAAACGCTGCGCATGCTGGATAAGACATTCACTGTCGTAGGCGTGCTGCCGCGCGGATTCCACTTCCCGGAGAAGACCGATATCTGGATTCCCGCCTCTACTTTCCCTGAAACCGACTCGCGCTCCGCTCACAACTATCGGGTGGTCGGCCGCTTGAAGCCGGACGTCAGTCTGGAGCAAGCGCAAGCGCAGATGACTTCCATCGGCACGCGGTTGGAGCAGCAATTTCCATCCAGCAACAAGAACAAGAATGTCGCCGTTACTCGCATGCGCGACGAAATGGTGAGAAATGTCCAGCTCACGCTGTACCTCCTGCTGGGCGCGGTCGCGCTGGTGCTGCTCATCGCTTGCGCCAACGTAGCCAATCTGCTGCTGGCGAAGGCCACCACCCGAACTCGCGAAATCGCCATTCGCGCGGCCGTGGGCGCCAGCCGCGCCCGCATCATACGCCAGTTGATCACCGAAAGTATGTTGATGGCCCTGTTTGCCGGTATCGCCGGTCTGATCCTGGCCGTGTGGGGCTCCTCGGCGCTGGTGGCATTGGCACCCGCCGACGTGCCGCGGCTGGCGGAAACCAGCATCGATGGCTGGGTGCTCGCCTTCACGCTCGGCGCCTCCTTGATCTCGAGCCTCCTGTTTGGTCTGGCGCCGGCACTGCATGCCTCACGGGTTGATTTGAACGACGCACTCAAGCAGGGCGGGGGACGCGCATCAGTGGGCCTAGGAGCCGGGCGTATGCGCGGTGCGCTGGTGGTAGCTGAAATCGCTCTCTCGGTGATTCTGCTCGCCGGCGCCGGCCTGCTCATCAAAAGCTTCCATGCGCTGAATAATGTGGCGCTCGGTTTTCTTCCCGAACACATCCTGGTGATGGAAACCAGTGTTCCCTCTAGCGATGATCCCGCCAGCGCCCGCCGCGCCACTCGCTTTTATAAGGACCTGCTGCGCGATGTCGCCGTTCTGCCTGGCGTGGTTTCCACTGCCGCCACGCGCGCCACGCCCGGTCACACGGCATCCGACGGCGGCTACTGGCTGGATCATCTACCGCCTATGGACCAACTGAACGTTTCCGCTCCTCAGGCGGTTTTCTCGGATGTATCCCCGGGCGCATTCCGCACGCTCGGGATTCCGCTGCGAGCCGGCCGCGATTTTAGCGACGGCGACACCTACGACGCGCCCTTCTCCGCCATTGTCAACGAGGCTTTAGCCAGGAAGTCGTTTCCGGGTCAGAATCCCATCGGACGCGTGATTTTCTGCGGCATGGATATGGATTCCTTGAAAGGGATGACCATCGTCGGTGTGGTGGGCGATGTGCGCCAGTTCGGCCCGGCGCGCGAGCCGTGGCCGGAGATCTACATGCCCTTCGAGCAACATCCGCAGCCATCCACCGCGCTCAGTATTTTAGTCCGAACCACCAACCCTCCCGCCGCGCTGCAGGAAACCCTGCGCCGCAAAACCCGCGCGCGCTCGGCCGACGTGCCGGTGAAATTTACTACTGTGGATGCCTCGCTCGCCGAAAACGTCGCCGCGCCCCGATTCCGTACGTTGGTTCTCGGCATATTCGCGGCGGTCGCAGTGAGCCTGGCCATGGCCGGAGTCTACGGCGTCATGGCCTATCTGGTAAGTCGGCGCTCGAGCGAAATCGGCCTTCGCATGGCGCTGGGCGCCGGCCCGCGCGACATATCCCGCCTGGTATTGCGCGAAGGAATGCTGCTCGCCTGCTTTGGTTTAGTGCTCGGTTTGGCCGGCGCAGTTGCAGCCACCCGGCTGCTGGCCAGCTTCCTGTTTGAAGTGCAGCCCGGTGATCCCATGACATACGCCGGTGTCGCGGTCCTGCTGTTGCTGGTAGCTCTGGCCGCCAGTTACATTCCAGCGCACCGTGCCTCGAAAGTAGATCCCCTAATCGCATTGCGCCAGGAGTAGCGCACGCTTGGGAGCGTGCGCCCCGGTTTTCAACGGAGAGTAACAGTGGCGCAAGCAGCCTGCATGCTCAACGTGCCACACTAGGGTATGGCTCGAGGTTGGGAAAGCAAATCGGTCGAGGCCCAAATCGAACTGGCGGAATCCCGTCGTTCCTCCAAGCATGCCGTCGCGGTAAATGCCAGGGAAGTGGAACGAATCAAAAAGCGCGAAAGCTTGCTCCTGTCCCGCACTCGCGTGGTGCATGATCTCGCATCCGCGAATAATCCGCGCTATCGGGAAATCCTGCTGGCCGCATTGAAACATCTCGACGATAAGCTCTCGGAAATTGAGTAACCCGCGGCTCCGAATAGCCGAGGCACGTGACTCGGAAGCGATCACGCGTCTCATTAATGCTGCTTTCCAGGTGGAGAGCTTCTTTAAGGGTGGCAATCGGCTGGACTTAGCCGAAGTACAGGCCCGTTTGGCCAAAGGCCGATTCATTCTAGCCGAGGAAGGCCATGTCATCCTGGGCTGCGTGTATGTGGAACCAGACGGCGAACGAGCCTATCTCGGCCTGTTATCGGTAGAGCCCACTCTGCAGGGTTCAGGCATCGGAAAGCGCTTGATGGATGCAGCGGAGGACCATTGCCGCGCGGCTGGTTGCCGCTTCGTGGATCTTCGCGTAGTTAATTTGCGAAAGGAGCTCCTGCCTTTTTATCAGAAACTCGGCTATGCACCATCCGGTACCGCGCCGTTCCCTGAGGATGCGCCTACGTTATTGCCCTGCCACTTCTTGCTAATGTCCAAGGCTATTCCTCCAAAAATCCGGCATTGAACAACGGCCGGCCCGCCAGCGCGGTGTAAAAGGCGTAGCCAGTCAAAGCGACAATGCACACCAGCGTAAAGATCGCGCTGCCGGCATACCAAGCCGAAAAGTCGGTGGTGACCGGAAACAACACCAGCACGCTCGCCACGCAAGCTCCCACTACATAGGGAAACAAGCCGCAGCGCAGCATGACATACAGCATTACGGAAATTTGCAGCAATCGAATCGGCAATGTCATGAAGGCGCTGCCATTGGTAGCCAACATGCCGAGCGCGGCGAAAAACAAAACGAAAACCGCCGCTGTCAGCCATTCCTTCCGAAAGATAAGCCGGAAGACAAACAGCACGAAGAAAATTCCCAGGGTATTTAAAATGGAGTTCGGCAGCATTCCGATCATGGCGCTGGCCACGCGCGCAACGCCCAAAACGGTCCCCAACAGAACGGCTTGGGAAGGGACGCCGCTGGATTGCGTGTTGATCAGCGCGCTGATCTGGGTTGCGAACGCGGAAAATACGCCGAAGAAAATGCCCACCAACAGATGTCCGCCCACCACCGGATCGCGCAGCCGGCCGTTCAGCACCCGCGTCCACGAAATCATGGTTTGCGGCCAGCGCCGCCGCACATATGGCTCCAGCGCGACATAGAGTAGCCACATCAGCAGCGCGATCAGTAAATTGACGCTGAGGCCCATGATGACAATAATCAGTTCCGCGGCGCTCGCCATGTGGTGGGTTCCCAAGGCCCAGGAAATCATGCCCAGAGCAAACAAAAAACCAGACAGACGGAACGCGCTGCGCCAGTCCGCCCGGCCCAACTTAACATTGTGGCGCGCCAGCAGGCACGCTCCAATCACCAGGCCGCACAGGAAGGTCAGAACAATCACCAGCAGAATTTTTTGACTGAGGGTTTGTTCGGCGGGCTGCATTCGTTCCGCGCGGGTCCACGGGCTGATGAGCGCAAAGTACACCAGTTTTCCCCGCCACCACGCCGCCTCCGCCCGGAGCGGATTCGCGTCGCCGGGATAGGTTCCCGTCCAGGCTGCCCGTTGGTCGCAGATCGCGAGCGGCGTCCAGTGCGGCTCGGCGGTTTTGAAGCGCGCCGCATCCAGTCCCGCGGCCGCCAGCAAGGCATTTCCGTCCAACGGCTGAGTGGACGGCGGTGATTCATCCACTTGCGGCGGCACTGCCTCAAACGCCGCCAGGTGTCCTTGTGGGTCCAGCTCCACCTCCAGCATCCCGCTTATATCCAGGGCGGGATCGCCGGATGTCACGGTTCCATCGTTTCCGAACTCGGCGGCCACCATGTCGCGCGGGCTGGTGCGGTACCAAAAAAGAATTGGCGCGGGTTGTCCGGTACTCAAGTGCGAGAGCGTATTGACGGACTTTCCGCGCTTGTCCAGATCCTGCAAATAGTCGGCGGCGTAGTGCATGCCGTAAGCGGTGTCGAACGGCTTTTCCGGATATCCGAACGCCCGCGCCAGATCCCGCGCTTTATGCGCCAGCGTGTCCGGAGAATTTTCGAGCGGGGTTTTCGAAATCCATCCCGTCTTGGATTGCAGGATGGGAATACCCGCCAGGCATCCCGCGATCGCCACCAGACAACCCAGGGCAACCAGCGGCCGCAGCGCTTCGCGATCCGTAGCCAGCGCCACCAGTTCCGGGGACGGTGTTTCACCCGCCGCCAATGCGGCCGCCAGCGGGTCTCCGCCCGGGAGCGCGGCGGCAACCA
>Ga0302324_100008985_pt1 | contig 21003 bp, 17 predicted proteins | sample Palsa_T0_1_FD_201949 | JGI IMG/M metagenome (GOLD analysis project Ga0302324, IMG submission 201949) | Peat permafrost microbial communities from Stordalen Mire near Abisko, Sweden - Palsa_T0_1 | ecosystem: Environmental > Terrestrial > Soil > Palsa > Peat permafrost | place: Sweden: Abisko...
GCGACGATCAGGATCAGGTCCAAGCCGCCCCATGCGGCGCGGATACGCTGCCACGCTGCAGCGACCTGCGAGCTGTCGGTGAAGTCGAGTGGCTCGATGCGGGCGTTGGCCTGTCCATCGGCAACCTCCGAGAGCCGCTCCACCTGGCGCGCGGAGATCGCGACGCGAGCGCCAGCCGCGAGGAGCAGCCGGGAAGTCGCCGCGCCGATGCCGGTCGACGCACCAATTACCCAAACGCGACAGTTGGGCCACGCGGGCAGCGGCGGGTTCAGCGCCATGATCGGCTCAAGGCTGTGGGTAAGAACCAGAGCAACGCCGCGCCCGCACCGAGCTTGAGCACACAGGGAACGAACGCGTAGACGATGGCCAGCGCGGTCAGCGCCACCGGGTCGCGTCCGCCAGGTTTGTAACCCAGGGCTTCAAGCAGCGGTAGCGCGATTCCGGCGGCGAGCGCAAGGTTGAGCTTGGTCGCGAGGGTCCAGAGCCCGAAGTGGCTACCGGTTCCCTCCATGCGCCCTCGGCGACCGATCACGTCGGCCAGCAGCGACGGCGGCAGCGCGAGATCGGCGCCAAGTGCCAGACCGGACAGCACGCAGATCACCGCAAATGCGGTCGTGTCACCGGCAGCGAGGCGCGACGCCCATATGAATGCCGCAATGGCGATGCCCATCGCAGCCAGCCACGCCTGCGGCTTGCCAATGCGCGCGGATAGACGCACCCACACCGGCATGCCCGCGGCGCCGGAGATGAAGTACAGAGTAAGAAACAGACCCTGGCGTGATTCGGCGCCGAGCACGTCAGCGATGTAGAAAAGTACCAGCGTCGCCGGAATTGCGGCGGCAATGCCGTTGAGCATGAACACGACGAGCAGTTTGCGAAAAAGCGCATCGCCCAGCGGGCGCGCGATCAGGTCACGCCATCGCGCATGGGTGCCGTGCGCCACGGCCGGCGGCGCGCCGCTGGGGGTCAGGCGCAGCGTGATCGCGACGCAGACGAGCGTGAAGCCCGCGAACAGAATCGCGAAGCGGCCCAAGCCGCCGTCGTCTCCGCCGAGGAAGCTCGGCAGCACGGCGGCGACGACCACGCCACAGAGCGCGAGGCCCTCCCGCACCGCCGTGATCCGCGTGCGCTCGACCGGATCTGCCGACAGTTCTGCGCCCCAAGCATTGTGGTTTATCGTCGCCAGGCTGAAGGCGAAGTAGACAACTGCGAGCGCTGCGGCGAGCCAGATTACCAGTCCAGCCTCGCCGCGCGGCACCGGCAGGAATAGCGCAACCATACCGAACGCAAGCAGCGGTGCGGCGAGTGCGAGCCAGCGTTTGCGAGGGCCGCCGCGATCGGAGAGTACGCCAAGCAGAGGATCTATTACGCCGTCGGCAAGCCGCAGCGCGAGCAGCACGCCCCCCAGCAGCGCGAGGTCGACGCCGAGATGATCGCCGTAGAACTTGGGTAAGTGCACGTACAGCGGCAGCGCCGCCATGGCCAGCGGCATGCCAAACGCGCCGTACGCCAGCAGAGCGGTGACGGGCATGTGCTGCGCGAGCGGAGGGGCGGCGATGGTCACGTTGTGCTACGGTTGCGGCCACGCACCTGGCGCTGGCCTATGGCGTTGGCGCGCGAGTCCTGCCCAAGCGGTTGTGAAAGATTACGCTGCAGACAACGTGTACTGCGCGACGTCGGTTGTATTGCTGGCGAAGCCGGCGACACAATACGCCAGGTAGAAGCGCCAGCAGCGGATGAATCGACTATCGAATCCCTGGCCGCGCACGGCGTCGATGTTGGTATCGAACGCGGTGAGCCAACGCTTCAGCGTTTCCCCATAATCGTAGCCAAAGCGGTAAACGTCTTCAACTTGGAGTCCGGCACGATTCGCTTCGGCGGCGAAGCGCGACGGCGAGCAAAGCATCCCACCGGGGAAGATGTACTGCTGAATGAAATCGCTGCCCTGGCGGTATTGGGGAAAGCGCTCGTCGGCGATGGTAATCGTCTGGATGCAGGCGCGCGCACCCGGCTTGAGCGCGCGCCGCACCGCGCGGAAATATTCCGGCCAATAACGCTCGCCGACGGCTTCGAACATCTCGATCGAGGCAACCCCATCATAACGTCCGGCTACGTCACGGTAATCCTGCAGCCGGAGGCTCACTCGGTCGGCGCAGCCCGCTCGCGCCATGCGTTCACGGGCATACGCAGTCTGGGCGGAGGAAAGGCTTACACCGGTAACCTGGCAGCCCGCTTCGGCCGCAGTTTGCGCAAATCCACCCCAACCGCAACCGAGTTCGAGCAGCTGCGCGTCTTGCGACGGCGCGATCTGGCGCAGCACGCGCGCGTACTTGGCCTGCTGAGCCGCTGCAAGCGGCCGGGTCATGTCGCCGTCGAAGAGCGCTGCAGAATAGGTCATCGTCGGATCGAGCCAGAGTCCGTAGAACTCGTTGCCGAGATCGTAGTGTGCCGCGATGTTACGCGGCGCGCGACGCTTGCTGTTGCGACGCAGAAGATGCCGCAAGCGGAATACGATCTGGCGCCAGCGACGACCGTAGAAGGCGTGTTCCAGCGCGCGCTGGTTGCACGCCATCAGCGTGAGCAATGCGACCAGATCAGTCGTCTCCCAGCGCCCGTCCATGTAGCTTTCGGCAAAGGCGATGTCGCCGCCGACAATGACGTTGCGGCACACCGCCCAGTCGCGTAGATGAAGCTCGGCGGTGCGAGCGATTCCCGCGCCCGGTTCGGCGGAGCCGAAGCGGCGCGTCACCCCGTCCGGCGTGGTGAAGGCAAGCACGCCGTTGTCGATGCGATCGAACAGTGCCATGACCAATCGGCTGGCGGCGGGCGTTGCCGCACGGCGGGCATCGGGGGCAAGGGAGGTCCCGAGCGAGCTCATCGCGTTGTCCGTTGCAGCGGCGGCGCCGGTTTGGGGACGTAGGGTACCTGCTTCGCCCAAAGTTTCACCGCCTGCCAGTGGATACGCAAGATGACGCCGAGAGTGAACCATCGATAACGCCACAGCAGGCCGCGTACGGCAATCGGCGACAGGGGCTCAGCGACGCCCGAAACCGACGTCTCGAGCAGCGGCTCCAGCGACGCGGTGTCGCTTTCCCCGTAGGCGTCGTGATAGTCGATGCGCGCAAGCCAGCGGTCGGAACCAAAGTGGAAGCGAAAACGGTAGCTGCCCTTTGTCTCGCAAAACGGCGAGACATGAAAGGCCTTGCGGCTGGCGACGGTCTCTCCCGACACCAAGGGACGATTGTCCGGATGCGCGAGGAGATAGTTGTGGTATTCGCCAAAGGTGTTGCATACCTCGCATAGCACGGCTCGCACGCGGCCGTCGCGATCGTGGCAGAGCCAGAAGCTGACCGGATTGAATACATAGCCGAGCATGCGCGGGAACGCGTAGAGAACGATTTCTCCGTCGGCGACAACGTCCTCGGCAGCAAGGAGGCGCCGCAGCCACGGCTCGAGCGCCGAACCGTCGCGCTCGCCATGGTCGCGGTCGAAAAAGCTGACCAACGCCCGTCGGTTGTGGGCGAGGCCGAGCCCAGCCAGATCGCCAATCCGCGCCAGGGGCAGCGCCAGGCAGAATGAGCGATACGTGAACGCATTCCCTACCGGGCGATGGCGGCGATGCATGACTTCGCCGTGAATTAACGAGGGTGTAGCAATCTGCATGACCATAACCCGGGCTTCAGGCCGCCGCCAATTCCGCGGTGGCGATGGCGGAGCGCGCGGCGATGCCCTGCGCGACGACATGCGCCGAGGCGAGGCCATCCTCGTGGAAGCCGTAACCGAGCCAGGCACCGGCATACCAGGTATTTCGCTGGCCCTGCAAGTGCGCGAATTTCTGCTGCGCGGTGATTGCGGCGGTCTTTACGAGCGGGTGGGTGTACTCGAATTCGGCGAGGATCGTATCGGCGCGCGGCCGGAACGGCGGATTGAGGGTGCACAGCAACGGCGTCTTGAACGGCAGCCGCTGGAGCTCGTTGAGCCAGTAGCTCACGGCAACCGGCCGCTCCCTCGCCGTGTCGTCGATGGCGATATGATTCCATGCCGACCATGCGCGTCGGCTCTTCGGCATTAGCCGGGTGTCGGTGTGCAGCGCAATGCGGTTGGGCTGAAAGCGCACGCTCCCCAATAGCGCGGATTCTTCTCGCGAGGCATCGGCAAGGAGCGCGAGTGCCTGATCGCTGTGGCAGGCCAAGACGATCGCGTCAAAGCGTTCCGCTGCCAAGGCCTGCGTATCGACCTCAACGTGGTCGCCATAGCGGCGGATTCGTTGCACCGGCGTCGAGCAACGCACATCGCTCAACTTGGCCGCAATCCGGTTCACGTAATCGCGGCTGCCGCCGGCGACAGTGCGCCACTGCGGACGGTCGGAGATTCGCAGCAGGCCGTGGAGGTGACAGAAGCGCACCAGCGTCGGCAGCGGAAAGGCGAGAATTTCGCGCGCGGAGGAGGACCAGATCGCCGCCGCCATGGGCAGCAGGTACCACTCGCGAAACGGCGTGGAATAGCCTCTTGCGTCAAGAAATTCGCCCAGCGTCACCGCGTCGACGCGTCCTTCAAGCTGCATCGCGGTCGTCTCGCGATTGAAGCGCAGGACGTCGAGAAGCATGCGCCAGAACGCGGGTCGCAGCGCGTTCGTCGGCTGGGCGAACAACGAGCGGAGATCGGTTCCGGACCACTCGATACCTGTGGCGTCGTTGCGCGCCGAGAAAGTCATCGTGCTGGGGGTCGACGCGACGCCCAGTTCGTCGAACAACGCGACGAGCTTCGGGTAGGTGCGGTCGTTGTATACGAGAAAGCCGGTATCGACGGGCGCGGTCGTGCCATCAAGGGTCACGTCGATCGTGTTCGTGTGACCACCGAGGTAGTCGTTGGCCTCGAACAGTGTGACCTGCCGACCCTGACGCGCGAGCAGCCAGGAACAGCCCAGTCCGGCGATGCCGGCACCGATGATCGCGACGCGCAAGCTCCCTCCCTGAAAGGATCGGCGCGGGCGGCGGGAGCCGGTCCCCCGCGATCGGTACTCGGTGGCGGGTTAGTCGACGAGCCCCGCGCCTACTCCCGCGATCTCTGCATACGCAGAATGATTGTGTATGGATTCAAAATTTTCCGACGCAACCCGGAAGCGACCGATGCGTGGATCGCGCTTGAGCCTCAAGGCGATATCACGCACCAGGTCTTCGACGAACTTGGGATTGTCGTAGGCGCGCTCGGTAACGAACTTTTCATCGGCGCGCTTGAGCAGGCCGAAGACCTCGCACGATGCCGCCTCCTCGGCGATTCGCGCAAGCTCTTCGAGGGCCATCTGGCCGACGGTGACCTCGACCCGAACGGTAATATGCGAGCGCTGATTGTGCGCACCATAATCGGAAATCTTTTTCGAACAGGGGCACAGACTGGTGACTGGCGCCATCAGCTCCATCCAGAGACGCGTGTTGCCGTTGTTGCCCGTTTCCGCCACGAGACTCGCGTCGTAATCGAGCAGGCTTTCGACTCCTGACACCGGTGCGGCCTTGCGGATGAAGTAGGGGAATCGGATCTCGATGCGGCCCGTGGCCGCCCCGAGGCGCTCGAGCATGCGCCGATACATGACACGGAATCCGTCCATATCGAGTGGCGCGCGGTTTTCCTCGAGAATTTCAACGAAGCGCGACATGTGCGCGCCCTTAACATCCTGCGCCAGACCGACGTACATCGCGAATTCGGCGATGGTGTGCTGCACGTCGCCTTCAGCTGTGCGCACGGCGATGGGATAACGCAGGCCCTTCACCCCCACGCGCTCGATTGGAAGTTCGCGCGTGTCGGGCAGCGATTGCGTGTCAGGTAGCTGCAGATACTCGGGAGCGTTCAACGTCAGCCCTTTGCTGAGGAAGGTTTATCCGCGAGCAACTTTTCGAGCCGAGCCACGAGCTCGCGATCGTCGGGCTCGATCTTGCTGGCAAAGGTCCCGGCCGGGTTGCCGTTGCGGTCGAGCAGGTACTTGTGAAAATTCCACTTCGGCGAGTCACCGGTGCGGGCGACCAGTTCGGCGTAGAGCGGGTTGGTCTGCAGGCTCGTGACGCTGGACTTTTCGAACATGGGAAACTGAACGCCGTAAGTCAGACGGCAGAACTCCGCGATTTCGTGATTGCTCCCCGGTTCCTGGCTGCCGAAATCGTTCGATGGAAAGCCCACGACAACCAGACCACGATCCTTGTACTTGCGATACAGCGCCTCGAGGCCTTCGTATTGGTGGGTATAGCCGCAGTAGCTGGCCGTATTGACGATCAGCAGCACCTTGCCACGATATTGGCACAGCGTCTCGGGCTTGCCTGTCTGCAGGCGGTTGAACTCATGATCGAGCAGCGTCGGGCATGCTCCGCCGTCCGCGCCGAGGCTCTGCGCGGCGACGTGGCCGGCGAAGAACGCGGCCGTCGCAAGCAAGGCTAAAGCGAGGCGAGGCGGGGTGGGGCGGCGCATCGGCGGCATTCGGTTCGGCGATGAAAAGGCAGTATAGCAAACATATCTGTACATGGACACTTAGGAGACAGTACCCATTTTCCAAGAAGGATGTGCCATGATATCGCTTATTGTCTAGGACGAAACGGTCGTGGAAACTCCGACCTCCTCGCTTAACATCAGCGCGGTCGAGCGTGAAACCGGGCTGTCTAAAGACGTGCTCCGTATGTGGGAGCGGCGCTACGGTTTTCCAGACCCCCAGCGCGACAACAACGCCGAGCGGCAATACACCCAGGACGAAGTCGCCAAGCTGCGCGCGATCAAGCGTCTGATGGACACCGGCCTACGGCCGGGGAAGCTCATTCGGCAGTCGCTCGATGAACTCAATGCACTGGCGGAGAAACGGGTCCATCCGCGACGCGAGGCACTCGCCCCGGCGATCGAGCGTGATGTCCTGACGCTGCTCAAGGCGCACGACACGGCGGGATTGCACGCGACCCTTTCGAGCTTGCTGTTGCGCCACGGCGTGCAGCGCTTCGTCGTCGAGACCGTCGCACCACTCAATCGCGCGGTCGGCGAGGCCTGGATGCGTGGCGAGTTGCAGGTTTTCGAGGAGCACCTGTATACCGAGCAACTGCAGGTTGCGTTACGCGGCGCGCTCTACGCAATGCCTCGGCATGGCGGCTCACCGCGAATGCTGCTCACGACCGTGCCCGGCGAGCAGCACGGCATCGGTCTGCTCATGGTCGACGCACTCGTTTCACCCGAAGGCGCGCAATGCATTTCGCTCGGTACACAGACGCCCTTCGAGGATATTCGTCGTGCGACGCTGGCGCACAAGGCCCATGTCGTTGCGCTGTCGTTCTCGATGGCCTATCCCTTGCGCCAGATTGGCGATGCGCTGGCGACGCTGCGGCGCCAGTTGCCTCCCGCCGTGGCGCTTTGGGCCGGCGGTGAAATCACGCGCCGGTTGCGCAAGAGCCTGCCGGGCGTTCAGCTTATCGCCGACATCGGCGACACGCTCGTTGCGCTCAAGAACTGGCGTGCCGAGGTTGGGCCAGGCAGTTCCCGCTAGTCCGAATTTCCGCGGCGCGCCGGATCATTTGCGCTTCTCCATGCGGGTGGTACCATCGCGGCCGGTGTTACGCTAGGCAGTCTGCCTGCGTCCGCAGCAGCCGCTGCGACGTATAAGAAGGCGCGGCAAGCACTTTGTCGGTGCAGCCGGCTTCGCAGCAGGAACCCACCCATGCTCTACCACGAGTTGTTCAAGGCTTTCGAGCAGATGCGCTGGAGTCTCCAGGATGACGTGCCCTGGGATCGCTTCGACGCTGCGCGTCTCTCGGATGAGCAAGCGCGCACCATCAAGATGAACGCCATTACCGAGTGGGCCGCGCTCCCGGCAACCGAGATGTTTCTGCGCGACAATCACGGCGACAGCGACTTCTCCGCATTCATGTCAATATGGTTCTACGAAGAGCAGAAGCATTCGCTGGTGCTCCAGGAATATCTGCGGCGCTTCCGTCCCGATCTGGTGCCGACAGAGGATGAATTGCACGCGGTACGCTTCGAGTTTGATCCGGCGCCTGTGCTGGAGACGCTGATGCTTCATTTCTGCGGAGAAATCCGACTCAACCACTGGTATCGCCGCGCCGCAACCTGGCACACCGAGCCGGTCATTCGACACATCTACCGACTGATCTCCCAGGACGAAGCGCGACACGGAGGGGCGTACTTGCGTTTCATGCGTCGCGCGCTCGAGCGCTCCGGTGTGGAAGCGCGACGTGCGTTCGCGAAAATCGGCGTCCTGATGGCGAGCCCCAATCGCGCCGGCAAGCCATTGCATCCGACGAACCTGCATGTGAACAAGAAGCTGTTCCCCAATGACACGATCCAGAGCCGCCTGCCGGATCCGGCATGGTTGGAACGGTGGCTCGACCAGCAGATCTGTTTCGATGGAGAGTGGGAGCGTCGTGTCTCGCGCATGATTCTCAAGAATCTGTCATCGTTGTTCGGCCAGCCGCTGGAAACGGTGCAGCAGCTCAACCACTTTCGCAAGACGCTCGCGGCCGCCTGAGCGTGCCATCGGCACTGGCGCGCTGCCGCGGCCGGCTCCGAGTTCGCGCTACACTTCGCCGGCCGCGCGCCTCTCGCGGTGACGCGCCATGACCTCCCTGCTGCTTTTCGTTGCCCTCGTCGCCGGCACCGCCGGGTACGTGTCTTGGGCATCCCGGGCCATTGCTCAGGGCGCCGCCGCATGGTGGTATGTCGCCGGCGCGCCGCTCGCCTACTTCGCGCCGGCGCTGGTGCTCGTTCCGCTTTGGTTCACGCTCTCTTGGATCTGGCGCACGCCGCGGCCGCCGGAAGCCCGATTGGGCGTTGCCGCAATGCTGCGGCTGTTTCTGAACGAAGTCTGGGCAGTCGCGTCGTCGTGGCCGTTGATGGTGTTGCATCGCGGGCTCATTCGCGATCCGGAGCCCGCACCGGCCGCACGGCCGGTAGTCCTGATACACGGGGTACTGGTAAATGACGGGATATGGCTCAGGCTGCGCCGCTTTCTTCTAAAGCACGGTATCGCGCCGGTCTACACCCTGAACTACGGGCCGCCGCTGGCTGATATCCCCTGGTTCGCCGAGCAACTCGCCGCCCGAATCGAGGAAATCTGCGCGGCGACCGGAGGCGGCCCGGTGGTGCTTGTCGCGCAGAGCATGGGGGGGCTCGTGGCGCGCGCGTATCTGCGCCGCTTCGGGAGCGAACGTGTCGCAATGCTGGTCACGATCGGTACCCCCCACCACGGCAGCATGCTCGCCCACAGCTTTCCCGGGACCTGCCTGGCGCAGATGCATCCCGGCAATCCCTGGCTGGTCGAGCTCAACCGCGATGAAACAACCCCGGCACCCGTGCCGATCGCGTGCATCTGGTCGCGGCACGACAGCATGGTTGCGCCGCAGGCGAGCGCAATGCTCGCCTGCGCGGAGAACATCGCACTCATCGGCCTCGGGCATAATGCATTGATCAGTGACAGGCGGGTGATGGAGCTCGTGGTCGAGCTGGTGGGACGGGTCAGCACAACCTAAAGCCGCATCGCCGGCTCGGTGTCGGTGACGGGCGACCCGCGTAGCGTGCGCGCATCGTTGTGGAAGCCTTAAGCGCTATGCCTTGCCAAACAGCGTATCCAATTCCTTCTGAATCTCGCGCTCGATGGGACCTTTGAGCGGCGTCAGCAGCAACGACAGCTGCACGTCCAGGCGAACGTCATTTTTGCCCACATGCATGTTCCCGGAAAGTCCCGGCCGCTCGAAGGACACATCGTCCCGGTCCCATTCGTAGGTAAGATCGAAGCGCTTATTCAGGTCGCGCGCAATCGTGTCGGCAGCGGCCTTCGCCTCGGTGTGGCTGAGCGTATGGCGGCGCTTGATCGAAATCGTGGGCATCGTCAGGCCTCCCCGGATCGCCTGTCAGTATAGCCAACCCGGGGCGACCCGGCCCATGGCGCGGGCAAAACCATAGACCCGCTCAGGCAAAGGCGGCAGAATCGCGGCGGTAGCGCGTCGTGGTGCGCGGGAGGAGGGGCACCGTGGCCAACATTGGTGAATATTTCCGGCAGCATTTGACCGAGCGCGACAAGGTGCTCTATCGCCATTTCGACGGCGGCGAGTGGCACGACGTCAGCGCTGCCGATGTCGCCGCGCGCATAGGGCGTTGGCAGGCGGGTCTCGCAGCGCTCGGGTTAGCCGCCGGCGATCGCGTCGCCATCTGCCTCAGGAATGGCGTCGACTGGATCGCACTCGATCTGGCCGTGCTCGGTTTGGGGCTCGTCGTCGTCCCGCTGTATGTCGAAGACAATCCCGATAACATCGCCTGGTGCGTCGCAAATGCAGAGGCGCGGCTGCTCGTAGTCGACGGTGCAAAGATGGCGAACGCGCTCAAAGCCACCGATAGCCTGCTGCCACCCATCTACGTGTTGCATGGCGATGCGGGCGACACGACGGCAACGGTTGCCTCCCTCCTGCCCGCCGTGGCGGACGGACCGCAATTCCGGTCGCTGCCGGAGACGTCGCTGGCAACGATCTGCTACACGTCGGGCACGGCGGGCCGGCCCAAAGGCGTCATGCTGTCGCACGGCAACATCATCGCCAACGTGACGGGCTGCCGGCAGACCGGGATGGCGCGAGCGACCGACCTGTTCCTATCCATTTTGCCGCTGTCGCACATGTTCGAGCGCACCGGAGGTTATTACTTACCGCTCTCGATCGGCGCCAAGGTCGTCTATGCGCGCAGCGTGGCGGATCTGGCCGATGACTTGGCCTCGCAGGCTCCCAATGTCATGTTCGGGGTGCCGCGCATCTTTGAAAAATTCTACGCACGCCTCGATCAGGCGCTTGCCGCGTCGCCATTGAAACGGTGGCTGTTCAAACAGTGTGTCGCGCGCGGCTGGCGGGTCGAGAGTCGCCAGGCCGGATGGCTCGACCGGCTGGCAACCCCGCTGCTGCGAGCGCTCGTGGCCAAACCTGTGCTGGCCCGTCTCGGCGGCAGGATGCGGCTCGCCATTGTCGGCGGCGCCGCCCTCGATCCGCAGATCGCGCACACGTTTATCGGCCTGGGGCTGACCATGCTGCAGGGCTACGGAATGACCGAGGCTGCGCCGGTGATCTCGGTCAACCGCGAGGGCGACAACGACCCGGAGTCGGTCGGGCCGCCACTGCCCGGGGTCGAGGTCAAGCTGGGCGACGGCGGTGAATTGCTGGCGCGCGGTGGCAACGTCATGCAAGGCTACTGGCACAACGACACGGCGACAAAAGCCTCGATCGATGCCGACGGCTGGCTTCACACCGGCGACATCGCGGAGATCCGCGAGCGCAGAATCTACATTCGCGGGCGCGTCAAGGACATCCTGGTGATGTCGAACGGTGAAAAGCTGCCGCCGCAGGACGCCGAATTCGCGCTTATGCGCGACCCGGTGTTCGAGCAGGTGATGCTCGTCGGCGAGGGGCGCCCGTTCCTGACGCTGCTTGCGGTGACGAAAGAGCGCGACGAGAAAACACTGATCGCACGCGCCAACGAACAGCTGAAGGCGTTCCCGCGCTGGGTACGCGTGCGCCGCGTTATCGCCACACCGGAAGCATGGAGCATCGATAATGGACTGCTGACCCCGACACTCAAGCTGAAACGCCCACTGGTGCTCACCAAGTTCAAGGACGCCGTCGATGGGGTGTATGCCGCCGAGAGCGCGGGCGGATCCGGCGCTGCGCCCCAGGCGGGATGACCGAGCGCGGGGTGGCGCGGATTGACACCGGGCATGGGTCGCCGTAACATGGCCAAAATTCAAACAAACGTTTAAATGACTCTCGCGCTCGACGCGGGGGCGCCTGCATTTGGGAGACCGGCAATGGGAGGAAGAGTCATTCCATTTGATGCGCCGAAAAATTCGGCGACCAAGGGCAGGATTCTCGACGCCGCCGAAGAGCTGTTCATGGAGCACGGCTTCGAAGCGACCTCGCTGCGCCAGATCACGGCGACGGCGCGCGTCAACCTCGCGGCGGTCAACTATCACTTCGGCTGCAAGGAGGATCTGTTCGAGGCGGTTCTTACACGGCGTCTCGATCCGATGAACCAGGAGCGCGTTGCGCTGCTGACCCGCTTCGAGCACGCGTCGGCGCCCAAGCCGCTATCGTGCGAGAAGATCCTCGCCGCCATGTTCATCCCGGCGCTGAAGCTCGCGCGCGATCCCGAGCGCGGCGGCAAGAATTTTCTGCGCTTGCTCGGTCGGGCCTACGCCGACCCTGCGCCGTTCATCCGCCATTTCCTGTCCGCCCAATACGCGGTGATGATCGCACGCTTCAAAGCCGCGTTCGGACGGGCTCTGCCGCACCTGCCGCGCAAGGAGCTCGCCTGGCGACTGCACTTCGTCATGGGCGCGCTTTCGTTCACGCTAGCGGGCACCGATGCGCTCAAGCTGATCGCCGCGCTGCGCGGAGAAGCGGGGAACGACGAGATGCTGTTGCGGCGCCTGGCGCCATTCCTGATCGCGGGACTCAAGGCCCCGCTGCCTGATCTTTCCGAGCTCGACGGTGAGGCCACCCGCGAGTTCCTTACCCGGTAGGAGCGCTTATGCTGACCGTTATCTGGATCGCAGTTGTTATCGTTGGCTTGTTTGCCCTCGCCTACGTCAATGCCGCGGGATGGCTGTGGACCGCGGCACTCGCGGTGGCGCTGGCCGTCGCCTGGCTTGCGCATCTGCTGCCGCCGTTGCTGCTGATCGTGCTCGCGGTCGGTCTCGTGGTGCTCGCCATCCCGCTCAACTTTGTGCCGCTGCGACGCAGCCTGATCAGCGACGGGGTGCTCGCAGTGTTCCGCAAGATCCTGCCGCCGATGACGTCGACCGAGCGCGAAGCGATCGAAGCCGGTACCGTGGGCTGGGATGCCGACTTGTTCTCCGGCCGACCCGATTGGAAGAAGCTGCTTGCAATGGCGCGCCCCAAGCTGACCGCCGAGGAGCAATCCTTTGTCGATCACGAATGCGAGGAAGTGTGCGGCATGGTCACCGACTGGGAGACCACGCATGTCTACAGGGACCTGCCACCGGCAGTCTGGCAGTACATCAAGGACAAGGGCTTTCTCGGCATGATCATCCCCAAGCAGTACGGGGGATTAGGATTCTCGGCGTTTGCGCATTCGGAGGTCGTCGCCAAACTCGCGTCGCGCTGCAGCGCGCTGGTGGTCACTGTGATGGTGCCCAATTCGCTGGGCCCGGGCGAGTTGCTGCTGCAGTATGGCACCGACGAGCAGAAGCGCTACTACCTGCCGCGCCTCGCAAGGGGGCTGGAGATTCCCTGCTTCGCGCTGACCAATCCACACGCCGGTTCCGATGCAGCGGCGATTCCCGATGCCGGCATCGTCTGCATGGGCGAGTACCAAGGCAAACAGGTGCTCGGTTTGAGGCTGACCTGGGAGAAACGCTACATCACCCTGGGCCCGGTGGCGACGTTGCTTGGGCTGGCCTTCCGCGCGTTCGATCCTGAGCACCTGCTGGGCGACCAGGACGACCTGGGCATCACTTGCGCGCTGATACCGACTAACCATCCTGGCGTGCATATCGGACGTCGCCACATGCCGCTCTCCGCGGTGTTCCAGAACGGTCCGAACTGGGGCAAGGATGTTTTCATACCTCTCGACTGGGTTATTGGTGGCAGGCCTATGCTCGGCAAAGGCTGGCGGATGTTGATGGAGTGCCTTGCCGCAGGGCGTGCGATCTCGCTTCCGTCCCTCAACACGGGCATGTCCAAAATGGTCGTGCGCGCCACCGGCGGCTATGCGCGCGTACGCAACCAGTTCAAAACGCCGATCGGCAAGTTCGAGGGTGTCGAAGAGCCGCTGGCAAGAATGGGCGGGTATCTCTATTCGATGGATGCCATGCGCACGTTGACTGCCGGCATGGTCGATGGCGGTGAAAAGCCTGCCGTCCTCTCGGCGATAGGCAAGTACCATCTTACGGAGCGGGGCCGGCAGATCGCCGTCGACGCGATGGACATCGCCGGCGGCAAGGGCATCTGCATGGGGCCGTCGAATTTTCTCGGCGCCGCGTACATGCAGATCCCCGTGTCGATTACCGTGGAGGGAGCCAACATCCTCACTCGAAGCCTCATCATCTTCGGCCAGGGTGCCATTCGCTGTCATCCTTACGTGCTCAAGGAAATGGCCGCGACGCGCGAGCCGGATGCCCATGCCGCGTCGATCGCCTTCGATCAGGCGCTGTTCGGGCATATCGGTTTCGTGCTGTCGAATTTTGCGCGGACCTTCGTGATGGGCATCATCGGGTCACGCCTGGTTCCGGTGCCCGACGTGGCGCCCGAAACACGCCATTATTACCAGCAATTGACGCGCTTCTCCGCCGCCTTGGCATTTCTCGCCGACGTGTCGATGGGTGTGCTCGGCGGGGCACTCAAGCGCAAAGAGAAGCTCTCGGCGCGGCTCGGTGACGTGTTGTCATACCTGTTCCTCTGTTCGACCACGCTCAAGCGCTTCGAGGACGACGGCCGACAGCCCGGCGACGCGCCGCTCATGCATTGGGCGATCTGGGATGCGATGTTCAAGACGCAGACCGCGCTCGAAGGGGTCATTTCAAATTTCCCCAACCGATTGATTGCGGCGGTGATGCGGCGGACCGTTTTTCCGCTCGGCCGGCCGTATGTCATTCCTTCAGACCAACTCGGCCACGATGTCGCGAGGCTACTGATAGAACCTTCCGCAACGCGCGATCGGCTTACCGCGGGTATGTATATGCCGAGGGCGGAACAGGATACTGTTCGCGCGATCGAGTCGGCGCTTGAAGCCACGCTGGCCGCCGAGCCGATCGAGGCGCGCATGCGCGAGGCGCAGAAGTCCGGCCGCCTCGCGATCAAAGCCGGCGAGGATGGCCCCGCCGCGGCGCTGGCGGCCAACGTGATCACGGGAGATGAGCTTGCCGTGGTGCGACGCGCGAAGCGGTTGGTCGAGGAGGTTATCCGCGTCGACGACTTCGCACCGGACCTGGGCGCGTCGGAGATGCGGCCTCCGGCGCTCACGCCGGCCTCGCCTGAGGCAATCGAGCGCAAGGCGGCCGCGTAGCAGGCGGCGTCGCCTTCTTTCCTCCCAGGAAATTCGAGGTGGCCATGACACAACCCATTTACGTGGTCGATGGTGCGCGAACGCCGTTCCTCAAGGCGCGCAATCGTCCCGGACCGTTCGCCGCATCCGATCTCGCGACGCAGGCGGGACGGGCGCTACTCATGCGTCAGCGCTTTGCGCCGGACGAACTCGACGAAGTCATCCTCGGCTGCGCGAGCCCATCCCCCGACGAGGTCAACATCGGTCGCGTGGTCGCCCTGCGCATGGGCTGCGGACAGAAGGTGCCGGGATGGACGGTGATGCGCAACTGCGCATCGGGCATGCAGGCACTCGACTCCGCCATCGCCAACATTCGTTGTGGGCGCTCCGATCTGGTGCTCGCAGGTGGCGTCGATGCACTTTCCCGTGCACCGCTGCTTTACTCCGACAAGATGGTGCTCTGGTTCGCCCGCTTGAGCGGCGCGAAGGGCTTCGGCGAGAAGGCGCGGACATTCCTGCAACTCAATCCGGTGGAGGCGATCACGCCGGTCATCGGCATCATGAAGGGCCTGACCGACCCGATGGTCGGTCTGCTCATGGGTCAGACCGCGGAAAACCTGGCGTTTCGTTTCGGCATCACACGGCGCGAAATGGACGAGTTCTCGGCGCGCAGTCATCAGCGCGTCCTCGCGGCCCAGAAGGCAGGTAATTTCGCCGCCGAAATCGAGCCGCTGTTCGACCACGCCGGCAATCTCTACGACAAGGATGACGGGGTGCGCGAAGACTCGACGCCGGAGAATCTCGCCAAGCTCAAGCCGTTTTTCGATCGTCGGTACGGTACGGTCACAGCCGGTAACAGCTCGCAGATTACCGATGGCGCAGCGTGGCTGGTGCTTGCCTCGGAAACCGCGGTGGCCAGGTACCAGCTGCCCGTTCTGGGCACGATCGTCGACAGCGAGTGGGCAGGCCTCGATCCTGCCCAGATGGGATTGGGCCCGATTCACGCGGCGACGCCGCTGCTCAAGCGCCAAGGCTTGCAGCTTGGCGACATCGACGCGTGGGAGATCAACGAAGCGTTCGCCGCGCAGGTGATCGCCTGCCTGGATGCCTGGGCCGATGATGCGTATTGCGAGTCCGAGCTGGGGCTCGCGCGCGCGTTCGGCAAGGTCGACCAGGCGAAACTCAACGTCGACGGCGGGGCGATCGCCTTGGGGCATCCGGTCGGCGCGTCCGGCGCGCGCATCGTGCTGCACGTGCTCAACGTGCTCAAGCGCAACAACGGCAGGCGCGGCCTCGCGGCGATCTGTATCGGCGGCGGCCTCGGCGGCGCCATGCTGGTCGAAAGAGCGTGACCTCATCATGGGTTCGACGATGAATACGAGCGCACGCAACTGGCGCCTCGAGCACGATAGCGATGGCATTGCCTGGCTTATCTTCGACAAGGCGGGGGCCTCGGCCAATACCCTTTCCGCGGACGTGCTCACGGAGCTCTCTGCGATCCTCACCGAACTGGCGGCTACGCCGCCCAAGGGCCTGGTGATCCGCTCAGGCAAAGACAGCGGATTTATCGCCGGCGCCGACATCGAAGATTTCGAGCGCGTCAAGGCAGTCGACGATGCCATCGCGATCGTCAAGCGCGGCTGGGACGTATTCAACCAGCTTGCCGGCGTGCCATTTCCGACGCTGGCGCTGATCCGGGGCTTCTGTCTCGGGGGGGGCCTCGAGCTCGCACTCGCCTGCCGTTACCGGGTCGTCGTCGACGAGCCCGGCACGCGCCTGGGCTTGCCGGAGGTCATGTTGGGCATTGTGCCCGGTTGGGGCGGCATTCGCCGCCTCCCGCGCCTCGCTGGCGCGTCGGCCGCGCTCGATCTGTTGTTGACCGGGCGCACGATCGACGCAAGACGGGCAAAGAAACTCGGCATTGCCGACGAGAGCGTGCCACCACGCATCATGATGAACACTGCGCGCGGCGTGCTCGCCGCGGCGCCGCCACCGCGGCGGTTGCCATTCCCACTCTCGCTGACGTTGATTCCGCTGCTTCGGCCGTTGATCGCAGCGCAGGCCAGGAAGCAGGTCGCCGCGCGCGCGCGGCGCGAGCATTACCCGGCGCCGTACGCGATCCTTGACCTGTGGGTTAAGTACGACGGCGATGCGCTCGCGCCGCCCGCTTCGGATCCGGCCTCGATCGCACATTTGATTCAAACGCCAACGGCGATGAACCTGATTCGGGTGTTTCGCCTGCAGGAACGGCTCAAGACGTTCGGCCGCGACGACCCTTTCAAGGCACGGCATGTGCACATCGTCGGTGCGGGCACGATGGGGGGCGACATTGCGGCATGGTGCGCGCTGCGCGGTCTTACGGTGACACTGCAGGATCAGACCGCCGAGCGCCTCAAGCCGGCGATCGAGCGCGCCGGCAAGCTCTTCGGGGAGCGCCTCAAGGATGCGCGTCGTGTGCGCGATGCATTCGATAGGCTCATTCCCGACGTTGCCGGCGATGGCGTGGCGCGCGCGGACGTGATCATCGAAGCGATCTTTGAGAATCTTGACGCCAAGCAGGCGCTGTTCAAGTCGCTGGAAGCCAGGGCGAAGCCCGACGCACTGCTCGCCAGCAACACGTCGAGCATTCCACTCGAGCAGATTGGCGCGCCGCTCAAGGATCCGGGTCGCCTGATCGGCCTGCATTTCTTCAATCCGGTTCCCCGGATGATGTTGGTCGAGGTCGTAGCAGGCGCTAGCACGCGCCGTGAACTGATACCGGCCGCGGCGGCATTCGTCCGGCAGCTCGACAAACTTCCGCTGCCGGTCAAGAGCGCGCCCGGATTCCTCGTCAACCGCATCTTGGCGCCGTATCTCGACGAGGCCATGCGCTGCGTCGACGAGGGCATGGCGCCGGAAACGGTGGATGAAGCGGCGCTCGCCTTCGGCATGCCGGTGGGTCCGATCGAACTGGCCGACACCGTCGGGCTCGATATCTGCCTTGCGGTCGGCAAGATGCTCGACCCGCAGGCCGAGCCGCCGAAGAAACTGTCCGCACTGATCGCCGCGGGCAACCTGGGACGAAAGACCAAGCGCGGCTTCTACGACTGGTCAACCGGCAAGGCCGCCAAGGGAACACCCGGCGCAGTGCCGCCGGGTCTCGCTGACCGGCTGATACGTCCCTACGTGGCCGAAGCAAAGTCGGCGCTCGCCGATGGCATCGTCACCGACGCGGATCTCGTCGATGCAGGGGCGATCTTCGGCACCGGCTTCGCGCCCTTCCGCGGCGGCCCGTTGCACTACGCGGCAAGTTTGAGCGCCCCCGCACCCGCTACTGGCACGGGGTCAAATTAGAACGGCGGGTCGCAGGGGGACAATCGTGGATAGGATCTGGCTCAAGTCGTACCCGAAAGGCGTACCTGCCACGATCGACGTCAACGAATACGCGTCGGTGCGCGACGTATTCGATCGCGTCATTGGCGAGTTTGGTCCGCGGCCGGCATACACGTGCATGGGCAAGTCGATCACCTTCGCCGATCTCGACGCCGCATCGGCGGCGTTCGGCGCCTTCCTGCAAGGCCGGGGTCTCAAGCGCGGCGCGCGCGTAGCGTTGATGCTGCCCAACATCCTGCAGTACCCGGTTTGCCTCTTCGGCGTGCTGCGCGCCGGTTACACGGTGGTCAACACCAACCCGCTGTATACGCCGCGCGAACTGGAGCACCAGCTGACCGACAGTGGCGCCGAGGTGCTCGTGGTCGTGGAGAACTTCGCGCATACGGTGCAGGAAGTCGTGCACAGGACGCCTGTCCGACAGATTGTGGTGACGAGCATCGGGGAGATGCTCGGCTGGAAGGGCCCGCTGGTCGACTTCGCCCTGCGCCACGTAAAGCGAACGATCCCGGCATGGAGCCTTCCCGGGTCGATGCCGCTCGCCGAGGCGCTCGACGAGGGGCGCCGGCGCGAGCTTGAGCGCGTCCCGATCACGCATGACGACATCGCGTTTCTGCAATACACCGGGGGTACGACCGGCGTCGCCAAGGGTGCAATGCTGCTGCACCGGAACATTGTCGCCAATCTCCTGCAGGCGGGCGCCTGGGTGAAGCCATCGCTGGGCGTGGAGCGGCATGTGATCCTCACCCCGCTGCCGCTCTACCACATCTTCTCGCTGACGGCGAACTGCCTGGTGTTCATGACGCTCGGCGCCGAAAACGTGCTGATCACCAATCCACGGGACATTCCCGGCTTCGTCAAGGAAATGGGCCGCCACCGCTTCACGGGGATCACCGGCGTCAACACGTTGTTCAACGCGCTGCTGAATAATGCCGCTTTTGCGCGCCTGGATTTTTCCTCGCTACGTCTCACGCTCGGCGGCGGCATGGCGGTGCAGAAGGCGGTCGCCGAGCGCTGGAAGCAGGTGACCGGCGTGCCACTGATCGAAGCCTACGGGCTGACTGAGACCTCGCCCGCGGCGACGATGAACCCGCTGGACCTTCCCGAGTACAACGGCGCCATCGGGCTGCCCATTCCGTCGACCGATGTGGTGCTGCGCGATGACGTGGGTCACGAGGTGTCGCTCGGGAGAGCGGGCGAGATTTGCATCAAGGGACCGCAGGTGATGGCCGGCTACTGGCATCGGCCCGACGAGACCGCGAACGTGCTCGACGCGGACGGCTGGCTTGCGACGGGCGATATCGGCGTGATGGATGAGCGCGGCTTCGTGCGCATCGTCGATCGTAAGAAAGACATGATTCTCGTGTCGGGCTTCAACGTCTATCCGAACGAAATCGAATCGGTCGTCGTGACGCATCCAGGCGTGCTTGAGTGCGCCGCGATCGGGGTGCCCGATTCGAAGTCCGGCGAGGCGGTGAAGCTGTTCGTGGTCAGGCGCGACGAGAGTCTTACGGCGGAAGCGCTGCTTGCGCACTGCCGGGAACAGTTGACCGGCTACAAATGCCCGCGCGACGTGGAGTTCCGCGCCGAGCTACCCAAATCCAACGTCGGCAAGATTCTGCGCCGAGAGCTGCGTGATGAAGCGCGGAGAAAGGCTGCATGAGCATGAGCGACGACACCAACCTTCCCGACAAGAACCCCACGCTGCGCGTGGTGCCGATGCCTGCCGACGCAAACCAGAATGGCGACATCTTCGGCGGCTGGGTGATGTCGCAGGTCGACATCGCCGGCTCGGTACCCGCGGCGCGGCGCGCGCGCGGGCGCGTCGCGACCGTGGCAGTGAATTCCTTCCTGTTCAAGCAACCGGTCCTCATCGGCGATCTCGTGAGTTTCTACGCCGAAATCACGCACGTGGGACGCACGTCGGTTACCGTGGACGTCCAAGTCTATGCGGAACGCAACCCGGACGAGACGATCTGCGTCAAGGTAACTGAAGCGAGCCTGACCTATGTCGCGGTCGGGCCGGATCGGCGATCGCGGCCATTACCTGAAGAATAGCTGCGAGGGGCCGCTGGATGCGGCCCGCGAGCGCCCGGTGTATAGTTGGCAGCAAGTCGTAAGCACAAGTCGGCCAAGAGTTCGACCAAGCAATATCCATCGAGCGACAGGAGGGGATCACCATGAAATTCGCTGCATTCCGTCGTACGCGCCTGGCGCTTGCCGTGAGCGCTGCCGCCCTGTCGTTGGCGGCAGGCCAAGCGCTCGGTTCCAACTTCGCCCTGCAGGAGCAAAGCGGTAGCGGCGTGGGCAACGCCTTCGCCGGCGGTGCGGCGGCCGCAGAGGACGCGAGCACCGTTTGGTCCAACCCGGCGGGCATGTCGCGGATTCCGGGCATTCAGGGTGTCATCGCCGGAGACGTGGTCTGCATTTCGGCGAAGCTCAGCAACAACGGCTCTCAACCGGCGGCGTTGCAACCGCTCGGTGGCGACGGGGGCGATGCCGGTACCTGCGCGCTTGTGCCCAGCCTGTACTTGGTGGTGCCGCTCAACAAGCAATTCGCGTTCGGCCTGGGAGTCGGTGCGCCGTTCGGTTTGAAAACTGACTATGACTCAAGCT